>Ga0256841_1001181_pt1 | contig 23532 bp, 23 predicted proteins | sample 356308metaG_FD_185971 | JGI IMG/M metagenome (GOLD analysis project Ga0256841, IMG submission 185971) | Hydrothermal vent microbial communities from Mid Atlantic Ridge, Atlantic Ocean - 356-308 | ecosystem: Environmental > Aquatic > Marine > Hydrothermal vents | place: Atlantic Ocean: Mid...
GGCCAGCACGACGACATCCGGTTCGCGGATCTCGTAGAGGATGCGCCAGGAATACATCGATAGTTCCCGAATCGCTTCATTGTCGAGTTCCGGCACCACCTTTCCCACGCGGGGCAGCTCGTCGAGGATATCCGTTTTTGCGGCGATATCCTGGGCGACCTTCCTGGCATAGTGCTTTGAGTCGTGGGCGATAAAATCATGGATGGATCGCAGATCGGCCCTGGCCGGGTCCGACCAGATCACCATGTATCGATGTCGCGCTTGAGTTCCTCGCTGGTGACGGTGTGCCCCTGGTCGGCGGCTTCCTGGCCCTTGCGGATTTTATCCAGCACATAGAGCCGGTACATGATCTCGTCCATGTCGGCATCATCGGGCAGCTTGCCGATGGTCACCAAGGCTTCCTGTTTGGCCGGTTGCATGGTGTCCCCCTTCTTTTCCCTCAGGCGTTGACGGCCTGATCGTCGAGTGATGTGAGTGTGGTCTGCATCTTGTGCTTGGCGATCATGGCATCGATGAGCTTGATGACCGCCTCCTGATCCTCGGGATCGAAATCTTCCACGGCCTGAAAGCGCCTAAACAGCCGGGTGTTGCCCAGCGGCATTTCCTCGACCGAGTTGCCGGCGAGCAGGTAATCCACTGTCGTGCCCAGGGCGTCGGCCAGCTTGATGAGCATCTCGGCAGGCGGCAGATTAAGTCCGCTCTCATACTTGTTGAGCTGCTGGAAGCGGATATCCACTTTAGCCGCCAGTTCCTTCTGGGACCAGCGCTTCTGCTTGCGAAGGGCTTTCAGGCGCACCCCGAAAGCCTTGCGGAAATCTTCATTCTGCATGGCGAGTAATACATCTCAGGTTCATGTTGACCTTCACAGTGTAAGGGCGTGTTCCAGAAACGACTTGACGGATGCTCCTGTAAAGTATAAGTATTGCCCCCAACAAGAGTCAACTTGACCCTTGAAAGGATTTTGGAGGAACCGCCCACAGGAGCACGGACATGCAGATGGCAACCCCCTCCCTCGCGAACGGCGGGCAGCCTCGGGAACGAGACGGGGCCGGCAATCTCACCGTCGATCGAAACGGCGCCCGCACCTTCGAATACACCGCCGCAGGCCGACTGTACCGCGTATACGAAAACGGGCACCTTGTCACCACCTACACCTACAACGCCCTCGGCCAGCGCGTACGCAAGGACACGCCTGCAGGAACCGTTTTGTACCACTATGATCTGCAAGGCCGCCTGCTTGCCGAAACACAACTGGACGGCACGCCCGTTCGGGACTATTTTTACCTTGAAGGACGGCCGGTGGCCCAGATGGACTACGCCGAAGCCGGCACCGGGACTCTGACCTACCTGCATACCGACCATCTCGGTACACCACGCGTAGCCACCGACGGCACGGGCACGGTCGTTTGGTGCTGGCAGGCGGACACCTTTGGTGCCGTCCAGTGAGGCAATATCGCCACTGGCTGGATCGTCCCTTGGCCGACGGATATAAGTTCTCTCCTTGCAACAGGCACTGTTTGCGCCTTGCCGATCATCGCTTCGGCTGCTTGCTCTTGCTCACGGACAGCTCTCGTAGTTCTCGCTCTACGCTCAAATGCGTGTCCAGAATATTCATGGGGCGACCCTGTTGCGGCTTGCGCCGCTCCTGCAGGGCAAACACCATGCAAACCGAAATCGCTTTGAGTCCTTTGCGTTGTCCCTGTCACACATCCCGGTTTCGGCCCGGCTCCCAGAGCACTTCGCTGCCGCGTTCGTGGCGGGCGAGGACGCGGGCGATGACGAACAGCAGATCGGAGAGGCGGTTGAGGTAGGCGAGGGCCACGGGGTTCACGTCGGCCTCGCGGGCCAGGGCGATGGCGCGGCGTTCGGCGCGGCGGCAGACGGTGCGGGCCAGGTGGCAGGTGGCGGCGGCGGGGCCGCCGCCGGGGAGGATGAATTCCTTGAGGCGGGGCAGTTCCGCGTTGAAGTCGTCGAGGATCCGTTCCAGCCGGTCCACATAGCTTTGCGGCAGGGCGGTGCGGCCGGGGGTGCTGAATTCGCCGCCCAGATCGAACAGGTCGTGCTGCACCGCTTCGAGGCAGTCGCGGACGTTGGCGGGCAGATCGCAGGCCAGCACCATGCCCACCACGCTGTTGAGTTCGTCCACGGTGCCGAAGGCTTCCACGCGGATGTCGTCCTTGTCCACCCGGCTGCCGTCGCCGAGGCCGGTGGTGCCCTTGTCGCCGGTGCGGGTGTAGATTTTCGAAAGGCGGTGTCCCATGGTCAGGTTCCTCGTTCCGGGATGAGTCGGTATTCCACCGGCAGTTCGATTTCGGTGGCCTGTCCGCCGCTGGCGGCCGGATACCACTGTACCCGATGCAGGCGGCGGATGGCGCGCTCGGCGGCCAGATCGAGAATGGCGTGGCCGGAGCTGCGCATGACCCGCACGTGGTGAATCGTCCCCGTGCCGTCGATGCCGAAGCCCAGCAGCACCCGGCCCTGGATGTTGCGCCGCCGGGCGAGGGGCGGATAGGTAAACCGGGCCCGCAGCTCCTTGTGCAAACGTGTCACGATCCGGGCGCGGTTCAGCGCCGGTCGCGGTGTCGCGGCCTCGGGCGGCTGCACGGCGGCGGGCGCCTGACTGCGGGTCGCGTTCCTGGGCGTTTCGGCATGTGAGGCTGCGGCGCGCGCGGCCGTTGGCGGCTTCGCCGAGGCGCGCATGTGCTGCGGCATCGGGGCCTCGTTTGCCGGCGGGTGCCTCTTCGGTTCAGTTCTTGCCTGTCTCGTTGGTTTGTTGGTTGGCGATGCCGGCTCCGGTTGCCGCCGTGCGGGCTGTTGACCTTCGATCACCACCGCCATGCTGGGCAGGGATTCGCGGAAGGCCAGTTCCGGCAGGGGAGGCCGGGCCAGGCCGAGCAGGACGGCATGCAGGGTCAGGGAGAGGCCCAGCCCCCACCAAAGCCGCGCTGCCGGACCGGGGTTCATCTCAGCCGCCGAAGTCGTACTTCACGCCGACCCAGGCCGTCAGGCCCGGGGTGCCGTATCCGGACACCAGTTCATAGTCGGTGGCCAGCAGGTTTTCGATACGTCCTTCCAGCCACAGCCGGGTGTCCAGGGGCGTGCGTGCCGAGAGATTGACGAGGTGGTAGGGATCAAGCACTACGTTGCCGTAGTCATGTCGCTTGCCGACGAACAGCCATTCGATGCCGTATTGACCTCCGCTGGCGGTCTGGCGCTGGTAGGCGAGCGAGAACTTCTCTCGTGCCCGGCGCAGGAGATCCTGTCCTGTGTCCGTGTCGATGGCTTTCTGGAGGGTGGCGGTGGTCTGCAGGGCCCAGCGGGGCTGCTGCCATTGCCAGGTCAGTTCCAGACCGTCGATCCGGGCCCGGTCGACGTTGATGGCCTGGTTGTTGGTGCCCTGGTAGGCGATCAGATCCTCGATGGTGTTGCGGTAGGCATTGAGTGTTATTCGTTGTCCGGTTGCGGGACGGTAGCGCAGGCCCAGTTCCAGATTGAGCGAGGTTTCAGGTTTCAGATTGGGGTTGCCGGCATAGAACCCGAAGAAGCCGGGGTGATACAGTTCGTTGAGGGTCGGTGCCCGGAAGCCGGTGCCTGCGGAGGCGGTCAGGCGCAGGGCGTCAGTGGCGTTCAGGCCCCAGGCGGCGCTGCCGGTGGTGTGGGTGCCGAAGGTGTCATAGTCGTCCACTCGGGCGCTGAACTGGAGATCATGCCGGCCGAGTGTCGTCTGTAGCAGACCATAGACGGCGTTGGCATCGCGTTTTTCATCGAAGACGGTAGTGTTGGCGGCTGTATCGATGTTCTTGGCATGGTCACGAATGGCATTCAGACCCAGGGTCAGCAATGCGCTTTCGCCGAGGGTGATGTCGTGCTGCCAGTCGGCAGTCCAGCGCCGGGTGCGGATGAATGAAGGATAGCCGGACTTGGTGTCCACGTCGTCAGTGGTCCAGCCGAGACGGAAGGTCTGTTGCCAGCGGGCGGTGGTGTGATGAACGAGCCGGGCATCGAGCGTTGCGTTGGTACTGTTGTTGATGCCCTGATCGTATTCGGTATATCCGTCGCTGTACCATCCGCTCAGGAGCAGGTCAGCCTTTTTGCCGAGATCGAACTGCAGGTTGCCCGAGGCGCTGCGTTGGCGGTAACCATCGTTGTCTGCATCATAGGAGAAATTGGCAGGATCCGTGATGGCTGAAAAGCCCTCCGCTGCCCGGCTGCTGAGGTTCAGGCTGTATTTCACCTTTTCGCCGCCGCCCGTTCCGGCTTCGAACAGCTTGCTTTCGTAACTGCCCACCTGGCCGCGAACGTAGGCGTGCCGGTTCTTGCGGGTGAAAATCTGGATCACCCCGCCGATGGCGTCGGAGCCGTAGAGGCTGGCGTTGGGGCCGCGCACGATCTCGATGCGTTCCACATCCGAAAGGGCGAGTTTGCTCCAGGCGAAGGCGCCTGTGGTGGCCGAGGCGGCGCGCACGCCGTCGATCAGGACCAGGGTCTGGTTGTTACCAGTGCCGCGCAGAAACACGCTGGTGGTGGTGCCGGGCCCGCCGTTGCGGGCCACGTCGATGCCGGCCTGCAGGCGCAGCAGGTCGATCACGTCCTGGGCGCCGCTGGCCTCGATGTCCTCGCGGGTGATGACGCTCACCGAGGCCAGGGAGTCGTCCACGGTTTGGGCCGTGCGGGTCGCGGTGACGATGACGGTGTCGGCGGTTTCGGCGGCCAGGGCCGCGTGGGCCAGGGGCAGGGTCAGGAGCAGGCCGGACAGCAGGCCGGTTGGTGTGTTCATGGTTCGTTCCTCAGGGCTTGGCGCACACCCGCGCGCGTTGGCAACTGCGAGCCACGGAGGAGGACGAGGACGGGAAGAGACGGGCTTTTCCGGTCGTGGCGCCGCCCTCCGCGGCACACCCGATAGCGACGCCAGGCCGGTCTCCGGGCTCGTGAGCGGACATCGTGTCCCGGCTGGGCGTCGCCTTCCCGCGGAACATCCGCAGTGGCGTTGTGACGCAGCCTGACTCACCTACCGTTGCGGGGGCAGCGCCGGACTTGCTGCACGTGGCAGCGCACCGGCTTCCCGTTTCACCCCGCTTCCGGCGGGAAGCGGGGCACCTGGCGTCGGGGTCCGGTGGACGCCACCGGATCCGATCAGGCGCGCATTTTGGGACAAGGTCCGGAGCGAGTCAATGATTTGTGTCAATCCCGTGCTGGAAATACCAGATATGGGGTCATGGATGGGTTTCTGTCCACAGAGTGTTTGCCTGGGCTGTCGTAATACCAAAGTCACAGTGCAGTGCGGCGACAAAAGGGGGAGAATCTGCGCTGGAGTCCATTCTCTGCTTTAATTGAAGTCGGGGAATCATGTGCATCGGGAATGGTGAGAGGCATGCAGCGCATTCTGGTCGTCAACGCCAAGGGGGGATGTGGCAAGACCACGGTGGCCACCAATCTGGCCAGCCTCTATGCCAGCCAGGGATTTCGGACCGCGCTGATGGATCACGATCCGCAGGGGTCGGCCAGCCGCTGGCTGAAGCTGCGACCGGCCGACCGGCCGGAAATCCACGGCGTGAACGCCCATCAGCGCCAGGCGGTGAATGCCACGCGGGCCTGGCAGCTGCGCGTGCCGCCCGGCACCGAGCGGGTGATCCTCGATGCCCCGGCGGGCGTGGCGGCGCGCGATCTGCCGGGCTTCGTGCAGCAGGTGGACACGATCCTCATCCCGGTGCTGCCTTCGCCCATCGACATTCATTCGGCGACCGGTTTCATCCGCGATCTGCTGCTGGTGGGCAAGGTGCGCAGCCGCGGCGTGCGGGTCGGCGTGCTGGCCAACCGGACACGGCGCAATACCCTCGTCTACAAGTCGCTCGAGCGGTTTCTCAACACCCTGCAGCTGCCCTTTCTCACCACCCTGCGCGATACCCAGAACTATGTGCACGCCTTCGAGCGGGGCGTGGGGATCCACGAGATGTGGGATCGACGCGTGGAACAGGACAAGCTAGACTGGCTGCCCCTGTTCAACTGGCTGGAGAAGGTGTCCACGGCCCATGCCGTGCTGCAGGGCAACGCTTGACTCTGCATATCCAAAGGGAAGACGGCATCATGAAGCAAGAACCCCTGCCGGGCCGGCGCCCGGCACAAGGGGGCGGCGGGATCCCCGGGGAGGGAAAGGCATGAGTGTTCTCGATACTCTGTTCGGTCCCCGGCCGGACGATCGCATCCGCGCGGTCCAGCTGCGCACCCTGTACAAGAACGCCCAGGCCATTTACGTGGTGGGCTATATCAACACCCTGTTGGTGGTGCTGGTGATGTGGCAGAGCGGGGTTTCCCGGGTCGCCCTGCTGGGCTGGCTGGTGGCCATGTTCCTGCTGCTGACCTTCCGGGTGATCATCTGCCGGCGTTACTGGAAGGACCCCGAGCCCGAGCGGCAACTGGATCGCTGGCAGCGCCTGTTCACCACGGCCAGTCTCTTGTCGGGACTGATGTGGGGGCTGGCCGGCTGGCTCTTCTACCTGCCCCATGGCGGTATCTACCAGGCCTTTCTGATCATCGTGCTGGTGAGCATCGGCTCCGGTTCGATGACCTTTCTGGCCATGCATCTGCCCACCTATTACGGGTTCTTCAGCCTGCTGATGCTGCCCCTGCTGTTGCGGCTGGCCACGGTGGGCGACATGGTGCACATGGTCATGTCGGCGATGCTGGTGCTTTACTACCTGGTCTTCGTCTATCTGGGCCGCAACGTCAACCAGGTGTTCCTGGAATCGGCGGTCCTGCGCTTCGACAATCTGGAGGCCATCTCGCGGCTGACCGCGGAGAAGGAAGCCGCCGAGCGGGCCAACATCGCCAAGTCCCGCTTTCTGGCGGCAGCCAGTCATGATCTGCGCCAGCCGCTGCATGCCCTGACCCTGCTTTCCGGGGCGCTCGCCGAGCGCATCCAGTACAAGGAGGTGAAGGACATCGTCTCCAAGATGCGTTCGGCGGTGGCGGCGCTGGAGAACCTGTTCAACGCCCTGCTCGACATCAGCAAGCTCGACTCGGGCGTGCTGCAGCCGCAGGTGGAGGACGTGCCCCTGTGCACCCTGTTCCAGCGCATCGAGAACGATCATCGGCCCGAGGCGGAGACCAAGGGGCTGGAGTTCGTGGTGGAGGATTGCGGCGACGTGATGGTGCGCAGCGATGGCATCCTGCTCGAGCGGGTGTTGCGCAATTTCGTGACCAACGCCATCCGCTATACCGAGTCCGGGCGCATCATCCTGTCGCGGGAGATCCGCGATGGCGAGGTGATCATCCGGGTGGCCGACACCGGTATCGGCATCCCGCCCGAGGTGCAGGCGAACATCTTCGACGAGTATTTCCAGGTGGACAACCCCGAGCGCCAGCACAGCAAGGGGCTGGGGCTGGGCCTGGCCATCGTGGCGCGCATCGCCCGGTTGCTGAACCACGAAATCGAGCTCGACTCGGTGGCCGGCCAGGGCTCGGTGTTCTCGGTGCACGTGCCCCTGTGCGAGCGCCGTCTGCGGCGGCGGCCTGAGACCCCCGTGCTGCCGGAGTTCCAGCGGGATCTGGAGGCCCTGCGGGTGCTGATCATCGACGACGAAACTTCTGTTCTCGATGCCCTGAAGGTGTTGCTCGAAGGCTGGGATTGCCAGGTGATCATGGCCCGTTCGCTGGAGGAGGCCCAGGCGGCACTGGCCGAGTCTGGCTCACCACCGGATGCGATCATTTCCGACTACCGGCTGCGGGGTGACATCAACGGGGTGGAGGCCATCAAGCGAATCGAGGCCCAACTGGGCGTGAAGGTGCCGGCCATCCTGATCACCGGAGACACGGCGGTCAATCCCGGCAACGGCGATTATCGGATTCTACACAAGCCCGTGCAGCCGGCCCGCCTGCGGGCCTTTCTCAAGCACGTGCAGAGTCGCAAGCAGGAAGGGGGTGAGCGGGAAAGCGAGGCGGCGGTGGCCGAAACCGATTGAGCGGGCAGCGTTTTCCGTTCCCGGATTGAAAAGGCCCGGGGACGGGTTTTTTCAACAGTCTGTCAGACCAGGAGCCCGGCCTCGCGGGCCATGATCACGGCCTGGGTGCGGTTGCTGGCATTCATGGCCTTGAGAATGGCGGTGACGTGGATCTTCACCGTGCCTTCGGCCATGCCCAGTTCGTTGGCGATGCTCTTGTTGGACAGCCCCCGGCACATCAGCGTCAGCACCTCGCGCTGGCGGGGAGTGAGGTGGTATTTCTCCAGTCCCGGGGGCGGATTCAGGCCGGGCTGGATGCCGCCCTGCATGCCCTGGCGGATGTGGAAGGTGCCGGAGGTGGCAGCCAGATCGGGCACGTAGACGTCGCCGTCGAGGATCTGGCGAATGGCCTCGAGCATCTCCTTGCTGCTGGACGACTTGGGAATGTAGCCGGCGGCCCCGCATTCGAGCACCCGCAGCATGTCCTGTTCGTATTCGGAGGCGGTGACGATGGCCACTGGCAGTTCGGGATAGTCCTGCCGGAGCTGGATGAGGCCGTTGTAGCCGTCGAGCCCGGGCATGTCGAGATCCATCAGAACCAGATCCAGATCCGGATAGTGGCGCACCATCTGCACCGCCTCGTTGCCGTTGCTGGCTTCGAGGATCTCCACGTTGTCGGCGAGGTTCTGGAGCGTGTAGTGCAGCCCTTCCCGGAAGAGGGTGTGGTCGTCGGCGATCAGAATCTTCATGGTTTTGCAGATGTGGCCCAGATAGTGAAATGGAAGCACGAATCCGTTCGTGGCTTCAAGTGATTGTAGCGCGTTTCCCGCGGGTCAGGCATATTGCACCCGCCATAGGCGGATGGTTCTATCGGGCGGTTTCGACCGTTTCCAGGCAAATATCCGGTTCGGGGATGAAAACGCGATGGTGACCGGCGTTCGGCAGTTCCCGGAAGGGGATGCCATAGAGCCATTCGAGACTGTGGCGGTCGAGCACTTCATGAGTGGGCCCCTGGCGCGTTTCGCCGTCAGGGTGCAGGAGCAGGACGTGGGTGCAGTAGCGGCTGGCCAGGTTCACGTCGTGCAGGCTCATGGCCACCCCCCGGCTCTGCTGGCGCAGGGCCTCGAGCCGGCCGAGCAGGGCATGCTGGTGGGGGAAGTCCAGGTGGTTGGTGGGTTCGTCGAGCAGCAGCAGGGGCGGATCCTGCACCCTGAGGGTGGCGAAGGCCAGGCGCCGCCGCTCCCCGCCGGACAGGGAGCTGACGAGCCGCGACTCGAGGCCGTCGAGATCCATTTCCGCCAGCGCCGCCTGGGCCCGTTGGCGATCCGCCGGGCCTTCCCATTGCCAGCGGGAGAGATGGGGGTGGCGACCGATCAGGGCGGTCTCCAGTACCGTGGCCGGGAAGGGATCGGGGGTGTCCTGGGGCATGAGTCCCAGGCCGCGGGCGATGTCCCGGCGGGACAGCTCGGCCAGCCGCCGATCGTCGAGGCGGATTTCACCGCCCGCCGGGGGATGCAGGCCGGCCAGGGTATGCAGCAAAGTGGTCTTGCCGGTGCCGTTGCGGCCGAGGATCCCCCAGCTCTGACCGGGCGCGATGACCAGATCCAGCCCCCGGATCAGGCGCCGCAAGCCGGCGGCCACGTCGAGACCGCGCGCCGAGAGCTTCATGTCGTACGGGCTCCACGCTGAAGCAGGTGCAGGAACAGGGGGATGCCGAGCAGGGCGGTGATGATGCCCACCGGCAGTTGCTGGGGCGCGAGCAGGGTGCGGGCCAGGGTGTCGGCCAGCAGCAGCAGGCCGCCGCCGGCGAGAGCCGCGCCCGGCAACAGCAGACGGTGATCGGTGAGCCCCAGAAGGCGCACCAGATGCGGCACCACCAGGCCCACGAAGCCGATGCTGCCGGCCTGCACCACCGCCGTGGCCGTGAGCAGCGAGGCCAGCAGGTAGAGCCGCCGCTGCAGGCGCCGGGTGTCCACCCCCAGGGCGCCGGCCTGCAGTTCGCCGCGTTGCAGGAGGTTGAGATCCCGGGCCAGCGGCCAGCACAACAGCAGACCCAGGACCATCACCAGCAGGGCCGGCAGGGGCGGGCCGGCATAAGCCAGATCGCCCATCAGCCAGAACAGCATGCCGTGCAGGCGCTGAGCGGGGCTCACCACCAGCAGAAACCCGATCAGGGCCCCCCAGCCGCTGGCCAGTACCACCCCGGTCAGCAACAGCCGGGTGGGGCTCCAGTCGCCGTTGCGGTGGGCCAGGCCGAAGACCAGCAGCATGGCCAGCAGGGCGCCGCCAAAGGCGCTGCCGGTCAGCCACACGCCACCGAGACCCGCCAGCAGGGCCAGCAGGGCCGCCACCGCTGCCCCGCCAGAGATCCCCAGCACGTAGGGATCGGCCAGGGGATTGCGCACCAGCACCTGCATCAGCGTGCCGGCCACCGAAAGCAGGGCGCCGGTGGCGAAGGCCGAGAGGGCACGGGGCAGGCGCAATTCCCATACCAGGCTGATGGCCAGTGGCGAGGACCGGCCGAACAGGGCGGCGAATACCTCTCCGGGGGTGAGGGCCACGCTGCCGAGGCCCAGGGCCAGCATCAGCGAAAGCAGCGGGAGCAAGCCCAGCAGCAGGAGAAGGCCGAGCGCGCGACGATCCTCTGGGGGCATGGTTTCAGGTGCCGACGGTCGGCCAGCGGCCCTGAAGAACGGCGATCCGCTCGCCGCGCAGGCTGAGGATGGGCCAGCCCTTCATTTCCGCATGATCGCGGAGGGTGTCGTCGGGATCCACGGCCACCGGCGTCTCGACCATCTCCAGCAGGGGAAAGTCGTTGTGGGAGTCACTGTAGAAGTGACTGCCGGCCAGGTGGTGTCCGGTCTCGCGCAACCAGGTGGTGAGCCGTTCCACCTTACCCTTGCGAAAACAGGGGGTGCCGGCCACCCGGCCGGTGAAGCGCTCGCCCTTGCGTTCGGGATCGGTGGCGATGAGCCAGGGCACGTCGAGCAGCTCGGCGATGGGCTCGGTGACGAAGCGGTTGGTGGCGGTGATGATCAGCAGTTCGTCACCCTGGCGTCGATGGTGTTCGAGCAGGGTCCGGCTGGCCGTCGGCACGATGGGGCGGATCACGGTCTCGACGAATTCGGCGCGCAGGGCCTCGAGCTGCTGCGGATCGTTCTCGGCCAGCGGTTTGAGGCTGAAGGCCAGGAACTCCATGATGTCGAGATCCCCGGCCTTGTACTCTTCGTAGAAGCGCTTGTTCTCCCGCTCGTAGGCGTCGCCATCCACCACGCCGCGCTCGGCGAGAAACCGGCCCCAGAGATAATCGCTGTCGCCGGCGAGGAGGGTATTGTCGAGGTCGAAGATGGCCAGTGGCACGTGCAGGTTCTCCAGATGGGGCGGTAATGTTCGCATTATCGGAAAATCTTTCCCAGCCTGCAAAAAAATGTTGCAAAAACAATGAACTGCGTTAGAGATTCAGGGCGTGAACAATGCATCTTGAAAAGTATGGTTATTTGCTGTCCATTCCCGAATATGGAACAATCGTAATACGCGGCAGGAAGAGATGAACGCAAGTGATTGATAGGGAAGGTTACCGGCCCAACGTCGGCATCATACTGTTCAACCCCCGGGGTGAACTGTTCTGGGCCCGCCGCATCGGCGAGGAGGCCTGGCAGTTTCCCCAGGGCGGGATCCGCGCCGATGAGACGCCCGAAGAGGCGCTCTACCGGGAACTGGCCGAAGAGGTTGGCCTGGCGCCGGAAGACGTGGAGCTGGTCGGCAGCACCCGGGGCTGGCTGCGCTACAAGCTGCCCCGGCGACTGGTACGCCGGCGCCGCAAGCCGGTGTGCATCGGCCAGAAACAGCGCTGGTTCCTCCTGCAGCTCGTGGGTCCGGAAGGCCGCGTCCGGCTCGACGCCTCGGAAAAACCCGAGTTCGATCACTGGCGCTGGGTGGACCCAGAGAAGCCGGTCAACGAGGTGATCGGTTTCAAGCGCGAAGTCTACCGGCGCGCGCTGGACGAACTCCTGCCGCTGGTGCATCAGCGCACTCGGGGAAGTGACGGAAATCCCTGAGCGGAACCGGAGAACCGACGTCGGGCATCCACAACAAGATCGCCGAACACGGCGACGTTTCGCCCCCGCAGCCGGGGCTCCCGGGCCACCGGTCCGGGCCTGACCACCCATGGCCGCCCGGCGGCCGGAGAGACTGACGGAGTCCCATGCTCGATACCCTGCGACGCCTGATCCAGGAACTCAACCTTGCCCGCAACCTCGATCAGGCGCTGGGGCTCATCGTGCGGCGGGTGAAGGAAATCTCCGGGGCCGAAGTCTGTTCGGTGTTCCTGGCCGAGCCCGATGGCCGGCATTACGTGCTCAAGGCCAGTGACGGGCTGGGGCCCGAGAGCATCGGCCGCATCCGTCTGGGGCGCGACGAGGGGCTGGTCGGTCTGGTGGCCCGCCGGGCCGAACCGGTGAATCTCGAGGATGCGCCCCTGCATCCGCAATTCCGCTACTTTCCCGATTCTGGCGAGGAGCGCTATCACGCCTTTCTCGGCGTGCCCATCATTCATCACCGGGAGGTGGTGGGGGTGCTGGTGGTGCAGCGAACCGAGGCCCGGGTCTTCGACGAGGAGAGCGTCACCCTGCTGGTGACCGTGGCCGCCCAGCTTGCCGGCGCCATTGCCCATGCCGAGCTGTCCGGCGAGCTGAACGGTTATGGTGATGCACACCCGGCCGAGGAAACCAGTCGCGTGGCCCGGGGCCAGCCCGGCGCCCCGGGCGTGACCTTCGGCACGGCCCGGGTGCGCTATCCCTTCGCCGACATCCACGCCATTCCCGACCGGCCCGGCGAAGACGTGGATCACGAGCTGGCCGAATTCGACGCCGCCGTGAAGGCCGTGCGTGCCGAGATCGCGCAGCTTTCGCAGCGCATGACCGACAGCCTGCCGGCCGAGGAACGGGCCCTGTTCGATGTCTATGCCCTGATGCTGGACAGCGATTCGTTCACCGGAGTCACCCGGGAGCGGATCCGCGCCGGCAACTGGGCGCCGGGCGCCCTGCGTCAGACCATCGAGGAGCACGAGGAAGTGTTCCGCAACATGGAGAACGACTACCTGCGGGAGCGGGTGGAAGACATCCGGGATCTGGGGCGGCGCCTGCTCATGCACCTGCAGACGGAGAAGGCCGAGGAGCACACCTATCCCGACAAGACCATTCTGGTGGGCGAGGAAGTGACCGCCACCATGCTCGCGGAGGTGCCACAGGACAGGCTGGTGGGGGTGGTTTCGGTGCGGGGTTCGCGCACCTCCCACGTGGCGATTCTGGCCCGGGCGCTGGGGATCCCGGCGGTGATGGGCGTGACCGAGCTGCCGGTGGGACGGATCGACGATGCCGAGCTGATCGTCGATGGCTACGCGGGCCGGGTCTTCATCGAACCGCCGCCGCACGTCACCGCCGAATACCGTCGCCTGGCCGACGAGGAGGCCTCCTTCTCGGCCGAGTTGCACGAGCTGCGCGATCTGCCATCGGCGACACTCGACGGCACGCACATCCCTCTGTACGTGAACACCGGCCTGCTGGCGGATCTCACCCCGACCACCGAGAGCGGCGCCGAGGGCGTGGGCCTGTACCGGACCGAGTTCCCCTTCATGATCCGCAACCGCTTTCCGGGCGAGGAGGAGCAGCGGCGGATCTACCGCCAGGTGCTCGAGGCCTTTGCACCGCGCCCGGTGGTGCTGCGCACCCTGGACGTGGGCGGCGACAAGGCCCTGCCCTATTTTCCCATCGAGGAGGACAACCCCTTCCTGGGCTGGCGCGGGATCCGGATCACCCTGGATCACCCGGAGATTTTTCTGGTTCAGGTACGGGCCATGATGCGCGCCAGCGAGGGGCTCGGCAATCTCAACATCCTCCTGCCCATGATTTCCGACGTGGCCGAGCTGCACGACTCGCTGGCTCTGATCCACCAGGCCCACGACGAACTGCTGGAGGAAGGGCTGGCCCTGCCCATGCCCCGGGTGGGGGTGATGATCGAGGTGCCCTCGGCGGTCTACCAGGCCGGCAGCCTGGCCCGGCGGGTGGATTTCCTGTCCATCGGCACCAACGACCTCACCCAGTATCTGCTGGCGGTGGATCGCAACAACCCGCGGGTGGCGGATCTCTACGACTCCCTGCATCCGGCCGTGATCCGGGCCATGCTCCAGGTGGTGGAGAGTGCCCGGGTTCACGGCAAGCCGGTCAGCGTGTGTGGTGAAATGGCCGGCGATCCGGCGGCGGCGATCCTGCTGGTGGGCATGGGCATCGAGAGCCTGAGCATGAGCGTGGCCAGCCTGCCCCGGGTCAAGTGGGTGATCCGCAACCTGAGCCGGGAGCGGGCCAACGAGATCCTCAGCAATGTGCTGGTGATGGAAGAGGTGGACGACATTCGCGCCTATCTGCACCGGACCCTGGAGGAGGCCGGCATGGGCGGCCTGCTGCGGGCCGGAAAGTGAACGGGAGGGAAGACCGTGTGGCAGGCTGAATCACGCCGGCTCGAGGAAGGGCCGTTGGAACTGCATACGGTGGTGCGCGCTCTGGTGGCGGACGGGCGCCTCGCCGAGGCGGATGCGGAACAGTTCCTGATCCCGGCCCGTACCGGCCGGCTGGAGATCCACCCGCTGGTGATGCTCGCCCAGCAGGACTGGCTCGACCAGGCCCGTCCCGAGCACCGGCTGGATCTGGAAACGCTCACCCAGTGGCTCGCCGAACGGGCCGGGCTGCCCCATTTCCGCATCGACCCCCTGAAGGTGGACGTGACCCGCGTGACCAGCGTCACCTCCCATGCCTACGCGGCTCGTCACAAGATCCTGCCGGTGAGCGTGGACGAGCAGAAAGTGGTGATCGCCACCGCCGAGCCTTTCGTGCGCGACTGGGAGAACGAGCTGGCCCACGTCACCGGCCTGAGGATCGAACGGGTGGTGGCCAACCCGGTGGACATTGCCCGCTTCCTCGACGAGTTCTACACCGTCAGCCATTCCATTCGTCGCGCCACCACCGACAAGGAGGGGCAGCATCCGGGGATCAGCAATTTCGAGCAGCTCGTGGAGCTGGGCAGGTCGGGGCGGCTGGACGCCAACGATCAGGACATCGTGCAGATTGTCGACTGGCTGCTGCAATACGCCTTCGATCAGCGTGCCTCCGACATCCACATGGAACCGCGCCGGGAGAAGGGCAAGATCCGCTTCCGGATCGATGGTGTGTTGCACCACGTCTACGACATGCCGACGCCGGTGATGTCTGCGGTGACCAGCCGCATCAAGGTGCTGGGGCGCATGGACGTGGTGGAGAAGCGCCGCCCCCAGGACGGGCGGATCAAGACCAAGACCCAGAACGGCGACGAGATCGAGCTGCGCCTGTCCACCATGCCCACCGCCTTCGGCGAGAAGCTGGTGCTGCGGATCTTCAATCCGGAAGTACTGGTGAAGGACTTCGCCGCCCTGGGCTTCGGAGGCCGCGACATCGCTACCTGGAACCAGATGGTCACCCAGCCCCACGGCATCGTGCTGGTGACCGGCCCCACCGGTTCCGGCAAGACCACCACGCTCTATTCCACCCTGCGCCAGCTCGCCAAGCCCGAGGTCAACGTCTGCACGGTGGAGGATCCCATCGAGATGGTGGTGGACGACTTCAACCAGATGCAGGTGCAGCCCAACATCGGGGTGGACTTCGCCGCCGGCATCCGCACCCTGCTGCGCCAGGATCCGGACATCATCATGGTCGGCGAGATCCGGGATCGCGAGACAGCCGAGATGGCCATCCAGGCGGCCCTCACCGGCCACCTGGTGCTCTCTACCCTGCACACCAACGACTCGGCCGCGGCCATTCCGCGCCTGCGCGAGATCGGCATCCCGGCCTATCTCATCAATGCCACCCTGCTGGGTGTGATGGCCCAGCGGCTGACTCGCAATCTCTGCCCCCACTGCAAGCAGCCGGGCGAGGTGGCGCCCGACGTCTGGGCGGCGCTCACCCATCCCTGGAAGCTCACTGGCGAGGCCCGTTTCTACCAGCCGGTGGGTTGCGAGGAATGCCGGCACACCGGCTACCTGGGGCGCAGCGGCATCTACGAAATCATGCGCATGACACCGGCCCTGCGCGACAAGATCGGCCCCGACAGCGACGCCGGCGCCATCCGCCGTGCCGCCCTGGCCGAAGGCATGACCCAACTGCGCATCGCCGGCGCCCGCAAGATCGCCATGGGCCAGACCACCGTCGAGGAAGTGCTCAAGGTGGTGCCGCCGGACAGCGAGATTTGAGGCGGCATCGTTTTCAACGCAAAGGCGCAAAATCCACAGCAGGCCGGCTCAAGCAACCCGTAGGTCGGCTTGCTACTGAGAGGTTCTTTCTCTTTCCTCTTGCCTCTTTTCTCTGCCGTTCACAGATTGATCGTGTATCGATGGATTTGCCCCAGCAGTTCGGCGTGATGAAATGGCTGCACGATGTAGTCGCTGGCGCCGGCGGACAGTGCCGGTGTGACCTCGCCGATGGTGTGGGGCTCCACCAGCATCAATACGGGCGTGCCCTGCCAGCCGGGGCGGTGGCGGATGGCCTGCAGCAGGCCGAAGCCGTCTTCCTTCGACAGTTCCAGATCCAGGAAGACCACCACGGGCATCTCCAGGCGGCCCAGCAGGCGATGGGCCGTGCCGTTGTCGGTGACCGCCAGCACGGCGTAGCCTTCCCGCCGCAGCAGGTATTCCAGCAGACCGGCGGTGTGGGGATCCCGCTCCACCACCAGGATGGTGCCCAGCACCGGGCGCGGTGTCATGTCATTCATGCCCGCCCCACCTTGCAAAACCGAATCCCGTTGCCATGGTGGCCTGTATCGGCAGGACCCGGAGGGAACTTTACCCCGGCATGCCGGGCGGTCGGCGGTATCAGGCGAACAGCGCAAGCACTTCGCCTGCCGCCTGCCGGCGGGCGGTGTTGCAGCTGATGGAGCGGTGGACGGAGAAGGCGTCCAGGCTGCGGGCGGCGGCATAGGCCTTGCGGGTGAAGGGGGTGTCGTGATTGGAGATCAGGACCGGGATGCCGCGGGCGGCGGTCTCGGCGGCCAGGCGGGCCAGCAGGCGCTGTTGCTCGAGGTCGAAACCGCCGCGGCTGTAGTCGGTGAAGTTCGCCGAGAGTGACAGAGGCACGTAGGGCGGATCGCAGTACACCACGTCGCCCTGGCCGGTCTGTGCCAGCGTCGTCTCGAAGGATTGCACGCGAAACTCGGCGCGCTGGGCCTTGTCGCAAAAGGCCCGCATTTCCGCTTCGGGAAAGTAGGGGCGGCGGTAGCGGCCGAAGGGCACGTTGAAACCGCCGCTGGCGTTGTAGCGGCACAGGCCGTTGTAGCCGTGGCGGTTGAGGTAGACGAACAGGGCCGCCTTGTGACGGCTCTGGCGGGCCCGGTTGAACTTTTCGCGCAGGGCGTAGTACTGCTCGGGCGTGTTGTAACGGGGGGCGAAGAAGGTCCGGGCGTAGCGGATGAAGTCTGCCCCTTCGGTCTTGAGCGTGTTGTAAAGCAGGATGAGATCGGGGTTGCTGTCGGCCAGCAGGTAGGCGTCGTAGTCGCAGTTGAGAAACAGGGCCCCGGAGCCGACGAAGGGCTCCACCAGCCGCTGGCCGGCCGGCAGACGCCGGCGGATGTGGGGCAGCACGCGATACTTGTTGCCCGCCCACTTCAAAAACGGCCGGACGGGCGGATGCGTTTCGCTGGCCACGGCCACCATCAGGCGATCTCCTTGATGAAGACCTTGGCGTTGCGCTGGTAGTTGTAGAGTGCCCGCCGGCGTACCGGCAAATCGGTCAGCTGACCGGGTTGGAAGCCCCGTTCCCGGAACCAGTGGGCGGTGCGGGTGGTGAGCACGAACAGGCGCCGGATGCCGAGCTGGCGCGACTGGCGTTCCACGCCGGCCAGCAGCGCGTCGCCGCGCTGCTGGCCCCGGTAGTCGGGGTGCACGGCCAGGCAGGCCAGCTCGCCGACGTGTTCCTCGATGAAGGGATAGAGCGCGGCGCAGGCGATGATCATGCCGTCACGCTCCACCACCGTGAAATGGTCGATCTCCATTTCCAGTTGTTCCCGGGCGCGACGCACCAGGATCCCTTCCCGTTCCAGGGGTTCGATCAGCTCCAGGATGCCGCCGATGTCTTCCAGCCGGGCCTGGCGGATGTCCTCGAAGGGATCGGCCATGATCAGGGTGCCACAGCCGTCGCGGGTGAACAGTTCCTGCAGCAGGGCGCCGTCCACCTGGCGGCTGAGCACGTGGGCGCGCGGCACCTCGCCGCGTACCGCCTCGATGGCGCTTTGCAGGGCATGGCGAGCGTCCTCGTCCAAATGCCGGGCGCGCGCCAGCAGCGCCTCGGCCCGCTCCAGGGTCAGCTCCCGCAGCAGCCGCCGCCGGCCGTCGACGATGCCCTTGCCCTCCACCAGGTGGATCAGCTTGTCGGCGCCGAGCTGCACGGCGGCGGCGGTGGCCACGTCGTGCACGCTCAGGTTGAAGACCTCGCCGGTGGGGGAGTAGCCCAGGGGCGGGAGCAGCACCAGATCGCCCGCGGCGAGATGCCGCTGCACGCTGTCGCGATCGAGGCGGCGCACCTCGCCCGTGTGGCCGTAGTCGACACCGTCGCGCACGCCCAGGGGACGGGCGGTGACGAAATTGCCCGAGACCACCCGGATCCCGGCGCCGGCCATGGGCGAGTTGGGCAGGCCCATGGACAGCAGGGCCTCGATCTCCACCCGCACGCTGCCCACGGCCTGTTTCACGCATTCGAGGGCGGCGTCGTCGGTCACCCGCAATCCGCCGGCATAGCGCATCTTCAGCTTGCGCCGGCGCAGGCACTGCTCGATCTGGGGGCGCGCGCCGTGCACCAGCACCAGGCGCACGCCCAGGCTGTTGAGCAGGGCCAGATCGTGAATCAGGCCGGGAAAGCCCGCCTCGTCGAGGATCTCGCCGCCGAAGGCCACCACGAACAGGCGCTGGCGGAACGCCTTGATGTAGGGCGAGGAATTGCGGAAGTCGTGGACGAAACCGGTCTGGGACGTGCGGGCTCTGGCCATGGTGGACGCAGGGGATGACGGTGACGAAGTTGCGCCCAAGTATGACAGGCGGGCGCGGAAAAATCACACGCCCGGGTACCTACCAGGTGTTCTTTCGGCGCCAGCGGATGCGCGGCAGGATCAGGCCCAGCAGGATGCCGCCCAGCAGCACTCCGGCTCCGGCGATGAACCAGTCACGCTGGGAGCTGTTCTGCAGCACCTGATTCTCCTGGCGGACCAGTTGCAGCTCCTTCTCCAGCGAGACGTTCTGCTGCTTGAGCGTGCGGTTCTGCGCCTCCAGCTCGATGGGCTTGGCCGCCACCTCCCGCAGGTGTTTCAGTTCGCTGGTGAGTTTGGCGTTCTCGCTGCGCAGGCGGTCGCGCTCGGCCTGCAACTCGGCGGTCTGCTTGCGCAATTCCGCGAGCTGGGTCCGGAGCTTGCGGTGACGGGTCTGGAGCCGTTCGAGCTGTTTCTGGACCTTGGCCAGGCGATCCCGGGCGATGGGCTCCTCGCTCAGGTAGCGGGTCAGCACCCAGCCTTCCGCGCCGTCGGGAGTGCGTACCCGACTGTAGCCGCTGTCGGTGGTTTCGAGCACCTCCAGAGGCGTGCCGCTGGGCAGGGTCTTGATGATCTGGTACTGGCTGCCCTGGCCGGATCGCAGGGTGATGATCAGGTGATCGGTGACATACCGGGTTTCGGCGGCCTGGACCAGCACCGGCAGGGCCAGGACGAGCAGGAAGATGGCAAGTCGTTTCACGCGTGCATACCCCTGAGATTATTGTCGTTATGATAACCGGAGCTATTATATAGAGGAACCGGGGCCTGAAAAGGGGCGATTTGCGGCTCCTTGCGCCATGTCACGCTTTTGCCCGGCTGGCGGCCGTGGTGCGGATGTCATATCCTTGTCATCTCCCTTCAGTCTAATGCCCGGTGAATTGCCGGACAGGCGGCTCCGCCCGTCATCTGGCTGACACGATGTTGTAACAGGAAGGGAACCATGAGCGAAACACAGCCTGCCAAGATTCTCATCGTCGAGGATGAGACGGCCATCCGCGAGATGATCGCCTTCACCCTGCAGCAGGATGGCTATACGGTGCTGGAAGCCGCCGACACCCGCGAAGCGGCCGGGCAGATGGCCGAGAAACCCGATCTCATCCTGCTGGACTGGATGCTGCCAGGCCTTTCCGGGGTGGAGTTCGCCCGCCGCCTGCAGCGCGAGGAGGACAGTCGCGGCATCCCCATCATCATGCTCACCGCCCGGGGCGAGGAGGAGAGCAAGCTCAAGGGTTTCGAAGCCGGGGTGGACGACTACGTGACCAAGCCCTTTTCCACCCAGGAGCTGCTGGCGCGGATCCGCGCCGTGCTGCGCCGGGCCCGGCCGCCGGAGCCGGAGGTGGTGAAGATCGACGGCCTGGAACTGGACAAGGCCGGCCACCGCCTGCGGGTGCACGGCAAGCCCCTGGACCTGGGCCCCACCGAGTTCCGGCTGCTCAACTTCTTCATGACCCATCCGGAGCGGGTCTACAGCCGAGACCAGTTGCTGGACCAGGTCTGGGGCGAGAACGTCTACATCGAGGATCGCACCGTCGATGTGCACATCCGGCGCCTGCGCAAGGCGCTCGCTCCCTACGGCTTCGACCGTCACGTGCAGACGGTGCGCGGCGCCGGCTATCGATTTTCCCGCCAGGTCTGAACCGTCGTGCGCCGCACCTGGATCTCGGAACTGGCGCAATTCCTCTGGATCGGCGGCGTGGTCGGCCTGCTGGGGGCGCTGGCCGGTCATCCCGCCCTGGCCTTGCTGCTCTACAGCCTGATCTGGCTGGGTTGGTATTTCTTCAATCTGCGCCGCCTGGAAAACCTGTTGAGTGAGGGGCGCCGACTCACCCCGCCCGATGCCTGGGGCTTGTGGGGCGATGTATACAATGCCCTCTACCGCTTGCAGCAGCGCAACCGCAAACGCCGCAAACGGCTGGTGAAACTGCTCAACCGGTTCCGGGAGACCACCGGCGCCATGCCCGACGGGATCATCGTCCTGCAGCCCAACGGCGGCATCGAATGGTGGAACGCGGCGGCAGAGCGCCTGCTGTGCCTGAAGTATCCCCACGACGTGGGCCAGCACCTCAACAACCTGATCCGGCATCCCGACTTCGTGGCCTTCATCACCGGCGAGACCGAGGCCGAGGACGTCACCATCCCCAGCCCCTACGACGCCCAGCAGCGCCTCAACATCCGGATCATTCCCTATGGGAAGAAGCAGCAACTGGTGCTGGTGCGGGACGTGACCCTGATGGAACGGGTGGAGCAGATGCGCCGGGACTTCGTGGCCAACATCTCCCACGAGTTGCGCACCCCCCTGACCGTGCTCATCGGCTATCTCGAAAACCTGGAGAACGGCGAGCATCCGCCGGAGGTGGTGCATCGGGCCATGCAGGTCATGGCTCAGCAGACCCGGCGCATGCGCCACCTGACCGAGGATCTCATGCTGCTGTCCAACCTGGAGAACCGCCGCGAACAGCGCCGCGAGAAGGTCGACGTGAACCAGATGCTCGGCAGCCTCCTGGAAGAAGCGCAACTGGTCGGTGCCGAGCGCAAGCACGACATCAGCCTCGACGCCGAAGCCGACCTGCACCTGCTGGGCGATGCCCGGGATCTGGACAGCATCTTCTCCAATCTGGTGATCAATGCGGTCAACTACACGCCGTCCGGTGGCAAGATCCGCATTCGCTGGTATCGCGACGAAGACGGGAGCGCCGTGTTCGAGGTGGAGGACAATGGCGTCGGGATCCCCGCCCATCACCTGCCCCGGCTCACCGAGCGCTTCTACCGGATCGACGTGGCCCGCTCCCGCGAGACCGGTGGCTCCGGGCTGGGGCTGGCCATCGTCAAGCACGCGCTGCAACGGGGCGGTGGGCAGCTGGAAATCGAGAGCGAGGTGGGGCGGGGCAGTTGCTTCCGGGCCCGGTTCCCGGCCGAGGTCGTGCTCCTCGAGAGGGCGCGGGGCTGCAGGGACGGCGAGGAGTGCCTGGCCTGAAGGGCCCGCCGGAACGGCATTGGCCCCCGTCCACGGGCGAGTAAAACAGCCGATTCCCGGGCTTTTTCAACGAAAATGGCGGTGCCTCCATGACGCGCGCCCCGGTTGCCGAAAAAGCCGTTTTTCGGCAACCGGGGCGCGTTCGGGATGGCGGAGCAGCGGATCAGCCGAAGCGGCCGGTGATGTAATCTTCGGTCTGTTGCGAGGCGGGATTGGTGAACAGGGTCTCGGTCTGGGCGAATTCGACCAGCTTGCCCAGGTACATGAAGGCCGTGTAGTCCGAGACGCGAGCCGCCTGCTGCATGTTGTGGGTCACGATGACGATGGTGTAACTGTCCTTCAGCTCGGTGACCAGTTCCTCGATCTTGAGCGTGGAAATGGGATCGAGCGCCGAAGTTGGTTCGTCGAGCAGGAGCACCTCGGGTTTCACGGCGATGGCGCGGGCGATGCAGAGCCGTTGCTGTTGTCCGCCGGAGAGGGCCTTGCCGCTCTGCCGCAGGATGTTCTTCACCTCGTCCCAGAGGGCCGCCTTTTTCAAGGCCCATTCCACCCGTTCGTCCATGGCATGCCGTGACAGACGTTCGTACAGACGCACGCCATAGGCAATGTTGTCGTAGATGCTCATGGGGAAAGGGGTGGGCTTCTGGAACACCATGCCCACCTTGGCGCGCAGCTTGTTGATGTTTTCCCGGCGCGAAAGGATGTTGCGGCCATCCATCAGGATCTCGCCCGCAGCCCGTTGCCCGGGGTAGAGCTCGTAGATACGATTGAACGTGCGCAGCAAGGTGGATTTGCCGCATCCCGAGGGACCGATGAAAGCCGTCACCTTCTGTTCCGGAATCCGGATATTGATGTCGTGGAGGGCGTGAAACTTTCCGTAATGGAAGTTCAGCTGCCGCACATCGAGTTTGGGTTGCACGCCGGTGTCGGTTTGGGTTTCGGTGGCCGGAGATTCCGTTTCTCCCACGGCCCCGCTCACGTCCAGCGCGATCCTGGTGTCGACTGGGGGGGTGTCTCCCGTTCTGTTCAGGGTCATGGCATCGGGTTGGGTCATTTTTTCGGCCTCAGGAAGAAGCGGGTGAGTATGTTCAGGAGCAGCACGGTGAGCGTGATCAGCAGGGAACCGGCCCAGGCCAGATCGTGCCAGTTGTCATAGGGGCCCATGGCGAAATTGAAGATCATCACCGGCAGGTTGCCGATGGGCTCATTCATGTTCAGGGTAAAGAACTGGTTGTTCAGGGCCGTGAACAGCAAGGGGGCGGTTTCCCCGGCGATTCGGGCCACGGCCAGCAGGACGCCGGTCATCACCCCGCTGAGGGCGGCTCGCAGTACCACGCTGGTGACCACTTTCCACTGCGGCGCCCCGAGGGCGGCGGCCGCCTCCCGCATGCTGTCGGGCACCAGATGCATCATGTCTTCAGTGGTGCGCACGATCACCGGAATGGCGATGATGGCCAGGGACGCGGCGCCTGCCCAGCCGGAGAAATGGCCCATCGGCACCACGACGATCTCATAGACGAAGACCCC
>Ga0256841_1001182_pt1 | contig 23509 bp, 15 predicted proteins | sample 356308metaG_FD_185971 | JGI IMG/M metagenome (GOLD analysis project Ga0256841, IMG submission 185971) | Hydrothermal vent microbial communities from Mid Atlantic Ridge, Atlantic Ocean - 356-308 | ecosystem: Environmental > Aquatic > Marine > Hydrothermal vents | place: Atlantic Ocean: Mid...
ACAGCATAATGGTAGATTTGGTCAGGCATCTTTTCATACCGAGTCTAGACACATTTATATGTCTGGGAGATCCTATTGTTTTGCCGGCAGAGGATACCTTTGGATACTATGAATTCAAATGGTCACCGGATATCGAGGGATGTGATGGATGTAATTCACCGACGCTCCAACTAGAACAGTCAGATAGCATTACATTGCGGTATACGTCTCCGATGGGATGCTTTGATTCCACGACTCATTTTAAGATCGATGTCATTAGTAATCACCCGAAGATCCCCTTGGCCTTTACCCCCAATGGGGACAATGTCAATGACCATTTTAAGGTCATCGTGCCCTTCCCCTTGAATGCCACTACGGTCAAGCGCTTTGAAATATTTAATCGTTGGGGGGAGCGTGTGTATGAAAATACTACTCCAGAGCAAGGTTGGGATGGCACCTTTAATGGAAAACCGGCGCCCAATGGGGTATATTTATACTTACTTCAAGTAGGATATAAAGGGTGTGAGTTTACTATCAAGGGAGACGTAACTTTGGTTCGATAAGCGAGCGATATGAAGTTGTTGATGAGGACAATAGGTAAGCTGCTAGGCCCCTTGGAGCATGTTGATAGATGCGATATTAGTTAAGTAAAGGAGGATATATAAGCAAGAAGGCGGGAACTTCTACCTGAAAAAGGATTTCATTATCCAGATTAATCATGGTATAGGCCCCTTTCATTTGGCCTAAGGGCGTACTGACGTGCGTCCATGAGCTGTAGTGGTAATGACCACCGGGTTCGATTACGGGCTGTTGGCCTATTACACCATCCCCCTCCACCAAATTTCGTCTTCCGTCAGCATCTTGCACGATCCAATGCCGTCTAAGTAGCTGAATAGGACTCGAACGATGATTGTGGATGGATATATTGTATATATGAGCAAATGCCGAACGCATTGGCGTCGATTGCTGAGGCAAAAATGTAACCTGAACCTCTATAGTCACCCCTTCTGTCGTCTTTACGTATTGCATGGTTTTGTCCATTCTTTATCGGATATAACAATTCTCTTCCTCTACAAGTTCTATTTTTGGTATGAAACGAACATGAATTTTATTAATTATAAATTCACACAGAAAGATAATTAAAAAAATTCATGTGAGAGCGCAGCGGTTACATAAGTGTAGAAAATTTATAATACATTTATTTACAATTTATTATAAATTTTTAAACATATGAAACGAACATGAATTTTATTAATCGTAAATTCACACAGAGTTGACAATAGTATCTATCCATAAAATCATTCATGCTGAAAGTGCAACTTTTTACGATATTCTTATTTTTTGAAAATCAATGATGCTACATTGGCATCACTGATTTTCAAAAAGATAAGAATCTAGTCAAATATCTACTCTTTTATTTATTAATTTCTTTACGGTCAGCTATATGGATTATGTTTAACCTCTTTTTGCTCTCGTTATCTCGGGACGACACGGTATCTTAAAAACCCCTTGCTGAATTTATATCGATGATCTTTGATTACTATACTAGACGGAGAACTATCGATTAGAAGAATTAATATTGTACCAATCAATTTTTCTTGAGAAGTACATGATGTTAAACAATGCTATAAATAAACCAATACTCCCTACTAATAATGCATAATCTTCTAACTGTAGAACCACGTAAATAAAGCCATATATGGTAACCAAAAAGCTGGTTAGCATCATTAGTTTCTTTTTATTCCCAAGCCAGGTAGCGGAATAGACAAGTATGGTGCCACCGGTAGCAAAGGCTGCAATCAGATATGCAATGTCAAACCCTAATTGTTCGGAAATAGATAACAAAAGGACAAAAAACATGATGAGTGCTAGTCCGATAAAGGAATACTGTATAGGGTGTATTCTAAATTGACCTAAAATTTCATAAAAGAAATAAACTAAAAAAATGAGTACGATAATAAGAAGAGAGTATTTGACTGCACGTATATTTTTTTGATATTGGCCTATGGGTTCTAATAAACTTACCCCAAATTTAGAACAGCTTACCTTATGGGTCTTGTCTATCCATTGCTGGGGAAATTCCCTATTCACATTGAGTATTTCCCATTTAGCTGAAAACCCGGTTGGACTAACCTCTCTGCTGTCCGGAATGAATCTGCCCTGAAAGGAGGGCGAATTCCATGATGAATGAAGCGCGACTTTTGTGGTTTTGCCTAAAGGTGTAAAGAAAATAGATTCACTTCCCTGCAATTTAACCGTGAAATCAAAATCCGTAGTTTTACGATTTTCTCCTGTTTTAATTGCGACTATAGCGGAGACACCTTTCGGCGCTATCGTTCCTTTGATGCCTGGTTCTAAATGGATGTTTTGAGTTATCCCCCAATTCAATTGCAAGTGCTCTTTTATGCCCCCCATATCTGTTATTCCTACATTGAAAGTGACATTGTTCCAGTCTATAAGTTTAGGATCAATACCCATTTTTTTAAAGTCAGGCAATTCGAAGCTTCCACTATAGTTCAATACCGCATCGTAAAGTATTGCTTTGTAAATGCCCCTTTTGCGAATGATTGGATTTAGTTTTCCCGTTATGTTAAGCATCTCAGGAAGTATATTCAAGTAGTGATGGGATAACCATTCGGTTTTTTTCCCATTTTGCTCTAACTTTTCTTTCTTTTGATAGGGAATTATCAAATAGGGGCCGGAAATCAATTGAGGTGCACCCCATTTACTCCCTATATCTTTTTTCACTTCTAATTCATTATGTTCTCGTTCTTGAATTAACTGAACTACCATATCATTGGGTATGATAAAAAGTAGTACTAACACTACAATAGTAAATGCCTTAATTGTAGTGGACGAAAACCGGCGCTGCTTGATTTTTTTCATGATATTTAGTTTTTAATTAGCAAAGAACTTTGAATTACAAAGTATATGAATAAAAAAAATAATCTATTGTATTTGTCAGGTGACATCATTATGTTTTCCACCTTTAAGTATTTTTTCTAATGCATTCACATGTTTTTTAAATGCATTCTTCCCGAGCTTAGTCGCTCTGTATTTGGTATTGGGCTTTCTTCCAAGGAAGGATTTATTTATAGAGATATAATCTACTTTTTCAAGGTATTTTAAATGACTGGCGAGGTTGCCATCCGTTAATGACATCCATTGTTTTAATTCATTAAAACTCACATACTCATTGACCATTAAAACCGACATAATGCCTAATCTTATTTTATTGTCAAATGCTTTATCCAGGTCCTTAAAATATTGTTTCATCTATTGCTTATACTTTAAATACATCAAAGTGCCGTAGAGTATATGAAGAACACCAAATCCCAAAGTCCAGAAAAACAATCCATATCCTTGGTAACAGGCAGCCAGCAAACCTAGGGCCACTTCCAATATGCCTAGTACTTTAATGTTTCTATAGGTATAATGAGATGCAATTACTAAGCTAAGACCATAGAATATCAGTGTTATAGGCGCTACTAATCCCATTAACCCTTTTAGTATTAAGATAATAGAGAGCACTCCACCGGTAATAAATGGAATTGCCATGTTGTAGAGCATTTTCAATGCAGCCGGTGTGAATAGTTTTTCCCCAGACTTTTTCGCTGTCCTTGAACAGGTATAAAGCGCTGTTGCCATACTCAATAAAAATACCCCTGTTGCTATTGCTAATAAGTATAGGAGGCCTTTTGACATACTACCGTCTTTAATGTCAAAGTATATTTCTATTGATGCACTATTATATATTAACTTACGAGCATAATATGCTCCGATTGATGCATAAATCCCAGCCATTATGCCGGCCCAGCCACTCAATGAAAGAAATCGGGTTGACCGCTCCATCATTATTCGGATATGTGTTAATTCTTCTTGTAGGTTGCGTTTCATGACAAAGAACTTTGTAATACAAAGCAAATTTATATCAATTTATTGTCCTGGTATGATTTTTTTCTACATTTTTTTTAAGAAAAGGCAGAAAACTACTCCAAATGCCTTTATAAACGCAATATACTTAGTTATTTAGAGCGGAGCTATTGAGTTGATTTATCATGCTCGCCTCAATAAGATAGAACCCAATTCATGCATTAGACCATTTATTGATATATGAATCTATTACTGATAATGTATATTTCAAACCCTTGTCTACAAATTAATTTCGAGTAAGCTTTTCTTTCCAAAGGGTATTATTTTTTCTCTGCTTAAATTTTAAATTATAGTATTTATTTAACTGTCGCATGATCTTCTATTGTGGTGCATTTTGACGTCAGAGTCAAGCATTTCACCCTCATCTGCATAGCCCGATATGCCTCCTCAGTGAATACCCGCTTTTATTGCTGCTAAAAAGCCCCTCTATATGAATTCTTATGCATGGATGGGGTAGAATATCGTACTTATGCAACTCAAGTTTAATTGTGACTATGAGTTACATTTAGAAAATGATACATATTTTAGCAATCTATTTAAGTCCAAATCTCCCAAGCGTAAGGCTAGTCTTCCCTGTTATACTCGATAGTTAATCCTCCCCGGCAAATGTAGGATAAACTAAGGGAGGAATTCAACGTAAAATTTCGATGATTGAACTGGCGAAGGTTGATGTACTTTCTTGAAGTGTACGAGGGGGAAGTGTCGATTAAAACAACAATAGCTTTTTGCTTGTAACTTGACTCCCGTTTTTTAATTCTATAAAATAAATGCCTTTGACCAAGTGATTCAAGCTAAGTGAAGTTTGTCTGCCTATAATTTGTTTAGAAAGCAGCTGTCTACCAGCAATATCCTTTACCACTACTTCACCGGAAAATTGCTTTGGTAAAATAATATAAACCTCTCCGCTTGTTGGATTGGGGAATATTTGAAAGTTAAAAGGTTCTTTTACTTCTGAAACAGCGGTCAAAAGAGGTTCCGGCACCAGCATATTCTCAGGTGCATCACTTAGATATGGAGGTATATTGAGAAAATAGAAAGCTTCTACCCAAAATAGATCTCGAATTTCCCAAAGCGTGTCTCTGTCCATGTCATTTGTCACTGGAATTTTTAAAAATCCTAATTCATCTACACCGTGTTGGATGCCGTCTGTTTGCGAAGGGGCTTTGATATTGATATATGCCCAATCATAATGCAATAAAATGGTATCTACATCGGCCGGAACGTAAAAATACATGGGCGTCCAATTACTGTAACTCAATGGATGTTCTTCTGAGGCTTCTAGTACAAAACGATGTGGAGTGTCAAAAATGGGGAAGTAAGTATTATAGTCCCCATTATCAAATGCCATTTCATACAGTCCTTTTGTGAGCTGAAGATTGTTAATGTCATTTATCTGGTATTCTCCGTTAAAATAGCTATTCTCTAATCTTTTATCAAAAACGTAGGCAGCTGTTGCTGTGTTTTTGATGTATCCTTGCCCTATTTCCGATTCCCAGGAAGGGCTATATACATTAGACTGTCGCATTTCGATGCTTAGGTTTTCATTGGTTTCTGCCTGAAAGTACCATTTGGTTGGACCAAAAGGACCTGCGGACTTTGTCTGGTCGAATGGCTCTATTAGTGGTTCGATTAATGAAGGTGTCTTATCAGGATAAAGTGGTACGAGTTTTTTAGAATAACTTTTTATTAAACTTTCTTCGGTATATTCAGCTAGGTCATTGGCAAGCATCTGTTGCATTTCATTACTTGTGAAATCATCCCCATTATCCATCCAAAGGGTGGGATGGGTATCCATTTCAAAGAAATTCCAACCATCCCACCGATCAAAATTTTCTAATAAGCTATGCTCAAAAAGCAAACGCAGCTGAAATGCCCAAAATTGGATAACATGACGGCGACGGATGCGATAGCCGTATTTCAATAAGGGCAACGCGGCATTTTGAACCATTAAAGTATCATTATTAGGATTAGCGGCTCTTTCTGCCTCATAAAACTCATGAAAAAGAATGCTGTAGTGCACATAACTGTACATGTCTTCTACCCGTTTGTATTCAGGCGTTCCTTCATCGACCTGATTAAATGCCTGTTGGATAAGTTGTAGCCAGCGATTGATTTTGATGTAGGTATTTTCACTTCTTAATTGGGAGGGGTCGTGTTCCCAATTATCATATAGTTCCTTCATTGGTTCGGCAGCATTACCAAAAGCCGATTCTATCCAGTCAGTATACAGACTATCGGCATTGGCATGGATGTCCCACAATAATTTCCGGGCTACGTAATAGGATGGACCGCCACGCATCCAGTTGGCCTGAGATTCCGCGCTAAACGAGCGAACATTCCATTTGTTGTAAATAAAAGGAAGGTGTTTTTTAATGTAATCAAGGGTTACGGTCGGTTGTCCCAGGGGCAGTCCCATATCCCATTGATATTCGCCTAAATAATCGTATATACCAAAGTTTTGTAACCCTGCATTTTTCCAACCTACTGCAATTTCATTAAAACTGAGATTAGAACTATTGAAAGCCAAAGCTAATTGCCCATACAAATGAGGTGAGACGGTCGTATTTTCCGGCGGCACTAAATGGGAGGGGTAAATATAAATCGATGCCTGCGCACCGGGAATGCGTTTTGCCAAACTATCTGCTACATAGTTGGCAATATGCAGTACTTGATCAGCACCATTTCCAAGTGCCAAAGCAGCTGGATGATAAGAGATATTACTTCCGTCATTAGGCTCAATAGTAATCATGAATTCCTTTGGGTTTTCATCGCGATATCTATTCAGCCATTCTATTCTGTTTTCCAACATAAGGTGGGCTAAATCCAAATTGCTGTATTCCAAACTGATACCATCGCCTCCTGCGCCATTGTCCAAATAATCCTGCCAGGTATATCGTGTTCCGTCTTCTTTTGTAGCAAAGTATTCGGGATGTGCCTTAAATTCATCTGGATCTGCAGCCAAATCATCTTGGTAAGAATGTCCAACAGCAAAAGTGGCAGGATAAGCGTTACCTTGCCGAGTAATGATACTGCCTTGTTGTGTTGCTCTAAAGAAATGCACACGATCTTTAGCATTCTGTGTCAATACCGGACCAAAACCATCTCCATCTCCGTTGGCATACCACAAATTTCGGGAAATAAAATCCGGTTCATCGAATTTTTTATGCGTAAAGGCCCAATTTGGATTACTAGGAATAATCGTCCATGCTGGTGATGGGGTCAGAAATTTGCAACCGAGTCGTTTGACAAAATCAAAAATGCCGTGTTGTACGCCTATTCGTTCATTGCCAATTATGAGTATTCGTCTGGCATTGACATCGCTTAGAAATGCTTCTCCATTCATGCCTGTAAGGGTCGCTTTATCGCTATCCGATAACGCTTGAGTATTTTCACGAATGGCCAACAATATACCTGTATCATCATATCCGTTTGTCGCAATCGTGTAGGTATTGCCTTCAATTTGTTGTAAATAATCGGCTAACTCTTCCGCTAAATTGACCATATTGGTATCGTTGGCAGGCTGGATGTAGATGGTTTTATCTTCTAGCTGACTATAGCTCTTTAAGGCATGGAAAATTAGTATGAAAAGTAGGTTAAATAGCTTTACTGTCTTCATGAGAAAGGACTAATTTGATGATGGATAAGTACAATAATAAAAGCCCAATTCGCGCATTCATTTCCGTTGACAAGCAACAACCGGAATTCGTTATTCGAGAGACTTAATGTATACTAAGGATATCTTAATGGGTTGTGATGAGTGTTGATGTTAGAATTAGATCTCAACATACCAAAAGCAAATTTAAGGTATAAAGTGAGATTTGCAACTATTTTAATGCATTTTTTGTTAGGTGAAGTTAGATTTTAAATGGGAATTTGTGTTTACTCTTCGGCTAGGAGCTTGATGTGTTTGAGTGAATTATGCAGACCTTGTTCTGCATTACACTTTCCCTCCTTACTTGCTAACCCTCTCTGATGTAGGGTAAAAATGACTTTCCCTTCCCGTGAGCTTTCAATGCTATATTGAACGATGGGATAATTTTCAGGTTTGTCTTTCAGACCGGAGAAGATGCTTCAATAATTATATTCAAGGAGTCTATATTTTCTAAAACATTTCCCTTGTCTTTATATTGCTGCCCGTGGTATGCTCCCTCTCAAAAGTATGGAGACTGTCTACTTTCCAGTCTGTCTTGGTATCCGTAATGTAAAGAAATTGTTTGATTTTTGTAGGATGAGTTGATACCTTCCGAACTTTGCTGGGTCCTCCAATAATTTCTACGCTTTTAGTGGCCATCCAATTTTTAATCTCCTGTATTTTGTTGAACGAGTTCAGCGAGTTTTAACACTGTTTTCCAATTTCTGGTTGTTGCTGGCACTTTTAATTTGTTTTCAAAAAAACGATTGGTTAGTTTTGACTTATGATATTTATCTGCACAATATATAAAGACATTCTTGCCGTTAATGGTAAATTTATCAGGGCCCGATTGAAGAGATGCCGAACTCGCGATATCTTCATGGGTTGGCTCTTTTTTGAGCATGGTGAGATGCAATCTATTGATATCCACATCGTCTTCTTGAAAATAGGGGTTCTTTTCAATACACACTTCTAATTCCTTTGCAGTTAATACTATTACCGGGACAAAGAAGCCGTATTTAGCAGCAACTGCATCTTCTATTTTTTTTGCTAATTGATCAACTGTCTCATGGGCTTTTGAGTGAAAGATTACATTTCCGCTTTGGATGTAGGTCTTTACAGGGTTTAACCCCATTTTTTTAAATAGCTGCTTCAAATCAGCCATAAGAATCTTTCGTTTTCCGCCAACATTTATTCCTCTTAGAATGGCAATTTTCTTGTTGGTTATACTCATTTGGAGAATGGTATTTACACTGCTTTTCTCAACAGCAAGGATAGATGAACGAACAAAAGGAGGGACGGTAAGTGTTGCTCCTGCACACTGCAAATATATAAGAAACGAACATGAATTTTATTAATTATAAATTCACACAGAAGTATAATTAAAAAAATTCATGTGAGAGCGCAGCGGTTCCATAGCTGCAGAAATTTTATAATACATTTATTATCAATTTATTAGAAAATTTTAAAGATATGAATATTTACATTCTAAAATAGATATTGGTTTTTAATAATAAATCCAAACCAACATTAAAATTCGTCTAATCTTTTGACCCGCCCCCTATCTATTACGCTTATGGTCCCTTAGCAAAAGAAGGATTTGCTTCAAGTCCTCAAATATTCTAAATAAAAGACCTTATGCAATGAATTATTTTATTTGAATGTGCGTTATAGAAGCAGGAGACGAACATGAATTTTATTAATCATATAAAAAAGTTATTAAAACGGGAGAAATCATGAGGAATAAAGTCGGCAAACATTTCATCTTAGTCTTTAGCTTGGGCGCTATGGTTATGGCAGCGGCTTATGCTCGACTCCCCAGATTCTCAGCTCGTCAACTGAGAAAGCCTCCACCGAAGATTATCCGTACTTGTTGCCAATTTGGCTCTGATGTATCGATGGTGGGGATTCCATTTCGAAAGGTCAGTGCCGTAACAGCGCCTCCTCTACTTGGTGCACATGTATACCTGGGAAGCAAAAGCGAAAAAAACGGTATCATTTACACACATACGGGGGGATTTATTGATGTGGGGCACCTACGTGATCAAGCGGATTGGACGGCGTTTTTGTACTACCATTTGAGGAGTAATCGCGATGCTTCCTATTACATCCTTCATTTAGGTCGGGAGGGAGCGGATAAAAAATTGATATTTTATCCATCCCCCGAATTGACCGATAGAGACCTTCTCAATATCGCCGGTCATATCGCCTTCGATCTATCGATGTGGCATGAGATTTCAACCTGGTTTGGGATATCCTATGTGCCATTGATTCCGGAACGGTATTCGAGTTTTTCACCTGAAGATATTTATTCCAATGCCTTGGGTGTGTTATTGGGACAGCGGGCCATTCAAAGTAATGATAATTACGAGGAGGCAATGACGGAAATAATCGATTCCACGTTAATAGCCCTAGATGCTGTTCCGGATATCGAACAGACCAAAGCGGCAATGAATCAAGTCGAAGGGATCTGGTGGTCCCGCAAAGAAAAACTGCCCAAAGGCTCCTTTTTGATTAAGCGGTACTACGATGCTTACCGGCCTCTTCGCCCTTGGTTAATTCCGGAAGATGTTGATCGAGAGCCTACGGTGATTCGATTGGAAGAGTTTACGGAGAGAGGCAAGTTATTAACGGATTATTACAGTTTACAATTTCATACCGGATACCGAATTCCGGTAAAGCGGATATTTCCGGATCGCCAAAACAAATTGCTGACTAACCTGGATTTTCCGCAAGTCGTCCAATGGATACACAAAGATGTGGATAAGGGCTAAATTCCGGTTGAGTGCATATTTCATTTAATTTAGAGAACCTATACTCTTTTCCTTTCTATGATTGCAAATGTTATTAAAATGTTATTTCCACCGTTGATACCATCCTTTAATAGATTTTGTGCATCTGACAAGGAGAGGCATAGAGCCATCTATTGTTCAACATGTATAAATAAGAACCCATGCAACAGACCTTCATTTTTATTTTCATGGCGCTCATCCTTGGAAGTTGTGCGCCCAAAGGAGAAAAGAGGATGAGTGAGTCATCCATACCCCATTTTGACTACGAGGCTGCTTGGAAGAAGGTAGATAGTTTAGAAGATAAGCGCTTGTATAAGTCAGCTTCCAAGGTAGTCGAGGAGATTTTTAAAGCTGCCCGGACGGAGCAAAATAGTCCTCAAAAGATCAAGGCTTTGTTCTATAAAGGCAAATTCTCCAACGAACTTGAGGAGGACAATCTCCTCCACTTTCATACATTGCTAAAACAGGAGATACAGTCTGCAGTATCTCCCGAAAAAGCAATATTACAATCCATTCTGGGGGAGTTTTACGACCGTTATCTTAATGCTAACATGCATGGTTTTAAGCATCGAACGACGACAGCAGACACCTCCAGCGAGGACATTAGAGATTGGCCGCCCAGTCGTTTTATCCGCGCTTCCAATCGACTTTTTTTAGTTTCTATAAAGGATCCGGCATTGCCGACCATTTCATACAAGACCTATGGCGAGATACTCACGAAGGCGGTCAATACAGAGAAGATGCGGGACAATCTCTATGAGATTCTGGCGTATCGGGCGTTGGAACACTTCCAAAAAGACTGGAATTACTTACCTAAATCTAAGAGTCAGCTTGTGATAGATCGAGCGGGTTATTTTAGTTTGCCTTCGGATTTTATCGGTATGAAATGGCCGGATACGTTCTCCGAAGACCTCAAGTTCCGTGCGCTTAGCCTTTTTCAAGAAATAGAGCGTTACAATCTCAAAACGCGTGATTTTGAAGAGCTGCTGGACGTGGCATTAAAGCGATTGGATTGGGTGAAGAGTCAGTATATTAAGCCGGACAAGGAAGCCTTGTATGAAGCCGCCCTGGATAAGCTTGCCAAGAGATATTCCGACCAAACTTACACCGGGGAGCTCCTCTATCGCAAGGCCCGAATGTGGAGCCAATCGGACGGGAAAGTGAAGGCCAATAAGTGGCGATTGAAGGAAGCGCGGGATTTGTGTTTGGAGGTGGAACGCAAGTATCCCCAAACGCTGGGTGCGGTACATTGTCAGCAACTCCGGTTTTTCCTCGAACAACCGGAATACGATATTGACTTGGAGGAAGTTAGTTTGCCGGGAGAGCACCTCTTGCTAAATATCAGGTATAAGCTTGTCAAAAAAATGTATTTCAAAATAGTGCGTTTGCCTGCAGTGTTAGAATCTTCCTTTTATGAAAGAGAAGGGGATTTGGCGCTAGAGCTCATAGCAAAGCCCGCTGTTCACGAGTGGTCGGTAGATCTTCCCGAAGTGGGCGATCTGAGAAACCACGCTGTCGAATCGGCGATTCCGCCTTTAGGATTGGGAAGATATGCTTTGATTTATTCGCCTAATGCTGATTTTAAAGGGAAGGAGGCTAATATGGGTTATCATATTTTTCATGTTTCAAGATTGGCGTACTTCAAGCATTACATTGACAATTATCAGCATTTCCTCGTGGTAGATCGACAGAGCGGAACGCCAATCCAAGGGGCAAAAGTTCTTCTACGAAAACGCAATTATAAGACCGGTAAAGAAAAAGTTGTACAACTTCTGACAGATAGACAAGGCAAGGCAACATTCTTGAAAAGCAAAAATAATCCCTATCTAGTCGCAGTTGTCAACGGTCCCGACTCTTTATATCTGGAAGATTACATCAATGATTGGAGTTGGGGACGGGGCACCTCACTAGTACATGAAAAAGCGATCTTTTTTACGGATCGCTCGATCTATCGCCCCGGACAAACGGTGTATTTTAAAGCGATATACATTAAAGAACTCAATGGGCTCCCTTCATTGGCACATAATCGTCAAATGTTGAAGGTCGTGCTATATGATGCCAATAACAAAATAGTATCGGAAAAGGAACTCAAAGTCAATGATTTTAGCTCTGTCAATGGCAGTTTTACACTTCCGACAGTAGGCCTCAACGGGAGGATGAATCTCAGAGTATCTGGCATGCAAGGATCGGTATCATTCCGAGTGGAGGAGTACAAGCGGCCTAAGTTTGAAGTAAAGATAGATAGGTATGAAAAAGCGTATCAACTCGGTGATACGATCGAGGTTACCGGACAAGCTTTGGCGTATACGGGATTTCCGATTCAGGCCGCAGAGGGGACTTACGTAGTGCGCCGGAAGACTTTTTATCCCTATTTTTTTAGGGAAGGCCGATATTTTCCTTGGGCCTATTCTCCGGATGTAGAGATCGCACACGGCCGCCTTCAGACCGATAAACAAGGGCGATTTAGTTTGCCTGTCGAACTATTTGCCGGGGATGTGAATTTATCAGAGGGATTGCCTTATTTTATGTATGAAATAGCTGTAGACATAGTCGATCAAACAGGAGAAACTCATAGTGCAAAAAGCAGTATAGGGGCGGGAGCAACAGAGGTATTGATGGAATTGGAGGCCAAGGACAGAGTCAAGTCCGATCAGGAAGTCCCGATTAAAATTAGAGCTAAGAATTACAATTCCCAGCCAGTAACAGCCAAGGGAATAGTACATATCTATGCGCTAAAAGCTCCGGAAAAGTACTACAGGACTCGATATTGGGAAGTGCCGGATACCTCTATCTTCGATATCCAACAATTTCATACCCTCTTCCCTGATTATGCCTATACGGATTGGAAGAGAAAGGACACGTGGCAAGTATTGGAAGAGATACAGACTATGTCTTTCGATATCCTCGGAGAGGGGGGGTACCGACTTAAACTACCGAAAGGCGAATACAAATTGGTATTGGACTTTGATGATCCCGGCGGAGAAAAGATTCAGATCCGTCGCTTCGTTTCGGTGTATTCGACAGATCACAATCCGGCAGGGGTGTTGTTGTTGGCAGAGACGGACAAGCCCACATACGAGCCCTCCCAACAAGCCGATCTTCACTTGCAAGCCCAAGTGCCCCTTCACATTTACAGTACTTTATGGAGGCAGTACAAGGTAGAGTTTAGTGCGAGATGGTTAGAATTAGGGCGGAATTACGATCAGACGTTAGGTATTGGGAAGGAGCATAGAGGAGGAGTCGCTTGGGCCAATAGTTTCGTGTACAACAATCGATTTTATACGGTAAATAAAGTATTGGAGGTGCCTTGGATTGATAAAAGACTAACGTATGAAGTAAAGAGATTTAGAAGTACGCTAAAACCAGGGCAGGAAGTGGAATGGGAAATTCAGGTCCTCAATAAAGACAGCATTGGGGTGTTGGCTGAAGTAGTAGCTTCGATGTATGACCTATCTTTGGATGCTATTTATCCGTCTAAATGGCCATCGAAAGTCTCATTTCCCGGCGTATCCTTTGTGAATGATAGGGGAAGTGGATTTGGGAAATCCCATCAGAGCAGGAGGTATTACGAAGATAAGCACGGGCCTGATTTATCCTTTCCGATGGTATACAGGTCCATCAATTGGTTTGGGTTTTCGATTTACAGAACTCGATATGTTCGTATGAGGTCCACTGATATGCTTGAGTCTTCTGAAGTAGTGAGCTATGAAGTACCCTTGATAGATAAAGCATCGGGAAAGGGTAGGACGGATGAGGTTGAAGTCAACAAATGGCCGGAGGAGAAGACAGAGGAGAAAGAGAATCCTGCTCCCTCTTCTAGAACCAACCTTAATGAAACTGTCTTTTTTTATCCTGATATTCGAACGGATACAAAGGGTCGGTTTAGACTAAAATTCAAGATGAATGAAGCATTGACTCGATGGAAGTTGAGGATATTTAGTCATGATAAATTGCTCGGCAATGCCTATATGGAGAAGGAGGTCGTCACCCAAAAAGAGTTGATGATCACACCCAATAATCCGCGTTTCGTTAGGGAGGGAGACCACCTGGTATTCAAAGCTCGGATTGACAATATGCAGGATAAATCTCTTTCAGGAACAGCGCGAATAGAACTCTTGAATGCTTCGACGATGGAAAACGTCACGGATCGCTTTGTGGCAATCGATAAATCACAATGGGAAGCGGAAGCGAAGGGGTCTGCAAAGGTGTCGTGGTCTATGGACGTTCCCTTGGGGAGTGCGGCATTGCTCGTATATAGAGTATATGCTAAAACAGGGCATTTTACCGATGCCGAAGAGGGATATTTACCTGTATTAGTCAACAAAAAACTAGTGACAGAGACGATGCCACTGTGGGTTTCGGGAAAGGATAGCAAGCGGTTTACCCTACGACATTTGGCACAGTCCAAGGGAGAGGACTTGTACCCCTTGAGATTGACGGTGGAAGCGACCTCTCACCCCGCTTGGTTGGCCATTCAGTCACTGTCTCATCTGGATTGCAACAATTCTAAGAATATCGTTTGCCAAACCAATGCTTTATTTGTCAATCTTCTCGGGGCTAAAATACTAGAAGACAATCCTTCAATTCGAAAGGTATTGGAAGTATGGAAATCCTCTGGGGCCCCTATTAATAAAGATGCATTGCTTAGCAATCTTTCTAAAAATCAATCCCTAAAACAAGTTATCCTCGAGGAAACTCCTTGGGTTCTGGATGCAGAGGATGAGGCCCAACAGAAGCGCAATTTGGCCCTTCTTTTTGATCTCAATAGATTGAACAATGAAGCGAATACAGCCTTCCTCCTATTGAAACAGCTTCAAAATAGACAGGGTGGATTTCCGTGGTTTAGTGGTGGAAAGAGTAATGCGTACATTACTCGGTATGTATTGGAGACCTTGGGGAGGATCAGGCAAATACGCGACAAGCCATTCAATAAGGGATTGGAATTGGTCTTGCATAGGGCTATGAATTATACTCAGCGGGAGGTAGTAAGAGAGTATAAAAGACTTTTACAATTGGCTTCCGCGGGAAAAATTAAAATGGAAGACAATCACTTAAGTGCTTCGGTTATTCATTATTTGTACACATTAGGTTTTTATCCCGATTATGAGATTGGGGAGGATTTGAAGGAAGTGCATGATTATTATTATGGGCAAAGTGCTATGTATTGGAAAGATCGCCCTTTGTATTTACAAGGGATGTTAGCGCTGATTCTTCACCGGATGAGCAAGGAAAAAATAGCCAAGGATATATTGCAGGCAGCGGAGGAGCGCTCCATTCGCAGCGAAGAGTTGGGGATGTATTGGAAATCGTATCATGGGTATTTCTGGTATCAGCATCCGGTAGAGACCCAGGCAATGATGATAGAAGCCTTCTCTAAGTTAGAGCCGGATACCGATGTGATGGATCAACTTAAGGTGTGGTTGTTGAAAAACAAACAAACGCATCGTTGGAAGACCGGGAAGGCGACGGTATCTGCGGTTTACGCTTTATTGCATGGAGAGGGGGAGGGGCTGGAAGTAGGAGCACCGGTTCATGTAAGTGTCGGTGGAATAGATATCACTCCTCCAGCAGAATCAAGTGAAATTCAAGCGGGGACCGGATATTACCGCAAGGTTTTTGAGGGGAGAGATATAGCTCCTTCCATGGCCAATATAGTCCTCCAAAATCCCAATAAAAGTATCGCTTGGGGAGGGGTGTATTGGCAGTATTTACAAGACTTGGATAAAATTAAAAAATCGGTGGAAACCCCGTTAAAACTCGAGCGGACGCTCTATGTCGTGGAGAATACCGACAGGGGAGAACGTATGAAAAAAGTATCTGCAGCTCCTTCTCTTCATCCGGGAGATATCGTCCGGGTAAAGATCAGAATTCAAGTGGATCGACCGATGGAATTTGTTCATTTGTCGGATCAACGAGCGGCCTGTTTCGAACCCATTCGCCCCCTTAGCAGATACGAATGGCAAGGAGGATTGGGGTATTATCGCAATCCCAAGGATACTAAGATGCATTTTTTTATGGACTATTTGCCGCGCGGGGTATTTGTGTTGGAATACGATCTGCGGGTCATGCAAGAAGGAGAATTTTCCAATGGTATCGCAGAATTACAAAGCTATTATGCACCGGAATTTAGCAGTCATTCCGACGGCATGAAGATCTCCGTACAATAGGAATTAGCAGTGCTATTTTGTAAGGGGTTTTCTACAGGGTCGTATGGAGCCATTTGTAGAATTCCCGATGCCAAATCAAGGAGTTTTGGGCTTGGAGTACCCAGTGGTTTTCATGGGGGAAGTATAACAGTCGGCTTTTGATACCTCTCAATCGAGCGGCTTGAAAAGCAGCTAAACCCTGACCGACGGGGACGCGGTAGTCGATGCCTCCCTGAATGATGAGAATGGGCGTATCCCACTTGTCTACAAAATTCATCGGATTGAATTCGTGATAGGCCTTTTGTGCGACGGGATTGTCTTTCTCCCAATACGGTCCGCCCAGATCCCAGTTGACAAACCACATTTCCTCGGTTGTACCATACATGCTGTACCAATCAAAGATCCCGTCATGGGAGACAAAGGTCTTAAAACGCCCTTCGTGGTGCCCCATGAGATAATAGGCGGAATATCCACCAAAACTTGCACCTATGGCGCCTAATCGACTTTTGTCAACATAGGGCTCTGTCGAGAATTCATCGATGGCCGTCAGATAATCTTTCATGCATTGTCCTCCGTAATCCTTGCTTATCGCTGCATTCCAATCTACGCCCCATCCGGGCATACCTCGTCGATTAGGGGCGATGATGATATAACCATGGGCGGCCATCAACTGAAAATTCCATCTGAAGGAATAGAACTGGGAGAGAGCTCCTTGGGGGCCTCCTTGTAGATAGAGCAAGGTCGGATATTTTTTAGTAGAGTCAAAGTCGGGTGGATAAATCACCCAGGAGAGCATCTTCTTATGATCGGTGGTGATAGCATAACGTGGTTTGACTACACTTAGCTTGACAGACCGGTAAATGTCGTCATTGACGTGTGTGAGTTGTCTCATACTCCCCGAAGTAAGGTCTACGACATAGAGCTCGGCCGCGTGATTCATATCGGTGCGGGATACGACGATCCGATTGCCGGATTGGCCCAAGATGCTCCGGATATCAAACTGTCCATGGGTGATACGCTGGATGACGGAAGGCTTATTTTCCTCGGGCAATTGTACGGAGAAGAGCTGCTTGGTACCTTGATAGGGGGCGGTAAAATAGATTTTTTGGCCATCCGTACTCCATTTAAAATGGCTAACTGTTCCATCCCAGTGTTGGGTGAGGTTGTATTTTTTTTCTCCGATAAGGACGATGATGTCATTTTTGTCAGATTCATAGCCCGGGGATTTCATACTGAGCCAAGCTAAGATTCCTTGGGAAGAAAAAGCCGGCGCCATGTCATATCCCTGCATTCCCTCGGTGAGATTGACGGTAGTGTGGTGGGTTATATCGTAGGAGAAGAGGTCTGTATTGGTGCTGAGAGCGTATTGGGCACCTGAAGCGCGTTTGGTGACATAGACGATGTGTCTGCTATCCGGGTTCCAGATAAAGTCTTCTTTTCCACCGAATGGTTGTTGTGGACAATCGTATGGAAGTCCTTGCATGATGTCCCTGCCTATATCGAAGGTGTCGTTTTGCTTTTGATGTACGAAGACATGACTAAAAGCACCATCTTCCCAGTGATCCCAATGTCGATAATTCAAATCATCGTAGATTTTGACGTCGGAGGCTTTAAGATTGGGATAATAATCTTCCCCGGACACCTTCATCATTTTGACGGGGCGAGCAGTAATTTTGAATTGTCCGTCGGGAGAGATGCGATCATCTGGCAATAGGGATTGGGCATGTTCAATCGGACGGGGGGACCCACCTTCTATCGGAATAACAAATTGCTGCGTGTGGGCGCTATTGCTATCTACATTGTAATACTTAACACCGTAGATGACTTGACGTCCATCAGGTGTAATTCCGATACCGTATACCCTTCCGAGTTGTAGTAATAGTTCCGGGGTCATGACCCTTTGAGCAGGGGCAGCAATGGAGAGTAAAAGGATCCATAGAGATGAGATAAAATACTTCATTAGATTTTAATTTTGTGAGCATGCATCGGTTACATCCGTTCAGAAATAGATTAAATGTATACCAATTTTGTAGATATTTTTAAAGATATGAATGGATCTCGCCAGTCAAAAGCACTTTTATAGAGCGAAACAAGTCTTTACCACAACCCCCCGTGACTTCCCGCCACTGCACCTACAATGGTGACCAGACTGAGAAGCAACAAGAACCAATGTAGGCGTTGGATAGCGCGCATGGTTTTATCCGGATCTTTCCTCCCGGTCTCTCGATACCAACGCTGAAGTACGAAGGGCTCGAGGATAAATATAACTATCGTAAAAAGCAGCCATACCAAGGTCATCGTATGTACCCACCAATACTTCCATTCCAAATAGCGATGCCAGGCATCTAGCCTATACAGCATATAGAATCCCGTTAAACCTGCCAACAGCGTAGTCACCTTAGCTTGTAGGGAAAAACGCCCTTCCAGCTCTTCAAACAAACGGAGCATATCTGCTTTATTTTCCATTCTCCTCACTGCCGGAATAATCACCGAAGTAACCATGGCGACACCGCCGATCCAGAGCACTATGGCAAGGACATGAAGCATTCTTGCAAGGGTCAGATCATGGATTGTCATGATACGGAGGTTAGATACGCACCTTAAACGCATGAACCCCATTTCTCGTTCGCACATGAAGGAGATAATATCCGGGAATGGGGTGGGAAGTAGGCATTACCCGTATTCCCTTAGAGGTCTTGAAAAGTTCAATGGGAACGCGTCTGCCTGCCATTTCATACAAAAGTACCTCAGTTATCTCTTTTCTGCCGGTGATAAAAGGAACGGGTCTACGGTCGACCATTTCATACCGAACAGAAAGGCCTGCAACCTTCTTAGGCTGTGTGGATAGGCTGGGTTGTAATATGAAATGGTGGACATGCACCAGAGAATCCTCATAGTAGTATTCGATGGTCCATTGTCCCCATTGAGGATTTTGAGGGAAACGAATATAGGTGAAATAGTAATAATACCACCAATCCTTTTTGTAATTGTTTTTGAATGTAAACCACACTTGGTTATCGGGGGTTTTCCATATGACCTTGGAGGTGGCGCCTTTACGAAGGCCGTATTGGAGTCCCCAAAAGGTGATAATCGAATCCTCGGGAGTGAAGACCGTACGTTCTTGAACACGAAATCTAAGAGAGTCCACCGTAGGGATAAAATTCATCATCCCTCCCTCCCAAAACTTGTAACTCGTATCGTAAGGCAATGGCTCTTTCCAACGGGTGATGGGGTTGCCGCAAGGCCCTTGGAAGGGATCGACAAGGTAGAGCGAATCAAACCATGTTTCGAAATGCAAGTGTGGATCGGTAGAGTTTCCCGAGCTACCCACTTCTGCTATACGCTGTCCGGGAGAGACCGTCTCCCCGACCTGGACGAGCATGGAATTCTTCTTGAGATGGGCGTAATAGGAATACATCTTATTGGGGTGGCGGATCGCGATGTAATTGCCAAATCCAAGCGGAGGGACAGTCTTGGTATTTCGGTCATATTCCCCATCGTGAATAAAGGTGACGACGCCGGTATCTGCAGCCAAAACATAGACCCCGCTGTCCATTTGGGGGAAACTTCTAAGGACCATATCTGTCCCTTGATGTCCCTTGTAGGTTTTGGTGCCGCATTGGTGATCCTTGACCCCTCCCCAGTCGACGTAATTGACGATGATAAAGTCTTTGCCGTATTCGGCTTCCAATGGAGTGACGAACTGCCCGTTTTGAGCCGAGATCGGAGCTGTCCAAAGTATAAAAGTTGATAGATAAAAGACCGATTTGATTATTTTTTTTAACTCCATACTTTTATATTTAAGGTTGATTTATTCAAGTGAAAAGGTGTCATTTTAGGCCTCTTCGTTTCATCTCTTGGCGGATATATTGGAGTTCTCGGCTCATTTCTCCTGTGATGGAGGTGTTTTCTTCCGCTCTTCTAATGAGGTATGGCAAGACTTCTTTGACCGGGCCGTAGGGAAGGTATTTGGCGACATTATACCCGTTTTTGGCAAGGTTGAAGGTGATGTAGTCTGCCATGCCGTAGAGCTGGGAAAAGTTAAGATGAGCATGGTTCTTGACGATATCTCTTTCCCGGATCAGTTCGGCTTGTAGCTTGTTGGAGTAGAGATTGTGGGAAGCGTTGCAAGAGGCGAGGTCTTCGTAATGGTCCACGCAGAATCTTATGGCTTCATTGTAAGCCTTGTCGGTCGCTTGCTTGTCAGGGTGAATGGGGGAGGGATACCCCATTTCAAGAGCTCTGGCACGTTCTTTGTCCATATAGGCTCCTCTAACCAATTTACAGCCGAATATACATCCGTTTTCTTTGATGTATTGATAATCTCGTTTTAGGCGGGCAAGCGCATCTGTACGATAGAGCTGGTAAGTCGTGTAGACGATCGCTCGATCCCGATTGTGCAGGAGCATCATTTCAAGTACGATTTGATCGATGGGGTTTTGCAACCATGTTTCCTCCGCATCGACAAAGACGGCTACGCGATACTCTTTTGCAAGTTGACAGATCTCATCAAATCGATGATGAAAGCGTTCCCATTTGAAAGCTTCTTGTTCGCTCAATGGCTTACCTGATTGTTTGACTTCGAGAAGATGATCATCGACTAATCCGGTTAGTTTCATGCTCACTACAGGAACGGCATCACTGGAGGCTGCATAGGTGATAGTCTGCAAGATTTGATCTTTGGTATAGTCGAGGTCTTCTTCATCGGATTTTCCTTCGGCACCGTAATCCAATATGCTCTGTGTGTCAAAATTCATAAGTTTTTGGATGGTATTAGTACAATCCATTAAGTTTTCTCCTCCTGTGAATTGCGCGAAGACCGTGCGACGCACGATGGTGTCAAAAAAGGGTAGTCGCAATCGATTGGCCAAGAGTGCTAATCTGGAACCCAAAGATACAAGCCATGGGATATTCATAAGCCTAAATAGGCGGTACATCTTTTTTAGCTCTTTGTCAGAGAGTTGCTCAAAAGCAATCTTTGTATTAGAAAAGTCCACAACACCCGGAAGGGGGTCACTAGGAGGGTCTTTTTCTTTTTTCATACGAGTTGTAGGTAATTTGGGACAAAAATAATAGGCTTTAAGATATTTAACCCAAATCGTGCATTAGAAAATTAATAAAAACCCAATTTATTTGAATAACAATTGATTTTCAGTTGAAATTTTGCACATGGGTATGAATCTATCCTGTTGAAAGTTGCTTATTATTTGAGAGGAATACATTTTCAAATCAATGATACTAAAACATTCCTAAAGCGTGAAAAGTCTATATCTACATTAGGAGAATAGCGTCGGGATGGTGGCATATTCGGGTGGTGCAATATTTGATCCGTCTCTTTTTGTAAATACTCTTTACCGATGAATCTAAGGTATGAAACGAACATGAATTTTATTAAACATAAATTTCACACAGAGTTTTGTTTAAAAAAATCATGTGAGAGCGCAGCGGTTACATAGCTGCAGAAAATTTGTAATACATTTATTTTCAATTTATTAGAAATTTTTAAAGATATGAAATAAAAGTAGACCCTGCTCTTTTGTCGCAAGAGCGAATTATGCCGTTAGCATGCAGATCTTATTGGAAAATGTGATTAAGCACAACATTATTCAGCCTGTTCAGCCCATGGTAATCCGGATTCATTCGGATGATACTTATATAATCGTAAGCAATACTACTAATCAACCAAAAGCTACTTGATCCAAAAGGACACAATCGGGGCTTAAAAATATTAGAGATCGCTATAGATCACGGACTGGACAGGTTATAGAAACCGAGCAAGGGTGGAGACTTATACCGTCCGGTTGCCCTTGAGGCCCTTATAAGGGGAACCTTGAATGAACAATTTGTAGTGGTTTAATTTTGTAGACAAAAAAAGCCCCCATGCAAGAGTCATGGAGGCCTTTTCGATCCTACTTAAGCGACTAGCGCGCTCTTCGTTTTTCTTTATAGCGTTTGAGATTGCGTTTGGCTATTTGTACTGATTTTTCAGTGGCAGATTCAAATGTATCCGCTGCTCCGGATGCGATAATAAGATTCCCGGGGACCAATATCTTCACATCGACGACTTTCTCCTCTTTGCCTCCATTGGCCTCTTCTTTTGCCCATGCGACGACATCGATTATTCGATCATAATACTGTTCCAACTTAGCCAATTTCTTAGACATAAATTGCTTCGTACCATTTTTAATGGAGACATCTACCGGTCTGATTTGAACATTCATATTTTATGTTTTTGGTGAGTAAATAAGTATTCTAATATATCACTACCCGTCCCCTTTGGGATGAGCGAGTCGATAAACTTCTTTTAATCTTTCTATGGAATTATGGGTATAGATTTGTGTGGCAGCGAGATTTGCATGTCCAAGTAGCTCTTTAACAGCATTGAGGTCTGCCCCGTTATTGGACAGATGAGTTGCAAAACTATGACGCAATAAATGTGGACTCTTCATCGAAATCGTTGATACCCTTGCTAAATGCTTTCTCACTATATTATAAACTATTTTAGGGGTCAATTTGTTGCCTTTATCCGACAAGCAGAAGTAAGGAATTGCGGTTCCCCAAGTGTGATTTCTTATTTTTGTATAGCGCTCCATCTCTCTTAACAAATTGGTTCCGAAAGGAATAATCCGTTCTTTTCCTCCTTTGCCCAATACTTTAAGATTCATACGTTGGAGGTCGATATCCGTATATTTTAGATCGATTAGTTCCGCGCGGCGCACGCCGGTATGATACAGCAATAACAATATCATTCGGTCTCTATGTCCGAAAGGATTATCTTCAAAATGCTCAGGGGCCAATAAGGCTTCCATTTCACTCTCTTGTAAAAACTTTGGAAGACGTTTGGGAATCTTGGGAGAGATGACCTTCGCAGTGGGATTGGCGCTTATACGCTCAGTCTTCACTAAAAAATTAAAATACGCTCTTAATGCCGAGATCTTTCGATTGATTGTCTTTGCCCCGATGCCCCGCTCTATCAGATGGACCATCCACGAACGAATAAAAGTATGCTTCACCGATTCAGGTTCCTC
>Ga0256841_1001183_pt1 | contig 23501 bp, 22 predicted proteins | sample 356308metaG_FD_185971 | JGI IMG/M metagenome (GOLD analysis project Ga0256841, IMG submission 185971) | Hydrothermal vent microbial communities from Mid Atlantic Ridge, Atlantic Ocean - 356-308 | ecosystem: Environmental > Aquatic > Marine > Hydrothermal vents | place: Atlantic Ocean: Mid...
AAGAAACTGCAACGCCGCCACCAGCAGCAGAAGAAACAGAATCGCGGCCAACCAGTAAACCTGCGGGTTCTGCATGTATTTCCCTTTCGGCAAAGCGTAGAATCTGGCGCTGAACTTATCATCAATCGCCGGATCCACCAATTCGCCGTTCGGCACGGGGGATCCACGCCTTCAGAACTTCCCGATTCCGGCATGCGCGTTCACCTCAAGACCTTGGGATGCCGCCTCAACGAGGCCGAGCTGGAGAGCTGGGCGCGGGAGTTCCGCGCCCGCGGCTTCCGTCTCGCCGACGACGAGGAGGAAACCGACCTGTTGGTGGTCAACACCTGCGCCGTCACCGAGGAGGCGGTACGCAAGTCGCGCCGGCTGTTGCGCCGGGCCCAACGCGGCAATCCCGCGGCGAAGCTGGTGGTGAGCGGTTGCTACGCCTCGCTCGAACCGGAGGCGGCGGCCGCCCTGGGCGTGGACCTGGTGGTACCCAACGACCGCAAATCCGAGCTGGTGGAGATCGCCGTCCGTGAGCTGGCCCTCCCTCTCATGCCCCTCAGCGCCGCCGAGCCCGGAGCATACGGGCTGCTGGCGCGCAATCGCCAGCGCGCCTTCGTCAAGGTGCAGGACGGCTGTCGCTACCGCTGCACCTACTGCATCGTCACCCTCGCCCGTGGCGCCGAGCGCAGCCGTCCCATCGACGAGGTAGTGGAAGAGGTGAACCGCCTGCACGCGGGCGGCATCCACGAGGTGGTGCTGGCGGGGGTCCATCTGGGCGGATACGGCAGCGACTGGGGAGCTTCTCTCTACCAACTGGTGAAGGCGGTACTGGAGCGAACGGCCATTCCCCGCCTGCGCCTGGGTTCGCTGGAACCCTGGGATCTGCCGAAGGACTTCTGGCGCCTCTTCGAAAACCCACGGCTGATGCCCCACCTTCATCTGCCCATGCAGAGCGGCGCCGACTCGGTGCTGCGCCGCATGTCGCGCCGCTGCCGCTCGGGGGAGTTCCTGGCGCTGATGGAGAAGGCGCGGGCGGCGGTGCCCGGCCTCAACGTCACCACCGACATCATCGTCGGCTTCCCCGGAGAGAGCGAACAAGAGTGGCGGCAAACCCTGGAGTTCGTCGAGGCGGCCGCCTTCGGCGACGTCCACATCTTTCCGTTCTCCCCCCGGGCGGGCACCAAGGCCGCCACCCTGGCCGACGCCGTGCCCCGCGAAGTGCAGCGCCGCCGCTGCGAAGCGCTGCACCGGCTGGCCGAGCGGCTGCGCCACCGGGCCCGTCAGCGATTGGTGGGTCGGCAGGTGGAGGTGCTGGTGGAGGGAAGCCCCGAGGAGCGGGAGGGCGCTCTACTCCTGTCCGGCTACAGCCCCGACTATCAGCGCATCCGCTTTCCGGGCTCTCCCACCCTGGTGAACCGGCTGGTGCAGGTCCGGGTGGAGAGATTGGCAGAGGGACGGCTCACGGGAAAGTTGGCGGCGGCGGGTTGAGAAAGGGCCGAAAAGCCACCATACTCAAAAAGAGACCACACGACCTGCCGAGGCGATCATGTTTCTCAAAGACAAGAAGAGCGGCGACCTGGTGGAGGTGCTGAGCGTGGCCGACCTCATCGATCCCTGCAAGGAGAGCGTGCCCGGCCGCTTCCACGCCGGCGAGGAGATGGGCGAGCCCCAGACCTTCAGCAAGGAGAACCTCGAATTTCCGTCGGGCGAGAACCTTCCCCGCTGCTGGGTGGATCCCGATTACAAGCGTTAGGGAGTCATAGCTCCGCGTCCACCCACACCGGGCAGTGGTCCGAGGGCTTCTCCATGGCGCGGATGTCGTAGGCGATGCCGGCGTCGGTCACCTTGGACTGCAACGCGTCGCTGGTGAGAATGAGATCGATCCGCAGTCCCCGCTTGGGATCCCGGTCGAAGCCGCGGGAACGGTAGTCGAACCAGCTGAAGCGACCGTCCATCTCGGGATGCCGCTCCCGGAAGCTGTCGTGGAGCCCCCAGGCCATGAGCTTCTCCAGCCACTCCCGCTCCTCGGGCAGAAAGCTGCACTTGCCGGTGCGCAGCCAGCGCTTCATGTTGTCGGCGCCGATGCCGATGTCTTTGTCGCCGGGAGCGATGTTCATGTCACCGATCACCGCCAGCTGCTGGCCCGGCGAGAAATCCCGCTCGAGCCACGCGGCGAGTTCGGCATAGAACTTCCGCTTGGCCGGGAATTTCACTGGATGATCGCGGTTCTCCCCCTGGGGAAAATAGCCGTTGATCACCACCAGCTCTCCCCCCCCGGGCGTCTCGAAACGGCCGGCGAGAAGCCGGCGCTGGCTGTCGTCGTCATCGTCGGGCAGGCCGCGAATCACCTCCAAAGGCGGCTCCTTCGACATCAGCGCCACGCCGTAGTGGCCTTTCTGGCCGTGGAAATGGACCTGGTAGCCCAGCGATTCGATCATCTCCACCGGAAATTCGCTGTCCTGCACCTTGGTCTCCTGCAGGCCGACGATGTCGGGATCGTATCGCTCCACCAAGGCCTGGAGCTGATGAGGACGGGCGCGCACGCCGTTGACGTTGAAGGAGACGATTTTCATGGAGAAACGAAGAGATTTGGGAAAGGACGAAAGTGTACCAGGATGCGGCGAACGCGGCTCTCGGCCCCTTTTCCCGCCCCACGGAGCGGGAAAGAGGGGTAACGGCCCATCAAAGAAAGGCCCGGAGGGCGGCGAGGAACTCTTCCGGCCGCTCGGCATAGACCCAGTGGCCGGTATCCAGCGTCACCATCCGCAGCAGCGGGAAGAGAGCCTTCAGGCGCGGCAGCTGCTCGGGCGTCACATAATCGGAACGGCGACCGCGGATGCCGAACGTCGGCCCCGGGTAACGCCGGCCCTCGGGGACTTCGGGAAAGCCGCGGATGAGCTCCAGCCCGTCGCGCAAGGCGCGCAGATCGGCGCGCCACCGCCATCCCGCCTCTCCGCGCACAAGGTTCTGCAGCAGATAGTCGCGCACCGCCCTTTCGGGGATGCGGCGCGCCAGCAAGCGGTCGGCGTCGGCGCGCCGCTCGATCCGCTCCAGGGGCAGCGCCAGCAGAGCATCCAGCACCGAAGCCAGATGGTTGCCGTAGCGCACCGGGGCGATGTCCACCGCCACCAGCCGAGCCACCCGCTCCGGTCGGGTCAACGCCAGCCACATGGCGATCTTCCCGCCCATGGAGTGGCCCACCGGAACCACCTCCTCCAGCCCAAGGCCGTCCACGAGCTCCACCAGATCCTCCGCCATGGAGGGGTAGGAGACATCGGGATGGTGGGGCGATCGGCCGTGATTGCGCAGATCGGGCACGATCACCCGGTATTCGCCCTCCAGCCTGCGGGCGATCCGCTGCCAGTTGATCAGGGAGCCCAGCAGGCCGTGCAGCAGAAGCAGCGGCGGACCGGGGCGCGTCGCACCGAACTCGCGGTAATGGAGCTTCACGGCGGCCTCAGCCGCGGCGCTGCGGCGGCAGGTCGGTGCAGCTCCCCTCGGCCGCTTCGGCCGCCATGGCGATGCTCTCGTTGAGGGTGGGATGGGGATGGATGGTGAGGCCGATGTCCTCGGCGTCGGCGCCCATCTCCAGCGCCAGCACCGTCTCGCCGATGAGCTCGCCGGCGTTGACCCCCACGATGCCGGCGCCGAGGATGCGCTTGCTCTCCGGATCGAAGAGGAGCTTGGTGAAACCCTCGTCGCGTCCCATGCCGAGAGCCCGCCCGGAAGCGACCCAGGGAAAGACCGCTTTCTCGTAGGGGATGCCCTTTTCCTGCGCCTCGGTCTCGGTGAGCCCCATCCAGGCCACCTCGGGATCGGTGTAGGCCACCGAAGGAATGGTTATGGGGTCGAACAGCGCCGGCAGGCCGGCGATCACCTCCGCGGCCACCTTGGCCTCGTGGGTGGCCTTGTGCGCCAGCATGGGGTTGCCCACCACGTCGCCGATGGCGAAGATGTGGGGCACGTTGGTGCGCATGTGCTGGTCCACCGGAATGAAGCCGCGCTCGTCCACCTCCACGCCCGCCTTCTCGGCACCGATGCGGTGACCGTTGGGGGTGCGGCCCACGGCCACCAGCACCTTGTCGTAGGTGGCGGGTTCGGGCGCGTTCTCGCCGCCGAAGGTCACCTTCAAACCGCTCTTGAGAGGTTTGATCGCCTCCACCTTGGTCTCCAGCAGGATGCGCTCCACCTTTCGCCTCAACCGTTTCTCCAGCGGCTTGACCAGGTCGCGGTCGCACCCGGGAATGAGACCGTTCTGCAGCTCCACGATATCGACGGCGCTGCCCAGGGTGGCGTAGACGGTGGCCATCTCCAGACCGATGATGCCGCCGCCGACGATGAGCATCCGCTTGGGGATCTCTTCCAGCGCCAGCGCGCCGGTGGAGTCGATGAGACGGGGGTCGTCGTTGGGAAAGCCGGGGATCGTCACCGCCGAAGAGCCGCAGGCGATGATGCAGTGGTCGAACTCGATGAGACTTTTGCCTCCGTCGGCCCGTTCCACCTCCAGCGTCTTGGGGCTGGCGAAGGTGCCGGTGCCCTGCACCACCTCCACCTTGCGCATCTTCGCCATCTGCGCCAGGCCGCCGGTGAGCCGCTTCACCACCCGTTCCTTGCCGGCGCGCAGTTTCTCCAGGTCGATCTTCGGCTTGCCGAAGGCGACCCCCATGGCAGCCAGCTCCTCGGCCTCGTCGATCACCTCCACCGCGTGCAGCAGCGCTTTCGAGGGGATGCAGCCCACGTTGAGGCAGACGCCGCCCAGATCGGCATAGCGCTCCACCAGCACCACCTTCATGCCCAGATCGGCGGCGCGGAAAGCGGCCGTGTAGCCCCCCGGCCCGGCGCCCAACACCAACACCTGGGCGCGGATATCGGCCACCCCCTCCGCGGGGGCGTGGGGCGCGGGCTGGGTGTGTCTCACCGGCGGCGTCTTCTCCTCCGCGCCGGGAGGCGCGGGCGTCTCCTCCGGCGACTCCGCCTCCAGCACCACGATGGGATCCCCCTCGTTGATGCGATCGCCGAGCTGGACCTTCACCGCCTTCACGACGCCGCTCTCGGGGCTGGGGATCTCCATGGAGGCTTTGTCGCTCTCCAGAGTGATGAGGGAGTCCTCCTTTTCCACCCGGTCGCCGGGAGCGACCAGCACCTCGATCACCTCCACGTCCTTGAAATCGCCGATGTCGGGAAGGGTAACTTCGATGGTCTTGCTCATTCTCTTCCCAACCTCCCGGTGGATTTGCCGCCCTTGCGGCGCAAAACGTCACAGCTCCGATTCATCGGTCCCCCCGAAGTTTCATCGTGCCCACCTCACAACAGCAGTCGGCGGATGTCGCCCAGCAGCCCGCTCAAATATGTGGTGAATCTTACCCCCTCGGCCCCGTCGATGACACGGTGGTCGTAAGAGAGACTGAAGGGCAGGATCAGCCGCGGCTCGAAATCGCTGCCGTTCCACACCGGCTTCGTCTGCGCTCGGGAGACGCCGAGAATGGCCACTTCGGGAGCGTTGACGATGGGGGTGAACTGGGTGCCGCCGATGCCGCCCAGGCTGGAGATGGTGAAGCAGCCGCCTTGCATCTCGCCCGGAGCCAGCTTTCCTTCGCGGGCCTTGGCGCTGATCTCCATCAGCTCGCGCGCCAGATCGTAGACGCCCTTGCCGTCCACGTCGCGGATCACCGGCACCATGAGGCCGTTGGGAGTGTCCACCGCCACGCCGATGTGAAAATACTTCTTGAGGATCAGCTTCTCGCCGTCGGGCGCGAGAGAGGCGTTGAAGGTGGGGAAGCGCTTCAGCGCCGCCACGCACGCCTTCATCAGGAAAGGCATGAAGGTGAGACGCACCTCTTCCTTCCCGGCCTCCTCCTTCATCGATTTGCGAAAAGCCTCCAGAGCGGTGATGTCCGCCTCGTCGAACTGGGTGACATGGGGCACCGTGATCCAGCTGCGGTGCAGGTGCTTGCCGCTGATCTTCTTGATGCGTCCCAGTTCCACCTCTTCCACTTCGCCGAACTGGCCGAAATCGATCTCGGGCGCCGATGGCAGGGCGAAACCGGCGGCGGGCGCCGCCGCGGGCGCGCCGCCGGAGAGCGCCGACTTGACGAACCCCTGCACGTCCTCCTTGGTGATCCGCCCCTTTCGGCCGGTGCCCCGCACCTGGCTCAGATCCACCCCCAGTTCGCGGGCGAAACGGCGCACAGCGGGGCTGGCATGGGCCTTCTTCGCCGGCAGATCTTCGTAGGTGGGCGCCACGGGAAGCGGCTTGGCCCTCTTTTCCCCCGGCGCCGGCGGCGGCGGACTGGGCGGCGGCGGCTCCACCGGCGGAGGCGCCACCGGCTCGGTCTCGGTGGGAGGGGGCGCTTCCGCCTCCACCAGGGCGATGAGATCCCCCTCGTTGATGCGGTCGCCCACCTTCACCTTCATCTCTTTCACGGTGCCCGCCACCGGCGAGGGGATCTCCATGGAGGCCTTGTCGCTCTCCAGGGTGATGAGAGAGGCCTCCTTTTCGATGTGGTCCCCCGGCGAGACCAGCACCTCGATCACCTCCACGTCCTTGAAGTCGCCGATGTCGGGCAGGGTCACTTGGGTCACGTCGGCCATGGCTGCGCTCCTACACCTTGACGGGATTGGGTTTCTCTGGATCGATTCCGTAGGCCTGAATGGCCTGGGCCACGAGGTCGGTTTCCACCGTGCCCTCGTCGGCCAGCGCCTTGAGCGCCGCCACGACCACGTGGTAGCGGTTCACCTCGAAGAACCGGCGCAGCCGTTCGCGGGTGTCGGAGCGGCCGAAACCATCGGTACCCAGCACCCGGTAGGTGCGCCCTTCCAGCGCCGGCCGCAGCTGCTCGGCGTAGAGGCGCATGTAGTCGGTGGCGGCCACCAGGGGGCCGGACGCGGCGCCCAGTTGCTGCGCCACGTAAGCGGTGCGCGGCTTCTCCATGGGATGCAGCCGGTTCCAGCGCTCCACCTCCTGGGCCTCGCGGGCCAGCTCGGTGAAGCTGGTGACGCTCCAGACGTCGGCGGCGATGCGCCAGTCCTTCTCCAGCAGCTCGGCGGCGGCGATCACTTCGCGCAGAATGGCCCCGGAACCGAGAAGCTGAACCCGCTTCTTCTTGCGGGGCGAACCCTTGCTGAAGCGGTAGAGGCCGCGAACGATGCCCTCTTCCACCCCCTCGGGCATGGCCGGATGGGCGTAGTTCTCGTTCATCACGGTGACGTAGTAGAAGACGTTCTCTCCTTCGGCGAACATGCGCCGCAAACCGCTCTGGAGAATCACCGCCAGCTCGTAGGCGAAGGTGGGATCGTAGCTGCGGCAGTTGGGAATGGTGGCCGCCGCCAGATGGCTGTGGCCGTCCTGGTGCTGCAAACCCTCGCCCGCCAGGGTGGTGCGGCCGGCGGTGCCGCCGATGAGAAAGCCGCGCGCCTGCATGTCGCCGGCGGCCCAGGCCAGATCCCCCACCCGCTGGAAGCCGAACATGGAGTAGTAGATGTAGAAGGGGATCATGGGCACGTCGTGGTTGGAGTAGGCGGTGGCCGCGGCGATCCAGGAAGACATGGCCCCCGCCTCGTTGATCCCCTCCTGGAGGATCTGCCCCTTCACGTCTTCCCGGTAGTACATCACCTGGTCGGCGTCCATGGGAGTGTAGAGCTGCCCCACGTGAGAGTAGATGCCGAGCTGCCGGAACATCCCTTCCATGCCGAAGGTGCGCGCCTCGTCGGGGACGATGGGCACCACGTATTTGCCCACTTGCTTGTCGCGCAGCAGCGTGGAAAGGAAGCGCACATAGGCCATGGTGGTGGACATCCGACGCTCGCCGGTGCCTTCGAGCAGCGCCTTGAAGGTCTCCAGCGGAGGCACTTCGAGCCGGCGCATCTCGATGCGCCGGCGCGGCAGGAACCCGCCCAGCGCCTGACGCCGCTCCCGCATGTACTTCATCTCCTCGCTTTCGGGCGAAGGCTTGTAGTAGGGGGTGGAGGCGAGCTGCTCGTCGGGAATGGGAATGTTGAAGCGGTCACGGAACTGGCGCAGGGCGTTCTCCCCCATCTTCTTCTGCGAATGGGTGATGTTCTGCCCTTCGCCGGCCTCGCCCATGCCATAGCCTTTCACGGTCTTCGCCAGGATCACCGTGGGCTGACCGCGATGCTCCACCGCCGCCTTGTAGGCGGCATAGACCTTGACCGGATCGTGGCCGCCCCGGTTGAGGCGCCAGATGTCCTCGTCCGACATGTTGGCCACCATCTCCAGCAGCTCGGGATACTTGCCGAAGAAGTGCTCGCGGGTGTAGGCGCCGCCCTTGGCCTTGTAGGCCTGGTAGTCGCCGTCGAGCGCCTCTTCCATGCGGCGGCGCAGCAGCCCCTTCTTGTCCCGCGCCAACAACGGATCCCAGTAGCCTCCCCAGATCACCTTGATGACGTTCCAGCCGGCGCCGCGGAAGACCGCTTCCAGCTCCTGGATGATCTTGCCGTTGCCGCGCACCGGCCCGTCGAGCCGCTGCAAGTTGCAGTTGACCACGAAGATCAGGTTGTCCAGCCGTTCGCGCGCCGCCAGCGAGATGGCGCCCAGAGACTCCGGCTCGTCCATCTCGCCATCACCCATGAAGGCCCACACCTTGCGCCCGGAGGTGTCGGCGATGCCCCGGTCGTGCATGTAGCGCATGAAACGGGCCTGGTAGATGGCCATGATGGGACCCAGCCCCATGGAGACGGTGGGGAACTGCCAGAAGCCCGGCATCAGCCAGGGATGGGGGTAGGAGCTGAGCCCCTTGCCCTCCGCCTCCTGGCGGAAATTGTTGAGGTCCTCCTCGGTGAGTCGCCCTTCCAGAAAGGCGCGGGCGTAGATTCCGGGCGCCGAGTGGCCCTGAAAGAAGACCAGGTCACCCTCCCGCTCTTCGTCGCCGGCGCGGAAGAAGTGGTTGAAGCCCACGTCGAAGAGGGTGGCCGCCGAAGCGAAGCTGGCGATGTGGCCGCCCAGTTCGGAGGATTTGCGGTTGGCCTGCACCACCATGGCCATGGCGTTCCAGCGGATGAAGGAGCGGATGCGCCGCTCCAGTGCCCGGTTGCCGGGATAGGGCGGTTGCCGGCTGGGCGGAATGGTGTTCTGGTAGGCGGTGGTGGCCTTGAAAGGGAGATAGGCGCCCGAGAGGCGGGCCTTCTCGATGAGCTGCTCCAGCAGATAGTGGGCGCGTTCTGGCCCTTCATTCTCGAGGACCGCCTCCAACGCCTCCAGCCATTCCCGGGTCTCCTGAGGGTCGATGTCGGGTCGTTCTGCCATGGCGCGATCTTCCTGGATGGTCGAAAACATTAGCGCCATGCTAACAGAAAAAAAATCAAAAATCTCGTTTTCTTTATATTCAATAACTTACGTAACAATACTTATATGACGATCGTCATATTCTTAGTAAAGCCTCTTCGCCAGACGCGCAAACCCCTCGAAATACCCGATTGATCCCCTCCCCCGGGCGGGCTATGGTTGGAATCGCCGCCGCCGGCCCGACAACAAGAAGAAACACCAGCGGCCGGCGAACGGAAAAAACGATCTGGGAGGGAGGAAAACATGCTGGATCCGGCCATGGTCGAGCTGTCCCGGTGGCAGTTCGCGATCACCGCGTTGTATCACTTCATCTTCGTGCCCCTGACCCTGGGCCTCACCTGGATCCTGGTGATCATGGAGTCGGTCTATGTCATGACCGGCCGTTCGATCTACCGGGACATGGTCCGGTTTTGGGGAAAACTGTTCGGCATCAACTTCGCCCTGGGGGTCACCACCGGACTGACCATGGAGTTCCAGTTCGGCACCAACTGGGCCTACTACTCCCACTACGTGGGCGACATCTTCGGCGCGCCGCTGGCCATCGAAGGACTCATGGCCTTCTTCCTCGAGTCCACCTTCGTGGGCATGTTCTTTCTCGGCTGGGAGCGGCTCTCCAAGCGCCAGCATCTGCTGGCCACCTTTCTCATGGCGCTGGGCACCAACCTCTCTGCTTTGTGGATCCTCATCGCCAACGGCTGGATGCAGAATCCGGTGGGCGCCGAGTTCAACTACGAAACCATGCGCATGGAGCTGACCAGCTTCGCCGACCTCATCTTCAATCCGGTCGCCCAGGTGAAGTTCATCCACACCGTGGCCGGCGGCTACGTGGCCGCCTCCATGTTCGTGATGGGAATCAGCGCCTGGTACATCCTCAAGGGCCGCGACCTGGCCTTCGCCAAGCGCTCCTTCTCGGTGGCGGCGGGCTTCGGGCTGGCCTCCATCCTCTCGGTGATCGTGCTCGGCGACGAGAGCGGCTACGAGGTGGGCGACGTGCAGAAAGTGAAGCTGGCCGCCATCGAGGCGGAATGGGAGACCGAAGAGCCGCCGGCGGCCTTCACTCTCTTCGGCATTCCCGACAACGACAAGCAGGAGACGCGCAACGCCATCAAGATCCCCTATGTGATGGGCATCATCGCCACCCGTTCGCTGGACGAGCCGGTGATCGGCCTGAAGGACCTCATCGCCCAGCACGAAAAGCGCATCCGCAACGGCATGGAGGCCTATGGGCTGTTGCAGAAACTGCGCAGCGGAGACCGCACCGCCGAAACGCGCGCCGCCTTCGAGCGGGTGAAGAAGGATCTGGGCTTTGGCCTGCTGCTGAAGAGATACACGCCCAATGTCGTGGACGCCACCGAGGAGCAGATCAAGATGGCGGCGCGGGACACCATTCCAGACGTGGCGCCGGTCTTCTTCGCCTTCCGCGTCATGGTCTTCTCCGGCTTCGCCATGCTCGCCCTCTTCGCCCTGGCCTTCTACTACAACGCCAAGAGAAAAATCGAAAAGAGACGCTGGCTGCTGTGGCTCTGCGTGCTGGCGATACCGCTTCCCTGGGTCTCCATCGAAACCGGCTGGTTCGTGGCCGAGTACGGGCGCCAGCCCTGGGCCATCGGCGAAGTGCTGCCCACCTTCCTGGGCACTTCGAGCCTGACGGCCCACGATCTCGCCATGAGCCTCGGCGGCTTCGTGGCCTTCTACACGCTGCTGTTGATCATCGAGATGTGGCTGATGTTCCACTTCGCCCGCAAGGGGCCCAGCACCCTGCACACCGGCCGCTACCATTTCGAAAAGGCCCACGGCGGTCCGGCCGAAACGGATTGAGGAGGAGACGAAGATGCTGTTCGACTACGAAACCTTGAAACTGATCTGGTGGGTCTTCATCGGCGTGCTCTTCGTCGGCTTCGCCATCGCCGACGGCATGGACATGGGAGTGGGTATGCTGCTGCCCGTAGTGGGCCGCGACGACATGCAGCGGCGCATCATGATCAACACCGTGGGCCCCCACTGGGATGGCAACCAGGTGTGGTTCATCACCGCCGGCGGCGCCATCTTCGCCGCCTGGCCCATGGTCTACGCCGCTGCCTTCTCGGGCTTCTATTTCGCCATGCTACTGGTGCTGTTCGCCCTCTTCTTCCGCCCCCTGGCGTTCGACTACCGCAGCAAGCTCGGCCAACCGGCATGGCGCCGGGGCTGGGACTGGGGGCTCTTCATCGGCAGCTTCGTGCCGCCCCTGGTGTTCGGCGTCGCTTTCGGCAACCTGCTGCTGGGCGTGCCCTTCCATCTCGACAGCTTCATGCGCCCCTTCTATACCGGCCACTTCTGGCAACTGTTCCACCCCTTCGCCCTGCTCTGCGGCTTGGTGAGCGTGGCGATGATCGCCATGCACGGCGCCGTCTGGCTGCAGCTGCGCACCACCGGGGCCCTGGCGGAGAGCGCGGGGGTCTGGTGCCGCCGCTCGGCGGTGGCCGCCGCCGGCCTCTTCCTGCTCGGCGGGCTCTGGCTGGCTCTGGGAGTGGACGGCTACCGCATCACCCACATGCCTTCGCCCAACGAGACGCTCACCCCCTTGATGAAACAGGTGGAGGTCACCTCCGGCGCCTGGTTCGACAGCTACCGCCACCACCCCCTCGCCGTGCTCTTTCCCCTGGCCGGCTTGGGCGGCGCGCTGCTGACCGCTTGGCTGTCGCGGGCGGGGCGGGCGGCGCTCGCCTTCTTCACCAGCGCCCTGACGCTGGCGGGGATCATCTTCACCGCCGGCGTCTCGCTGTTTCCCTTCATTCTGCCCTCCAGCACCCACCCCGATCTCAGTCTGACCATCTGGGACGCCACCTCCAGCCACCGTACCCTCAACGTGATGTTCTGGGCCGTGGCGATCTTCCTGCCCATCATCCTCGGCTATACCCTCTGGAACTACTACAAGATGTGGGGCAAGGTGTCGGAAGAAGAGATCGAAGGGCGTTTTTCCGCCTACTGAGAGGAGAGTCGTTCATGTGGTACTTCAGCTGGATTCTCGGCGTGCTGCTGGCCCTGGCTTTCGGCATCATCAACGTGCTCTGGTACGAAGCGGAACAGCATCTCGGTAGCGTCGCCGACGACGAGAAGGAGTGACGACCGACGAGTCGTTGCGCTCGGCCGAACGCTGGCTTCGCCGCCGGCGCGGCGGAATCCGCGCCTGGCTGGCGGGAGCGGCGCTTCTCGACTGGGCCGCCGTCGTGGTGCTGGTGGCGCAGGCGGGGCTGCTGGCCCGCATCCTCGACCAAGTGCTGTTTCACGGCGCCGCCGTGGCCGATCAGCAAAAGGCGCTGGCGCTGCTGCTGCTTCTGCTCCCCCTGCGGTCGGCGCTCCTCTGGGGCGCCGATCAGTGCAGCGCCGAAGGCGCCGTGCGGCTCCAGCAGCGCTTGCGCGAAGAGCTGCTGAAAAAGCTTCGCAGGCTGGGGCCGGCGTGGCTGTCGGGTCAAGCCAGCGGCGATCTGGTGGCCACCCTCGGCGAGGGCATCGAAGCGCTTGCCGGTTACTATTCCAGCTATCTGCCGGCGATGTCCCGGGTGATGGCGGTGCCTCCGACCCTTCTGGTCTTCGTCTTTTTTCGGGATTGGCTCTCCGGCCTGGTGCTGCTGGCGACCGCCCCCCTGGTACCCTTTTTTATGATCCTCATCGGCAAGGGGGCCCAGCGGCGCAACCAGCGGCAGTGGCGGGCGCTCGCCCGCATGAGCAGTCACCTCCTGGACCGCCTGCGCGGCCTTTCCACTCTCAAGCAGCTCGACGCCAGCCGGCGCGAGGCCGAAGTGGTGGCGCGGATCTCGGAAGACTACCGTTTGCGCACCCTTTCGGTATTGCGCATCGCCTTCCTGAGCAGCTTCACCCTGGAGTTCTTCGCCACCGTGAGCATCGCCGTGGTGGCGGTGCTCGTGGGCTTCCGGCTCTACTGGAACCAACTGACCTTCTTCGACGGCTTCTTCGCGCTGCTGCTGGCGCCCGAGTTCTACCTCCCGCTGCGCCGCCTGGGAAGCGCCTATCACGATCGCATGGAAGCCATCGCCGCCGCCGAACGGCTGGTGGAGATCTTTTCGGCCGTCCCCCCGGGAGCCGTGGCCGGAACCGCCCCTTTCCGACCGGCGCACGGTGAAGGCGTGGAGATCGTCCTGCGGGGAGTGGGCTTCCGCTGGCCCGGTGAAAGAGGCCGAGGAGAGGAAGCCCCCGGCGCCCTGAACGGCCTCGACCTGCGCATCGCCGCCGGCGAGCGGGTGGCGGTGGTGGGACCCAGCGGCGCCGGCAAGTCCACCCTCTTCCACCTGTTGCTCGGCTTCCTCCGGCCCGACGAAGGAGAGATCCGGGTGGACGGCCAGCCGCTCGCCGATCTCGATCCCGAAAGCTGGCGGCACCGGCTGGCGTGGCTGCCCCAGTCGCCCCGGATCTTCCATGGCAGCGTGGCCGAAAACATCGCCCTGGGCCGGCCCGACGCCGAACCCGAGGCCATCGAGGAAGCGGCGCGGCGCGCCCGCTGTCTGGAGTTCATCGAGCGCTTGCCAAGCGGATTCGACACCGTCATCGGCGAAGGGGGACGCTCCCTCTCCGGCGGCCAGCGTCAGCGCATCGCCCTGGCGCGGGCCTTCCTGCGCGACGCCCGGCTGGTGCTGCTGGACGAACCCACCGCCAGCCTGGACCTGGCCAGCGAGGCGCTGATCCGCAACTCCCTGGAGGAGCTGGCCGGGCAAGCCACCCTTGTGGTCATCGCCCATCGCCGCCAGAGCCTCCACCACGCCGATCGCATACTGGTGCTGAACGAGGGGCGGCTGGTTCAGCAAGGGAGCCACCGACGACTGCTGCGCGAGGAGGGCCTCTATCGGGAACTGCTGGCCCCTTGCGCCACCACCCTATGAAGACGCTATTTCGACTGCTGGCTCTGCACCGGCCACGCGCCGGCTGGCTGTTGCTCGGCCTCTTGCTGGCGCTGGCCACCCTGTTGGCCAACGTGGTCCTCATGGCGGTCTCGGGCTGGTTCATCGCCGCCATGGCGGCGGCCGGCGCCACCGGCGCGGCGATCAACTATTTCACTCCCGCCGCCGTCATCCGCGCCTGCGCCATCGTGCGTACCGCCGGCCGCTACGGCGAACGGCTGGTCACCCACGACGCCACTTTGCGCATCCTCTCCCACTTGCGCGGCTGGCTCTACGAACGCCTGGAGCCCTTGGCGCCGGCGGATCTCGGCGCCGAACGGAGCGGCGCCCTCCTCAGCCGCTTCACCGGCGACATCGAGACGCTCGACAACTTCTACCTACGGATCCTCCTGCCGGCGACGGTGGCGGCGGTGGCCTTCCTCCTCTTCCTCGCCTGGCTGTGGTGGCAATCGCCCAAGCTGGCGCTGCTGGAAGGGAGCGTGCTGCTCATCGCCGGCCTGCTCCTCCCCTGGCTGCTGACGCGCCGCAGCCGCCGGGCGGGGGAGGCGGCGCTGACGGCCAGGGAAGCGCTGCGCCGAAACTCCGCGGAGATGCTGCACGGATTCGGCGAACTGCTGCTGTACGGTGCCGCGGAGACGATGGAGCGCCGGCTGGAGGAGAACGCTCACGCGCTGGCGCGGGCGCGGCGGCGCGCCGCCCGCTTCACCTCGGCGGCGCGAGCGCTGGGGACGCTGGGCGCCTGGATCGGTCTCTGGGGCATGCTGCTGGCGCTGATCCCCGAAGTTCGCGCCGGCAAGCGGATGCCGGCGGAACTGCCCATGTTCGCTCTCTTCGCCCTGGCCGCCTTTGAAGCGGCGGCCCCCCTGCCCGAGGCGATGGAGCAGCTCTCGCCCATGCTGGCGGCGGCCCGCCGCCTCTTCGAAATCGCCGACCGCCGGCCCACGGTACCCCCCTTCGCCGGCCCTCCGCCCCGCGTGGACCGTTTCGACATCCTTTTCGAAAAGACGACCTTTCGCTACCCCCACGCGGAACGACCGGCGTTGCGCGAAATCAATCTCGTCATCCCCGAGGGCACCCATCTGGCGGTGGTGGGACCCACCGGCGCCGGCAAGAGCACCCTCGTGCAGCTTCTCAGCCGTTTCCATCTGCCCCAGAGCGGACGCCTGGAACTGGGCGGAACCGACCTGCGCCACTGGCCCGACCAAGCGCTGCACTGCGCGGTGGCGGTGGCGGACCAGGAGAGCCGCCTCTTCATCGGCACCGTCCGCGAGAACCTGCGGCTGGCTCGTCCGAATGCCGACGAGGAACGCCTTGTGGAGGCTTGCAGAACGGCCCAGCTCGCCTCCTGGCTCGAGCGGCTTCCAAATGGGCTGGATACCGAGATCGGCGAAGCGGCGCTGCGCATCTCCGGCGGCGAGGCCCGCCGCCTGACCATCGCCCGCGCCCTCCTGCGGGAAGCGCCGGTGCTGGTGCTGGACGAGCCCACCGAAGGGCTGGATCCAGCCACCGCGCGAAGGTTGATGGAGGCGCTGGTGCGCCATCGTCGAGGGCGCACCCTGATCCTCATCACCCACCGCACCGAACCCCTTCCCTGGATGGAGCGCGTCGTCCTTTTGGATCAGGGCCGCATCCTCGCCAGCGGCGACCATGCCGGCCTGCTCGCCCGCTCCAAGGAGTACCGTCTGCTGCTGGACCTGGAGGCCGGTCCGGCATGGGGCTGAGCCGCCGCGTGGGGAAAAGCGGGGTTGTGCGAAGAGGGGGCGAGGGCGACAATCTTTCCACCATGCCACCTCCCAAGCCCGACACCCGCCAGGCCATGCGCCAGCTCATCGAGCAGATCCGCGCGGCCATCCCCCTGGAGCTCGACGAAGCGGCCGCCTGCCGCGACGGCTGCACCGCCTGCTCCCTGAAACTGGTGGCGTATCTCGCCTCGGAACTGGAAAACTGGGAAGCCCGCCTCGAAGCCGGGGAAAAACCGGGCCTGGCGGAGCTGAGCCGGCTGGCGCGAAGCGCCCGCAAGATTCACGCGCTGCTGGCGGCCAACGGCCTTTTGCAATAAACCGACAACCCAGCCGGTCTAGGATGATGAACGGCCACGCGGCCCAAGACCACCGACCAGGAGGAGCGCAACGCCGATGAACGCGATGATGGAGAAAACATCCGCCGCCTATCTCGCCCTCGCCCGATTTCTCGACCGCCTCTCGCCCTTGTTCGACCTGGCCATCCGGCTCTACGTGGCGAGCGTCTTCCTCCGTTCCGGGCTCGGCAAGCTGCACAACTGGGATTCCACCCTGATGCTCTTTCGCTACGAGTACGACGTGCCGCTGTTGCCCCCCGACGTGGCGGCCTGGACCGGCACCGCCACCGAGTTGAGCCTGCCCCTTCTCGTGGCCCTCGGTGTGGCGGGGCGCGCCTCGGCGCTGGCGCTCTTCCTCTTCAACGGCATGGCGGTCTATTCCTATCAGAGCGTGCTGCTGAGTCCGGCGGGCGCCGCCGGACTGCAACAACACATCCTCTGGGGCAGTCTGCTGCTGGTCACCCTCTTCCACGGCCCCGGCAAGCTCTCGGTGGACCACCTGCTGTGCCGGTGGCTGGGGAAGAAGGGAAGCTGACCGCCTTTATTTCTTCTTGGAGCGGCTCGCTTCCACCAACCGCTTCATGGTGGCCGCGCTCACCGCGCCGGGCACCAGGCGGTCGCCGATGACGAAGGCGGGCGTGCCGTTGATGCCGAGGCGCTCGGCCCAGATGCGGTTCTTGTCCAGCTCCCGCTGGATCTCGGCGGAGTTCATCTCCTTCTTCATCCGCTCCACGTCCAGGCCGACCCGGGCGGCCACCTGATCCACCGCTTCGGGAGTGGCCCGGCCGGGATGGCTCATCATCGCTTCGTGAAAAGCGGCGTACTTGCCCTGCCGCTGGGCGGCCAGCGCCGCCTTGGCCGCGTAGACCGACCCCGGCCCGAGCACCGGAAACTCCTTCATCACCACCCGGATGTCGCCGTCCTTCTCCACCAGTCCTTTCAGACGGGGAAAGGATTTCTTGCAATAGGGGCAGTTGTAGTCCGAAAACTCCACGATGGTGGTGCCGCCCTCGGGATTGCCCCACACCGGGAGCCCCTTTTTGGCCGAGTCCTTCCGCAACTTGCCGATGGTCTCCCGTTTCAGCGCCTCCTCCGCGGCCTTCTGCTTCTGCTGCCAGATATGGATGGCCTCGATGATCGCCTCGGGATTGCTGCGCAGATAGTCGGCGACGATCTTGCGCACCTCCTGCTGTTGATCCGGCGTCAGGGCGGGCGCCGCCGAAAGAGCACCGGCAGGAAGAAGGAACAGAAGGGCTTGCAGACATTTGCGTAGTTTCATCGTTTTTTTCGACTCCTGGTTGTGACGGCCCGAAACGGGGAAAGGTACAATCCTATCCGATTCCAAGCAAACGGGAAGGTTCCATGACGAAGCGCATCGTGCTCGCCAGCAACAACGAGAACAAGGCGCGCGAAATCGGTCAGCTGTTGGCCGGCCACCGGCTGGAGGTGTTGCCGCAATCGGCGTTCGCGGTACCCGAAGCGGAGGAGACCGGCCTCACTTTCGTGGAAAACGCCATCCTCAAGGCGCGCAACGCCTCCGCCCGCACTGGGCTGCCGGCCATCGCCGACGACTCCGGCCTGGAGGTGGATGCATTGAAGGGGCGACCCGGCATCCATTCCGCCCGTTACGCCGGACCGGAGGCCACCGACGCCGACAACAACCGCCGGCTGCTCGCCGATCTCGAGGCGGTCGCCGACGAAGCGCGCACCGCCCGTTTCCAGTGCCTGATGGTCTATCTGCGGCATGCGGAGGACCCCACCCCTCTCATCTGCCAGGGGACCTGGGAAGGCCTGATCCTGCGCGAGCCGCGGGGCGAGAACGGCTTCGGCTACGACCCCCTCTTTCTCATTCCCGAATTGGGTCGCACTGCGGCGGAGCTCCCCGCGGAGGAGAAGAACGCCCTCAGCCACCGCGGCCAGGCGCTGCGTTGCCTGATTCACAAGCTGAGCTGATCGCCAGGTTCGCCGGAAAGCGAGCGTTCATCGCCCCTGCATGGCCGGGCTTTCGCTGATGGCCCCTTTGCCGATGCCCTCGAAAGCGGTCACCCTGAAATGGCGGCCGCTCCGCTCCGTTTCCAGACGCTGCCGGATGTGGCGCGCGATGTTCTCCACGGTGGATTCGGTATCGAGGAGATAACAGCGCCGGGCCGGCAGCTCCAGCTCGAAGGCACCCTGCTCCGCCCGGTAGGCGAACCGGAAATAGGTCTGGTCGCCATGGCGGGTGATGGCCGCCAGATCCTCCTGGGTGCCGATGTAGATGTCCTTGAAGCGCTCCGCCCAGCGGCTCTCCAATTCGGGGGCGCGAACGCCGTCACGGAGGATCTCGATGCGCGAACGGTGGCCATGGGCGATGCGCTGGCAGTTGCCGCAATGGCGCCTCAATCCGTGGCTGTAGCAGTACCAGGCGCCCTCGATCTCCTCTCGCCGGAGGCGCAGGCGCACGCGCTCCACGTTGCCGGGAAGAAGGGGCCGCAACGCTGCGTGGATGGCGTTCGAGACGCTCTCCTCGGAGACGGCGGCCGACGGAATGAGGCGAACCGCGGTGGCGGGCCCGCGGTGGCGCAGCAGTTCCCCTCCTTCGGTGTGGAAAAGGAGTTCCTCCTCTTGCAGCGAAAGGCGGGGGTGCTCGGCAGGCACCAGCAAACGGTGGTCGAACTGCTCGTCCACCAACGCCTTCACCTGGCGCTTCACATCGCCGAAATCGAGCACCATGCCCTGTTCGTCCAAGCCGCCCTCCAGCTGGACGTCCAGCCACCAGCTCTCCCCCACCAGCCCCCGGCGGGGATGCAGGTAGGAGAAGTCCATCACGGTGAGTTGCTGTACGAAGAGCTTCACGGAAGGGCTCTCTTCCTTTTTCTCGAACGCTTCATGATACCCTTCAAGTCAAAAAAAAGCGCCCGCGAAGGGCGCTTGAATCCCGAAGGAGGGGAGGGATAAAAGCTTGGACGTTCAGGTGCCCAGACCGGGGTTGCCCTGCACGCCCACCAACTTGGGAGTATTGAGTTTGTCGATGCGGATGGTCTCGTGCCGCTCCAGATATTCGGTGACCACGTCCCAGATGGGCCTTCCCGGCGCCTGCGAGCTCACCGTGGCCCAGCCGGCCACCACGTATTTCTTGCCGGCTTCGATGGGCGTACCGCCGTCCAGGCGCATGTCGCTGATGCGCCGTCCCATCTTCTCGGCCGGATTGCAGACGTAGTCCATGCCGCCCACGCGCACCATGTCGCCTCCCTGCTGGTAGTAGGGATCGGGATTGAAGAGGTTGTCGCAGACGTCCTCGAGAATGTCCTTGATGTCCTTGCCGGTCATCTCCCGCCGGTAGGTTTCGGGATAGGTGATGCAGGTCTGATCCATGACGTTGTCCAGGGTAATCTCCTGGCCCGGAAGCACCGTGGTGCCCCACCGGAAACCGGGAGAGAGAGAGATCTGAGCGTCCTTCACCTCGCGCAGAGCGTTGCAGATCACCTGGTCGAAGGTGCCGTTGAAGTTGCCGCGCCGGTAGAGGGTCTCTTCGGCCACCGCCAGCTTCTGCTCCAGCTTCTCCTTGTACGGAGCGCGCACCTTGTCGATGTAGGCCTGCATCTCGGCATCCGCCGGCAGCAGGTTGGCGAACACCGGCACCAGCCGGTAGCGGTAATCCTTCAGCCGTCCCTTGCTCACTTCCAAGTCCATGACGGCGAGAAACTTGCCGTTGGAACCGGCGTTGGTCACCAGCGTCTTGCCGCCTTTGTTGCTCACCACCACCGGCGCCGGCACGCCGTCGTGCGTGTGGCCGCCGAAGATGACGTCGATGCCGCTCACCCGCGAGGCCATCTTCAGATCCACGTCCATGCCGTTGTGCGAAAGCACCACCACCAGATCGGGCTTCTCCTTTTCGCGCACGCGGTCGACCAGCCCCTGCATGCGCTCGTCCTGGATGCCGAAGGTCCAGTCGGGAATGAAGCGTCGCGGATTGGCGATGGGAGTGTAGGGAAACGCCTGACCGATGACCGCCACCTTCATGCCGCCCACCACCTTCATGGTGTAAGGCTTGAAGGCGAGACCGCTCTCTTCGTCGAAGCCTTCGAAGTCAGCGAAAGCGTAATCGAAGAGCGCATCCTCGTTGACGCTCACGTTCTGCGCCACGAACTCGCCCTTGAATTGCTGAATGTTGGCGATCACCTCCTTTTCCAGGTAGGTGAACTCCCAGTGGCCCGTCATCACGTCCACGCCCAACAGGTTGCAGGCTCCCACCATGTCCTGGCCGCGGGTCCAGAATGCGGTGCCCGAACCCTGCCAGGTGTCGCCTCCATCCAGCAAGAGGGTGTTGCCGTCGCCCCGTTCCGCCCGCAAGCGCTTCACCAAGGTGGCCAGGTGGGCGAAGCCTCCGACCTTGCCGTATTTGCGCGCCAGCTTCTCGAAATCGAGATAGGTGAAGGCGTGCGCCTCGATGGAACCGGGCTCCAATCCATAATGTTGCAGGAACGACTTGCCCACCAGATGGGGCGGCCTTCCCTTGGCTGCGCCGATGCCGAGATTGACGCTGGGCTCGCGGAAATAGATGGGGTTGAGCTGGGCATGACAGTCGGTCATGTGCAGCAGGGTGAGATTGCCGAACCGGGGAATCTCATACAGATCGGAGGGTCTGCGCGCCGCCGCGAAGGAACCGACGGGCAACAGACCGGCCGCTCCGGCCAGGCCCAGCAGCCGGAGAAACTCTCGTCTCGATAGGCTCATGTCGTGTATCCGGTGGTCGGAGAAGAAGGATGAACGAGGGGCTGGAGCCCCGCCCCCTGGGGGCGGGGCCGTTCCCTCAGCGGATCTTGGTGACGATGGAGTCGCTCTCTCCTTTGTTGTCTTTCCAGCTCAGCTCGATGGAGTCGCCCTTCTTGCCCCCCTTGAATTTGAACGCCAGATAGGGGTTCTTGGAGATCGAAGCGCCCCATTCGCAATTGAGCACCACCTTGCCGTTGTGCTTGCACACCACTTCCTGAATGAAGTGCGCGGGGATCGTCTCGCCGGTCTTCTTGTTCTTGCGGAAACCGGTCTCCATGGGGTGGCTGATGAGCGACTTCACCGTGGTGATGCCGCCTCGGTTCTTTGCCCGAATCTTGATCGTCTTTGCCATCTCTTTGTCCTCGCTCCTCGAATCAGCCGCCGCAGCCGCCGATGGTTACCTTGACACCCTTGCGCGCGGAATAGAGTTTTCCGCCCGCCTTGACCACGGCGATGACATCGCCGGTCTTGCCCATCTTCACCCGGGTGGAGACGTCGGGCAGCGTGCCCTTGGGCAGGTGGAAGATGGCCGACAAGGGGTTGGCGTTCTTCTCCACCAGCAAAGCGATGGTGTCCACGCCGTCCATGTCCGCCTTGATGGAGACCGGCACCACCGCGCCGTTCTCGGCGATGTCGGGCGCCTTGATGGTGATCTTCTCCGAAGGCGTGGTGGTGGGATTGCCGGCGGCGGCGGCGATGGCCTTGTCAATCGCCTTGGCCTGGAAGGCGTTCTTGTTCCAGGCCGCCAGCACGACGCCGGGCGTGAGAAGGCCGGCACCGACGGCCAGGCCCACCGTGGAAGCGGCCACGGAACCCTTGAGGAACACGCGGCGTTTCTGGTCGTGTTTCATGATTCTGTCTCTCCTTTCAATCTGTTTGTCTGGACGATTCCCGATCACATGCCGTAGAGCTGGGGACCGGCGTTCTTCTCGGCAATCGCCTGCTTGTACCCCATTTCCGCCTGGAACTCGGCGATCTTCAGCAACTTGAGCGCTTTCTCGTAGTCACCGGCCTTGGCGGCCTCGATGGCCTTGGGCAGGTAGCGCTTCTTGGACTTCTTCCAGCGGATGTCGCGCCATTCGCCATCCACCGAAGCGGCCTTTTCCACCGCAGCCTTGGTACGGGCCAGCGCCGCTTCGTACTGCTCTTTGAGGCTCATGGGCTTTTCCGGAGTGGTGGCGTTACAGCCCGCGATGAGCAGGGCCATGCCGACCGCAACGATACTCTTTTTCATCTTCATGGCTCCTCTCCCTCACTCGCGATAGCCGGGGGCGTTGATGGTCAACCCGTTGGACATGTATTGGTGGAAGAACTCCAGATCCCGGTACTCTTCGCTCTGGGCCTTGAACGGCCGTGCGCGGACCTGCTTGTTGCATCCTCCATAACGACGGTGCAGGGTGCCCAGACCGTCCCCGTTCTTGCTCTTCTTCGCCCATTTGGCCCGATACACCGGGAAATGGGTCACATGACCGAGGGCGGGACTGAGCAGGTTGCCACGGATGAAGTGACCTGCGTATTTCACATGGCAGTCGGCGCAGGCCATATTGAGCTGGCCCCGCTTGGCATAGAAGAAATGCTTACCCTTTTCGTAGGCCTCCAGCGCCTTGGGGTCGTCGGGAATCTTCACGTTGATCTTCTGTCCCCGCGCCTCATAGCCGAAGAAAGCGCTGAGCCAGGCGATGGGGCCCTTCTTCCACTTGAACGGCTTTTCGCCATTCTCCTTCAGGCACTTGTTGATGTCGCCCTCGAGGGTGACCACCTGTTGGGTCTTGCTGTCCCAGTGGGGGTAGCGCACGCGCACCTTGGATGGATCCTTGCCGAAGCAGTCGGCGAAGCTCTTGCCGTTCTTGAACGGCTTCTCCCAGATCTCGCGCCCCTTGTCCACGAACTCTTCGTAAGGGGGGAACTCCTCCATCGACTCCCATTGGAGCCGTTTGCTGGCATCCAGCGCGTAGGCGCCGTTGCCGAAGTCGTCGAGCTGCATGCCCGGAAATTTCTGCTCGAAGTAGGCTCGGAACTTCTCCAGATCCTCCTTGGGGCCGGCCAGGGTCTGGCTCGCGGAAGCCACCAGACCGGCGGAAAGCAGCAAGGTTGCGATCGTTCTCATGTTTTCTCTCCTCTCGCGGCCGGTGGATCAAAGACTGTAGATGAATTCGGTCACCAGATCGATCTCCTTCTCGGAGAGGATCCGATGCTTGCCGAAAGGCGGCATGATGGTGCGCGGGTTGTTGCGGGTGGGATCCCAGATCTGCGCACGCAGCTTGGCCTTGTCGGGAAAGCGGGACTTCATGGCGACCAGGGGCGGACCGATGTTGCCCATGAGGGTGCCTCCCTCGATCTGGTGGCACGCCAGGCAGTTGCCCTTTTTGCGGTCGAAGGCGATCTTCTTGCCGGCGGCGACGAGATCCTCTGCCGCGGACGCCTGGGCGGTGATCGCCAACCCGGCGGCCAGGAGCAGGGAACCCGCCAGCCTGGAAAACCTGTG
>Ga0256841_1001184_pt1 | contig 23483 bp, 19 predicted proteins | sample 356308metaG_FD_185971 | JGI IMG/M metagenome (GOLD analysis project Ga0256841, IMG submission 185971) | Hydrothermal vent microbial communities from Mid Atlantic Ridge, Atlantic Ocean - 356-308 | ecosystem: Environmental > Aquatic > Marine > Hydrothermal vents | place: Atlantic Ocean: Mid...
GAACTTGTAGACCGTGATCAACTCATTGTTGAAGCCATACCGTTTCTGCCTGAAGATCACTGGCCCCGGACTGTCCAGCTTGATAGCAATCGCGATTGCCGCAAGCACAGGAGAAAAAAGGATGATTAGCAATCCGGACAATACGACATCTTCGATCCGTTTCAATATACCGGACCATCCCAGTAACGGCGCGCGTTCAACCTCCAGTACCCTTAAGCCACCGACAATATTGTGTACCTTGTCAGCAAAGCGACATCCGATCAGATCGCTCCCTATCGAAATCGTCACAGGAAGTTCCTGGAGCCTGTCGACCAGGGTTACCAAGCGGTCTTCCGCGTTCCATGGAAGTGTAATCACGACCTGTTGGATCTGCCCTCTTCGCACATAGTCGATCAAATCTTCGGTATCCCCCAGCAACGGATAACCGCCCAGATTCTTCTCAACCCGGCTCTTGCGTTCATCGAAAATCCCGATAAACTGCCACCAGGAACGCCCCCCATCGTTGACGTGGGAAAGAAACCGCTCGGCCTGTGGCCCATACCCCACCAGCGCAACTTTCCATCCGATCATGCGGGCATCGATCATCCTGCCAATCAGCCACGTAACGCCACCACGAACCAACCAGATACCCACAGCCCCCACGCTGGCCACGATCAGCAGCCAGTCCTTGTAGTAACTGCTCCCCTGCGGGGCCTCAAGAAGAAACATCAATCCGAGAATGAACAATACCGAACCCGCAAAGGCAAGAAATATCGCCCCTGACTTGGTAGGCCAGGACACCAGAGACTGAAAGTCATAAAGGTGAAAACGCCGGAACACGGCAATCACCCCTATATTAAGTAATATCCATATCCCAAAGTCGGCGAGAACAACGTGATTTTCCGGATAGCCCATATATTGGTATGCACACATAACGCCGACCAATATACAGATCAGGTCGATTATAAAGACCACACCTCTGATCACATCGAGGGATAACCACAGCCGCTGCTTGGAAGCCCCTCTCCTTATATCCACAAGATCTGCGGAATACTGCATCTTCATTTATGCCCCCAGCAATACACCCCATTTCTGAGCAATCACCCTCACATCCGATACCCAACCTTGGCTGATTTCGGCCGTGCCGTACTTCCTCAACATGTACCGAAGACGTGAACCCTGCTCCTGAACCCGCCGCCGCGACCTCCTTATCCTTTCAGTATTTCGATGACAGACGAGATCACCCGCTCAACATCCTCATCCGACAACTTTGGTGATAGCGGTAAGCTCACCGTTTGCCTCCCGATCCTTTGAGCATTCGGAAAGTCCTCGGGCCGCCAGCCAAAGGTTTTCTGATAGTACGGATGTTCCGCAATACTGAGATAGTGAACGCCAACACCGATGCCTTTATCCGTCATTCGATCCAGAAACTCATCCCGCTGGATACCCGCCTTTTCCTCATCAATCAAAACAGTGTAAAGGTGATATCCATGCCTCTCATCGGGCCCCACATCCATGGGACACGTAATGTCAAGATCCTTGAATGCTTGTTGATAACGGTTCCATATCTCCTGCCGTCTACGCCATGAACGATCCACCCGTTTCAGTTGATGAATGCCGATGGATGCTTGTATATCCATCATATTGAATTTGTAGCCGGCTTCGTGCACCAGGTAGTGCTTGTATCCGCTATCGCCAAACCGGTTCCAAGCATCCTTGCTCATACCGTGTAATGAAAGCACCTTGACCCTGTCGATATCCTCTTTCGACCGGGCCAGCACCATGCCGCCTTCACCGGTGACAACGTTCTTGGTAACATAGAAGCTGAAGCAGCCGAAATCGCCAAGCGTCCCTGCTTTTTTCCCTTTGTACTCGGTTTCTATCGCATGGGCGCAGTCCTCGATCAGTGTCAGCCCATATGCATTCACCAGTTCGAGCAAACCATTCATATCACACGCCCTGCCGGCAAAATGAACGGGAAGGATCGCCCGGGTATTGTCGGTAATCGCCTCCTTTACCCGCTCAACATCAATGTTCATACTGCCTGGATCGACATCCACGATAACGGGGGTCGCACCGGCGTGGATGATGGCATTCACCGTTGCGCAAAACGTCAAAGATGTAGTGATCACTTCATCCCCTGGACCAATTCCTGCGGCAATCAGGCTCAGTTGCAACGCCGCCGTACACGAGTTGACAGCAGCGGCCTGCCCCTTGGTATATCCCTTGTACTTCGAGAACGCCTCTTCAAATCGGGCAACCTTTGGGCCGGTGCCCAACCACCCGCTCCGCATACTGTCAGTGACTTCCTGAACCTCATCCTCCAGAATTTCCGGGGCACCAAAAACGATGAATTTGTCTTTTATGGTATCTGACATACTCATCACGCCTGATTATGCCTGTTTTAACAACTCATCGAAGTAGGAAATCGTTTTTTCCAATCCTTCCCGCAGACTTGTACGCGGTTCCCAGCCTGTCGTCTCCTTCGCCAACGTGATGTCCGGTTGCCTCTGCCTGGGATCATCCGATGGCAAGGGTTTGTATTTCAGCGCCGACTTTGAACCTGTGATATCCAGGATGGTCTCCGCCAGCTCCTTGATCGTCATTTCCGCAGGATTGCCCATATTGATAGGCCCGGTAAACGAATCCTCCGTATCCATCACCCGGACCATGAGATCGATGAGGTCGTCCACGTAGCAAAACGAGCGCGTCTGACTGCCATCGCCATAGAGCGTGATCGGCTCGCCCTTCAACGCTTGCAATACAAAGTTAGACACCACCCGCCCATCGTCCGGATGCATGCGGGGACCATATGTGTTGAAAAGCCGTCCCACCTTGATTCGCAGCTTATGTTGCGTGTGGTAATCGAAAAACAAGGTTTCCGCGCAGCGCTTACCTTCGTCGTAACAGGAGCGCCTGCCAATCGGATTCACATGCCCCCAATAGTCCTCTTTCTGCGGGTGAACCTCGGGATCCCCATAGACTTCACTCGTCGACGCCTGAAAGATCTTTGCCCTCACCCTTTTGGCGAGACCAAGCATATTGATCGCCCCATGCACACTCGTCTTTGTGGTTTGAACCGGATCGAACTGATAGTGTACGGGAGACGCAGGGCACGCCAGATTATAGATTTCATCCACCTCGACATAGAGGGGAAAGGTTACATCATGCCGGATCAAATCGAAAAACGGGTCATTCAGGAGCGCCTTGATATTCGCCTTGGAGCCGGTAAAGAAGTTATCCAGACACAGAACTTCGCAATTCTGTGCGAGCAGTCGCTCGCACAAATGTGAACCTAGAAAACCGGCCCCTCCCGTTACGAGGACTTTTTTTCTGACCAATGACTTCATTAACTTGATTTCCTCTTCCCAATTGATGGTGCCCAATGGCGCCCTCGGCCCCAGACGGTCACGAATATCGTTTCGGCGGATGTATGAAGATCACCGCCGCAAACCCTTTTTGTCCCTTACCCGACATCAATATGCTGATGCGCTTGCATATCCGTAGTAGGTGTATTTTCTCGGATCGATGGCATTGATAAGGCATCCGTTCACCTCCACCCCCGACAATTCAAGTTTTTTTATGCTGTGCCGCATCTCTTCCATCGAGACCATACCGGCTTTCATCACCATGATGCTGGTACCGGCGAGCCGACCCAGAATCGCCGCGTCCGCCACGTCGATAATCGGTGGAGCATCGAGAATGACATAATCGTATTTCATGCTCAGCCGGTTCAACGCATCGTCCAGCCGTTGGGACAACAACACATCTGCCGAATAGGTAACGGTTTTCCCTTTTGGCAGCAGAGACAATCCCTTGATCTCGGTGGGTGTCACGACCCTCTCAAGCCTTGCAATCCCCATGGCCAATTCCGTCAGCCCGGGGCGTTCACGCGCATCCAACAAGCGATGAAGTTTCCCCCTGCGCAAATCGCCATCTACCAGCAGCACGTTATTGTCCGCCGCGGCAAGCAAAGTAGCGAGATTCACACTGATGAATGACTTTCCCATCTGGGGTCGCGGCCCACAAATCATAATGACATTATTGTTCGCTCCTGCCACCACCTGCCCCAGTATGGTCCTTAAACCCCGCAGGCTCTCCACTGTCATATCATCGGGGTGTGCAAGCGCAAGAACACCGAGATGCCTGTTGTTCCCAACCAGACTCTTCTGTTCCTGCTGTATTTTTTGCTGATGCTCGCTATAGGGGACATCGGCATACACTGGGATCCCGAATTCGCTCTCCACGGAATCTGAATCCTCGACAACGGACCGAAAGGCCCTTCGAGTGAAAAGCATGACGGTGTACAACGACATTCCAACCAGAAGAGACAAAGGCAATAGCACCGAGGCCTTGGGAGAAACGGGTTTTTCCGGGACGATAGCTCGATCGATGATCTTCACGCTGCCGATAGAACTTTCTTCCACCAGCTTCAGCTTTTGCTCCTCATCCAGCAAGGAAACATACAACTTCGTGTTGATTTTCACCTTCCTTTCCAGGCTCAACATCTCCTGTTCAATGTCCGGCAACGCCTTTATCTTTTGCTCAAGACTCTGCATCGCTGCCGTGATGGCGCTCATCTGCCTGTCAAGCGCCTTGACCCTCGGGTGTCCTTGTTTAAAACGGGAACGTAATGCGATTCTCTTCTCCCGCAATTCATCGAGCTTCTCACGATAACCCGCGGCTTGCTGCACCAATGCTGCCGCCTCAGCCTCCATATTGACGGAACCATGTTCCTTCCTGAGTTTCGCCAACTCCGACTCCGCGCTCTCCAACTCGGACTTGACAACGGGCAATTGCTGTTCAAGAAAGGAAAGTTTTGCTTTGGCCTCCTTTGAGCCCCACGATTTCTTCAGGTGCTTATACGTAACGAGAAGCTCATTCAGGACAGACGCAATCTGATTTGGGTCTTTACCCTTGAGCTTTACGCCAATGACTTGTGTTTTTTGATCCAGCAACTCCACATCAAGCGACGAGAGAAGCGCCTCGATCACTTCCTGTTTCGAACGTTTCCGTACGGCAAATGTAACTGGCGGGTCCCCCTGAACTGCGGAAATATTGATATCCAGTTTGGCGCCCTTCCCCAGATCCACCGACACAGGCTTTCCCGACACAACGTCCTTCGCGAGAACATGGCCCGCTTGCATAATCGAGAAATGAATTCCATCCCGAGTCGACAGCAAAAAGCGCTTTTTCTGCCATTGAACAGGGACCTCAAACCTAGAGATCGCCATCTTCTCGCGACCCACGGCATAACCTGCCTTCTTCATCCAGGACGCGATTAAACCGTCGGATCCAAACCACCTTACGAGCGGCCTGCCAAGGACAGGCAGATAGATCGGTTCGATCTCGGTCGCAAGATTCAACGAATCCACCACGCTACCCACCACAGCGCGAGATCCAATGATGCGAACCTCCTCACGTGCCGGAGAAACCGCCGAATACCCTTTACTCTTCGCATCAACAAGGGAATCGATCAAATCGTTCTCTATTCCGACTTTCAGGAGCGCATCGGTTCTATACGTTGGTGATTTGAAAAAGAGGAACAGTATCGCCAAAAGCACGGCAACTATGCCGGCCAAAACAATTTTTTCCTTGTTCTCTAAAACAACCCTAAAATACTCTTTCGCATCACTCGCAACCGGGAGTGGATTCCCATTGAAAACCCGGCCTTGCACGACACCGGACCGGACAGCACCCGCATTGCGCTTTTCTATTGGATGACTGATGCGCATGTTACTTTCCAACCACACCACGGGCAGAATCCACAACACCCGCCGACGGCCACAACTGGCTGAACACCCTGTTCCATTTGGTTACCCCCGCGGTTCCCACGTAGACTACATCATTGGGCTCAAGGGGGAACGTATTGGCAAGATTCAGGGCGATGGGTGATGATCCATTCAACTTGTAAATCCGGGGATTGTTCTTACCACCACGAATCACGTATATCTTGTTGGTATTGGCCGTTACAGGATTGACCCCCCCCGCAAGCGCCAGCGCTTCTGACAAAGTCACCACCCCTTTATTCATATAATGCGAGGTGGGATCACGCACTTCGCCCACCACATATATGGGTTTACTTCGATATTTCGTGATCGTAACGTCCACCTGGACATTTTCAAGATACTTCGATAACTTCGAAGCGAGATACTCCCTGACCTGGGCGATTGTTTTTCCCTTGACATTGAACACACCGACATAGGGAAAATAAATTGTCCCATTGGCGTCCACCACCCGTTCCAACGCACCATTTGGGGACTGACTACCCGCAACCTCAGTGAGTTCCGGATGGTCCCAGACTGTAATGGCAAGTACATCATTTGCGCCGATCTGGTACGGCTTATTCATTGAGTTCCTGTCGATTCCCTGGGCTGTGATTTGCTGCGCAACCAATTTTGGTGTAATGGGCACGATATCCACTTTTTTCTCTGCCGTACCCTTCCCGTATTCGACCGAGACGGCATTGTCCACCTCCGCCATACGATAGCCGGGCGCCAAGGCACAGCCGACCATCTGCAAAACAACCACTGACAGAAATAGAAGGAATTTCCTTTTCATGAATAACCTTGAGACAATCAATTGAACCCTGAATTTAGAAAAAAACCGGCTTTGATCGTTATGGAAGACGTGACGGTGATTCTTCGCGCTTTGCCGACCCATAATATATCAGCGGTGGTGGCATAACATTGCCGGAAAAACGGTGAACAATTGCTAAACCGCCACTGTGTTACACACCCTTCCAATCTATCCCAGGGAGATAAAAATTTAAATAAATACTATTCATTTCATGAAGAAAACGCTTAATCGTTAAAAATAACATTAACACTAATTCCGCTTCCTGCGATCCCGCCAATACCTGCCATAAGGCGGCCCCACGACAGCGCCGCAATTCCTCCCACCGCGCCCATCAACTCCGTTCCCTCAAGGATTTTCCTACGGGATTAGACGGCCAGACACTCAGGCGATCGCCATTCATGGAAGCGACGCCACACGTAAACACACCATATCAATCAAGGGGAAGTCGGCGCTTCGTGCTGATACTGTTGCCGTATCCATGACTGGTAGCTCCCATCCATGACCGCCCGCCACCATGTTTCATTCGAGAGATACCACTCCACTGTCTTCCGGATGCCACTCTCGAACGTCTCTTTCGGTGCGTATCCAAGTTCTTGGCGGGTCTTCGTCGCGTCGATGGCATAGCGGTAGTCGTGCCCTTGCCGATCTTTGACATACTTGATCAAGACTGCCGATTTCTCCCCTCTGCAGGCCGGTGCTTCCGGATACCGGCTCTTTAGCTCCGGATGGGAAGATAAATGGTCATCCATGAGTTCGCACACCCGGTTTACGATATCGATATTGCGCCATTCGTTGTGGCCACCGATATTGTAGGTTTCGCCCACACGCCCCTTCGTCAATATCAACTCTATGCCCTGCGCATGGTCCCTGACATACAACCAATCCCGGATATTGTTTCCGTCTCCATAGACGGGCAACGGCTTGCCATGAAGAATATTGATCAGAATGAGCGGTATCAATTTTTCCGGAAACTGATACGGGCCGTAATTGTTGGAACAATTACTGGTGGTCACCTGCATACCGTAGGTATGATGGTATGCTCGCACCAGATGGTCCGAAGCGGCCTTGCTGGCGGAGTAAGGGGAATTGGGCGCGTAAGCGGTGGTTTCCTTGAAAGGGGGATCCTCCGGGCCGAGCGAGCCATAAACTTCGTCCGTGGATACGTGATGGAATCGATGCCGCCGCCATGTTCCATCCTCCCGTTGCCAGACGGCGCGCGCCGCCTTCAGCAGCGCGTGGGTGCCAACAACGTTCGTTTCAATAAAGGCATCCGGCCCGGAGATTGAGCGGTCGACGTGGCTCTCGGCCGCAAAATGCACCACGGTATCGATATCCTCTTCGTGGAGCAAGGCCTCCACACGATCCTGATCCCGTATGTCACCCCGCACAAAGCGGAATGCCGAAGACATTTCCGCCTCACTCAAACTGGCCCGGTTGCCCGCATAGGTCAGCGCGTCCAATCCGACCACGCGGTCGCCAGGATGCTTTTCCAACCAGTAGTAAACGAAATTGGCGCCGATAAAACCGGCTGCGCCAGTCACCAGGATATTGGCCATGTGCTTACCTCTCTGCTCTGAGGACTGCCGCTACACCGTGAAGCATTTCACACCCTCCGGACACATCGTGTCGGATCGCGGCGTAAACACTTCCCGGAAGCGGATTTCACTTTCCACGCAGACAGTGAAGGGAGCGAAAACGAAAAAGGGGTACTGAGGATCCCTTACTGCCCCAGTATACGCAACAAATACTCACCATAACCACTCTTTCGCACCGTCGCGGCAATCGCCGCCAGCTGTTCCCCATCGATGAAACCCTGTCGATAGGCAATCTCCTCCGGACAGGCAATCTTCAACCCCTGGCGTTCTTCCACCACACGAATGAAGTTCGCCGCGTCCAGGAGCGCCCCCATCGTTCCCGTGTCGAGCCATGCCGTGCCACGGCCCAGCAGTTCAACCTCCAACGTTCCCCGCTGTAAGTACGCGTTGTTCACCGATGTGATCTCCAGCTCGCCCCGCGCCGACGGCTCAACCTGTTTGGCGATTTCAACCACATCGTTGTCATAGAAATACAGGCCGGTAATGGCGTATCTGGAGCGCGGATTTTTCGGTTTTTCCGTGATATCGATTGCCCGGCCCTGCTCGTCGAATTCCACGACCCCGTAGTCTTGGGGATTCTCCACAGCGTAGCCAAAGACCGTGGCGCCATGTTCGCGTCGGGCCACGCTCTGCAACTTCGCCCCCAATCCTTCTGCATAGAAAATATTGTCTCCGAGGATAAGGCTGACCGCGTCGTTGCCGATAAACCGTTCACCAATAACAAATGCCTGGGCAAGCCCATCCGGACGGGGTTGCTCGGCATACAAACAGGAGATACCCCACTGTGAACCATCGCCGATCAGATGCTGAAACCGCCCTGCGTCCTCGGGGGTCGTAATAATCAGAATCTCCCGAATCCCTGCCAACATCAGGGTCGTCAATGGATAATAGATCATCGGCTTATCATAGACGGGCATCAGCTGTTTGCTGACGGCTATCGTCAATGGGTAGAGGCGCGTGCCTGCTCCTCCGGCGAGGATGATGCCTTTTCTTTTCAATAACCCAGTCACTCTGCTCAGGAGAGGAAATATTTTCCCATATAAAACAATACGATAAGTTTATACTATTCGGGCCGACAAAATCCATTGCAGACGGGTGAACAAGTATGAAACCACCCCCCCGAAAGGAAATGGGATGATATCCTCCCAACATCGATGACAACACGTCGCTGAAAGCAGGCGACGCCGGGAAAATGTATTTTTATGGTTCTTCCGCTGAACCCTCTGGGGCGGTTTCTCAACCGCTTCTTACTGAGATTTTTCAGCCAACACACAAAACGGAAAACACCGATCCAGGCGCGTCTCATTACCAGATCAATTGTCTATGAGAAACAGAGTCCCATGAAGGGCGCACATACCCATCACTTTGCTCCCAGGATCGGCGCCATCCGGCGCTATATATCGGCAATTTTCAGCCAGGGCCTGATGAGCGGTTTCCATTTCGTGCTCAACCTGTCGCTGGTGAAATTGCTCCCGGTGAAGGATTTCGGCATCTACTCGTTGACGTTCGTCCTTGCAATCATGTTGACCGCCATTGTCAGCGCCCTGTTGTCGACGCCGCTGGTTGTCTATGCACCAGCCGCCACGGCCACGGAACGGGGCCATGTCGAGTCCATGCTGACAACACTGACTTGCTTTTTTCTGGGCATCTGTATCGCCCTGGGTCTTCTCATCAGTCTGGGCATTCACACCGCAGGCATCGCCTTCTCCATCCTGGTCGCCGGACTGATATTCATAACGACATACCTGGCCCGGCAATACAGCCGCAACTTCGGGTATGCCCGGTTCGACGTGACGACGGTCATGGCTGGGGACATCCTCTATGTAGTCTGTGGCGCAACCCTGTTCGCTCTACTCTATCTGACAGGCTCGCGCATTACCGTGGTCGGCGTCTTCGCCTCCCTCAGCCTCGGCAACCTCCTGGCGATAATGATCGAGATCGCGCGGCACCCCGACGTCCCTTCGCTGCTGCCGTTGCGACGAACACTCGTCGGCTACAAACCTATTTGGAAACAGTCGCGCTGGGCACTCATCGGCGCCGTCACCACCATCATGCTGTCACAGGCTCACAGCCTAGTCGTCACGACCCTCAAAGGGCCAGTGGCCTACGCTCCACTGGCCGCCGGTTTCGTACTCTTCGGCCCCATTCGAATCATCTTCATGACCATCCAGAATGTCCTCAAACCGGAAATGGCACTGGCCATAGCACAACAACGATATCAGGACGCGCGTCGCCAAATGCTTTTGGCCAGCGGTGCCTCCCTCGCGGCGGTCGCCGGCCTTACCACCCTCATCCTGCTTTTCTGGCCCCTTGTCGAAAAGTGGTTGTACGCCGATAGATACGGCAACGCACCGATGCGGACCATCGTCCTGCTGTGGGCAGCCGTCACACTGGCCGCTTCCATCCAGAACGGCCCCTCCTCCGCGCTGCAATCGTTCAAAGCCTTCCGCCCGCTTGCCATGATTACCGTCTACGGATCGGCCCTCAGCCTCACCTTGGTCGTCCTGTTGCTGAGCATTGCCCCGGTATACTGGTCGATCTGCGGTATACTCTGCGCCGAGGCCTTCGCCGCTGTATTCGAACTGAAACTGTGCCTGACACGGTTTCGCGAGACACCCACACCTCCACCCGATCCATGACTGGAGTTGTCGGGCGGATGGCCGCCCATCCGGTGTCGTTTTCCAGACTTCAACTGGAGATGTAATTCACCAACTGTTCGATCATGAACTTTTGATCGTCGATGATTGCCTTGACCAGATCCCCGATGGAGACCAACCCGACGAGCGCACCATCCTGCAGAACCGGCAAATGGCGCACCCGTTTCTCAGTCACCAACGCCATACCCTCCTCCACCGTCTGATCTGGCCGCACGAAGATCACGGGACGCGACATAATCTCTCCCACTGTCGTGTCGCGGGAAGAGCGGCCCTCCAGGGCGATCTTACGCGAATAATCACGCTCGGTAACGGTCCCCAAGACCGAGTCGCCCTCCATGACCAGCAGAGAACCTATATTGCGCTCGGCCATTGTCTTAACCGCATCGTATACCGAGGTATCAGGCCCGACAGAAAATACATCATGCCCTTTGGTATCAAGAAGTTCTTTGATTGTCTTCATATACTCTCTCCTCTTCCTCCAGACATCCCGCTCTTTTATTATCTCAGTGTTTATTTCCCCCACGGGGGTTTCTTTAATTGTTGTATTTATCATCAAGGCTAGCACAACATACACCATGGAAGTCTTTTTTATTAATCCGGCAACAACATATATTGTTGCCGGGTTAATAATCGAGCAGGAGACGGGCATCCGCGTGCCCATGCGCACGGTGGGTAAATACCTCAAGCGGTGGGAATTTACTCCACAGAAGCCAATCAAGCGGGCCTAATAAGCAGCGCACTCCAAAGCGGTACCGTGCTGGCTGGACAGGGACTACCGGTAGGTCAAGACCCACGCGAAGCAAGAAAAAGCCGCCCGATCGCCATCTTCCCAGAAGGCGCCCTCACCAACGGACGCAAAAATGAGGATGATGGTGGGCGATACTGGGTTCGAACCAGTGACCCCTGCCGTGTGAAGGCAGTGCTCTCCCACTGAGCTAATCGCCCCATAATCGAGGGACTCGGATTCTACCTCCAGTACGCCGACGAGGTCAATTCGGGACTGCGGGATCGCGGTGGCTCTGGTAAACTCCCCATCTTTTGGGAATCCGCTGTTGTCATGACCGTCAAGACCCGTTTTGCGCCCAGCCCCACCGGCTATCTTCATGTAGGCGGCGCCCGTACCGCCCTTTTCTCCTGGCTGTATGCCCGCAAGCACGGCGGGACCTTCGTTTTGCGCATCGAGGACACCGACCTGGAACGCTCCACCACGGACTCGGTGAACGCCATCCTCGAGGGCATGACCTGGCTGGGACTGGAATACGATGAGGGCCCGTTCTATCAGACCCGGCGTTTCGACCGCTATAACGAAGTGATCGAAGATCTGCTCCAGCGTGGCCTGGCCTACCGTTGCGACTGCTCCAAGGAGCGCCTGGAAGCACTGCGTGAGGAGCAGATGAAGCACAAGCAGAAACCGCGTTACGATGGCCACTGTCGCAACCGCCACGTGGACGCCGACGCGCCGCACGTGATCCGTTTCCGCAATCCCATGGAGGGCATTGTGGTGGTGGACGACATGATCCGTGGCAAGGTGGCCTACGACAATGCGGAGCTGGACGATCTCATCATCCGCCGCAGCGACGGTTCGCCCACCTACAACCTGACGGTGGTGGTGGACGATGCCGACATGGGCATCACCCACGTGATCCGCGGTGACGACCACCTCAACAACACCCCGCGGCAGATCAATATCCTGCGCGCCCTGGGCAAGGAGCCGCCGCGCTATGCCCACGTCCCCATGATCCTGGGCGACGATGGCGCGCGGCTCTCCAAACGCCACGGGGCGGTGAGCGTCATGCAGTACCGTGAGGACGGTTTTCTGCCGGAGGCGTTGTTGAACTACCTGGTACGGCTCGGCTGGTCTCACGGCGACCAGGAGGTCTTTTCGCTGGACGAGATGATCGAGCTGTTCGACATCGAGGACGTAAACAAGGCGCCCTCCTCCTTCAATACCGACAAACTACTGTGGCTGAACCAACATTACATCAAGCAGAGCGACCCCAAACACATCGCCCATCTGCTCAGTCCGCACATGGGTAAACTGGGCATCGATCCCGCTGAGGACGGGCCCGATCTGGTGGAGGTGGTGGAGGCGCAACAGGAGCGCGCCAAGACCCTGGTGGAGATGGCGGAGATCAGCGCCTTCTTCTATAAGGAGTTCGAGGAATATGATGCCAAGGCGGCGAAGAAACACCTGCGTCCGGTGGCGCAGGCGCCGTTGGAACGGGCGCGCGAGGCCCTCGAACGGCTTGACGACTGGCGACCGGAACCATTACACAAGGCAGTGGCCGACGTGGCCGATGCGCTGGATCTGAACATGGGCAAGGTGGCCCAGCCGCTGCGGGTCGCCGTCTCCGGCCGCGCCGCCACCCCGGGCATCGACGTCACCCTCTACCTAGTGGGCAAAGACGCCACCCTGCGCCGCATCGACCGGGCGCTGGAACACATCCGCCAGCGTGCTGCGGCATCGTCCTGAAAAGGAATACGAAGATCATGAGTGAAGCAGAAGCCAAGCCCCGCAGCAACTTCATCCGTCAGATCATCGAAGAGGATCTGCGCACGGGCAAGCACGACCGTATCGCCACCCGCTTTCCCCCGGAGCCGAACGGCTACCTGCACATCGGTCACGCCAAATCGATCTGGCTCAACTTCGGTATCGCCGAGGACTACGACGGCACCTGCAATCTGCGCTTTGACGACACCAACCCGCACAAGGAGAACATCGAGTACGTCGAGGCCATCCAGCACGACGTGCACTGGCTCGGTTACGACTGGGATGATCGCCTGTTCTACGCCTCCGACTACTTCGAACAGCTCTACCGGTTTGCCATCGAACTGATCGAGAACGGCAACGCGTACGTCTGCGACCTGAGCGCCGACGAGATCCGTGCCTATCGTGGCACCCTCACCGAACCGGGCCGCGAGAGCCCCTACCGCAATCGTTCGGTAGCGGAGAACCTCGACCTCTTCACGCGCATGCGCGCAGGTGAGTTCGAGGACGGCGCCCGGGTGTTGCGCGCGAAGATCGACATGGCCTCGCCCAACATGAATATGCGCGATCCCACGCTCTACCGCATTCGCCATGGCATCGTCCACCACCAGACCGGCGAAGAGTGGTGCATCTATCCCATGTACGACTTCACCCACCCCATTTCCGATGCCCTGGAGGGGATCACGCATTCCCTCTGCACCCTAGAGTTCGAGGATCACCGCCCCCTGTACGACTGGGTATTGGATAACACCTCGGTCCCCTGCCATCCGCGTCAGATCGAATTCTCGCGCCTCAACCTCGAATACACCGTGGTCAGCAAGCGCAAACTGACCCGGCTGGTGGACGAGGGCCACGTACGGGGGTGGGACGACCCGCGCATGCCCACCCTCGCGGGCCTGCGCCGACGCGGCTATACCCCTGCGGCGATCCGCGACTTCTGCGAGCGCATCGGTGTCACCAAATCCGATAACATGGTAGAGATGGGCGTACTGGAGAGCTGCATCCGCGAAGACCTCGACCGCACCGCACCGCGCGCCATGGCGGTGCTCCACCCCCTCAAGGTGGTGATCGAGAACTACCCGGAAGAGAAGGTGGAACAGTTGGAAGCACGCAATCACCCCAAGGACGACGGCATGGGCACCCGCGAGGTGCCCTTCAGCCGCGAGATCTACATCGACCGTGCCGACTTTCGTGAAGAAGCGCCGCGAAAGTACAAGCGCCTGGTTACTGGCGGCGAGGTGCGGCTGCGCTACGGTTACGTGATTCGTTGCGACGAGGTGATCAAGGACAATACCGGCGAGATCGTGGAACTGCGTTGCAGCTACGATCCCGACACCCTCGGCGCCAATCCCCAAGGGCGCAAGGTACGCGGCGTCATCCACTGGGTCAGCGCCCCCCATGCGCGCCGCGCGGAGATCCGCCTCTACGACCGCCTCTTCAAACACCCCACACCGGACGCCACCGATGATTTCGTCACCCAAATCAACCCGGATTCGTTGCACGTGCTGACCCAATGTTACGTGGAACCCAGCCTGGCCGACGCCTATCCCGGCGATCGCTTCCAGTTCGAGCGCGAAGGCTACTTTGTGCTCGACACCGGGGACACCACCGAGGAACACCTGGTCTTCAACCGCACCGCCACCCTGCGCGACTCCTGGGCCAGGATCGAGCAGCAACAAAGAGACGAAAGAGACGCAAAAGGGTAGACAGGCGGCCCATCTTGTCCTAATATTCGCGCTTCTGATTTCGGGGCCATAGCTCAGCTGGGAGAGCGCAACACTGGCAGTGTTGAGGTCGGCGGTTCGATCCCGCCTGGCTCCACCAACAAACGGCGCTGGCGGAGCGCCTGCAGTTCCGTCCCCTTCGTCTAGAGGCCTAGGACACCGCCCTTTCACGGCGGTAACAGGGGTTCGATTCCCCTAGGGGACGCCATCCATGCGGCCGATTCGGAAACGGATCGGCTTTTTCTTTTGCGGAGTATAATAAAGCCTATGAAAGCCAAGACCCGCAGAACCCTCATCGACATCTCTATCGCCATGGGCGTTGTGGTGATCCTGACACTCCTCTCAACCGGTTACTTCGGTACCGTGGCGCTCCTCATGCTGCCCCTCTTCGCCCTCTTCGTCATGACCCACAAGGCCTGATTTCGGTCGCGCAGACGTGTACAATGCGTCTGCCTGTCAATGGGGATAAGAGACTTGATGCAGACACTGGCCATCGCCGCCGGGGGCGCCACAGGCGCCTTGTTACGTTTCTGGGTATCCACCGGCGTGTACGCCGTGCTGGGCAAGGGGTTTCCCTATGGGACCCTGGCCGTCAATGTGTTGGGCTCGCTGTTGATGGGGTTCCTCTACGTGCTGCTGCTGGAGCGCGTGACGGTCAATGGGGATCTACGCGCCTTCCTTCTGATCGGGCTGTTGGGGGCATTCACCACGTTCTCGACCTTTTCCATCGAGACCTTGAACCTGTTCGAGCAGGCGGACGTTTTCAAAGCGGGCATGAACATCCTCATCAGTGTCGTGGCCTGCATGATCGCTGTCTGGCTGGGCGTACTGGCGGGGAGACAACTATGAAGACCGTGGAAGTCACCATGGTGCGCATCTACATCACCGAGGGGCAGCACCAGTTCGAAAAGCTCATGAAGTTCCTCCATGACGAAGAGAAAATGCAGGGCGTCACCGCCTTTCGCGGCATTGCCGGATTTGGCCAGTCGGGGAAAATGCACTCGTCATCGTTGATCGACATCTCCCTCGACCTGCCGCTTGTGCTGGAGTTCTTCGATACACCAGACAAGGTGGCGCGCGCACTGACCGATCTGAAACACTTGGTGAAACCCGGCCGCGTGGTCCATTGGACTGCGCACATCAACACGGGCGAGTAATCGATGCTTGATCCGAAACGACTGAGAACCGACCCCGAAGAAGTCGCGCGCCTCCTGGCCCGCCGTGGCTACACCTTGGACGTAGAACGGCTCAAGGCCCTGGAGGCGCAACGCAAAACCCTCCAGGTACGCGTGCAGGAACTTCAGAACGAACGTAACACACGCTCGAAACAGATAGGCAAGGCAAAGGCGGCGAACGAAGACATCCAGCCACTGCTCGAAGAAGTGGAAGCGCTGGGTGACCGGCTGAAGGTGGCCCAAGAGGAGCTGCAGGTGATCCAGCGCGATCTTCGCCAGCTTACCCTGGGCATGCCGAATATACCGCACCCGGATGTACCCGACGGCACCGACGAAACAGACAACCGCGAGGAGCGCCGCTGGGGCGAACCGCCATCCTTCGATTTTGCACCCCTCGATCACGTCGACCTGGGCGAGAAACTGGGCGGACTGGACTTCGAGACCGCAGCCAAGCTGACCGGGGCGCGTTTCGTCTGTCTCAAGGGACCGCTGGCGCGTCTGCACCGCGCCCTCGCGCAATTCATGCTGGAGACCCACACCACAGAACACGGCTACACCGAGACCTATGTCCCTTACCTGGTCAACGCCGATAGTCTTCTGGGAACGGGCCAACTCCCCAAGTTCGAAGAGGACCTGTTCAAACTGAGCGGCGAACTCCCGTATTACCTCATCCCCACGGCCGAGGTGCCCGTGACCAATATGGTCCGCGACCAGATCATCGAGGCCGACGCCATGCCGCTCCGCTGGGTGGCACAGACCCCTTGCTTCCGCAGCGAAGCCGGCTCCTATGGCAAGGACACCCGCGGTATGATCCGCCAGCACCAGTTCGAAAAGGTGGAAATGGTGCAGGTCGTCCGCCCGGAGGAATCCTATGACGCACTGGAGACGCTGACCGGCCACGCGGAGGCGATCCTGCAAAAACTGGAACTCCCCTATCGGGTGGTCACCCTCTGCGCCGGTGACCTCGGCTTCTCCGCCGCCAAGACCTATGATCTCGAGGTGTGGTTGCCGGGTCAGGACAAATACCGCGAAATCTCTTCCTGTAGCAACTTCGAGGCGTTTCAGGCCCGCCGCATGCAGGCCCGCTGGCGCAATCCGGAAACTGGAAAACCCGAGCTGGTGCATACCCTGAACGGCTCCGGCCTGGCCGTCGGCCGTACCCTCGTCGCCGTGATGGAAAACCACCAACGGGCGGATGGCAACATACGCATCCCGGACGCGCTCAAACCCTACCTGGGTGGAAGAGACACCCTGCTCTGACGCCGCCCCGAACCCTCATAAAAAAGCCGGGGTGAACCCGGCTTTTTCTTTATGATCTGACGCATGTCAGTTCACATCAGTCTTCCCCCGCAAACGCCCCAAGCAATTGCAGCAGGCTGAGGAAAAGATTGTAAATCGAGACGAACAGACCGACCGTTGCGAGAATATAGTTGGTCTCGCCTCCATTCACCAGCTCACTTGTCTGATACAGGATCATCCCCGACATCAGCAACACAAACATGGCCGATACCGCCAGAGACAACGCGGGAACGGAAAAGATCGCAGCGCCCAACCCTGCAAGAAAAGCCACCAACACCCCCACGAACAGAAAACCGCCGAGGAAGCTGAAATCCTTGCGCGACGTCAGCGCATAGCCGGAAAGCCCGAGGAAAATGACGCCGGTCCCCCCCATGGCCATCATCACCAGCTGAGAGCCATTCCCGAACATCTGGGTATAGGCATTGATGACAGGACCAATGGTCAGTCCCATGAATCCCGTCAGGGCAAAGACGAACACCAATCCCAAGGTCGAATTGGCGAACCGCGTCGTGGCCCAGAGCAACCCGTAGAAACCGACCAGCGTTATGAGCAGACCGGGGGCCGGCAGGTTCAGGTACATGGAGATGCCCGCCGTCAACGCACTGAACAACAGCGTCATGGACAGCAGCATATAGGTATTCTTTATCAACTTGTTCGTCGCCAACACAGCGTCGGAGCTGCGGGCAATGGTATAGTCAACGCGATTCATGGGCATGGTATCTCCTTTGTCTGGATGCCTGATTTTTCTAAAAAATTACTTTGATTACCCGATATGACTTCATCACGGGCCTTTGGTTCAACAGCATACACAACTCTAAAACGCCTGCAAACCGTCAATTTGCACAGCATCAGGATGTATTTTCGGTATATTTTTCGGTATCCTACTGGCCCTGACCAACCCGGAGAGGTGGCTGAGCGGTCGAAAGCGGCGGTCTTGAAAACCGTTGAGGGTTAGTCGCCCTCCCAGGGTTCGAATCCCTGCCTCTCCGCCATCATCCACGGGGTGAATGACCCCGTGTGGAGGCGTGGCGTACTTGCCCCTCCTGCGGCCCGAAGGATAATGTGCACAACCACGGAGGTCCCCTTTGATCCTGGCATTCCCTGCATTGCAACGCGCATTCCTGACCCTCCTCGTTGCGGGACCCGGCCTCGCATCGGCCCTGGAGATCGAGCCCCTCGGCGCACACGGCCTGCGCAACAATCCGCTGAAACTGCCAGCCGCCACCCTGACACTCTCCCAATATACCCAGGTATGGTCAGACGAGTTCGACCGGCCCATCCCGTACAAACATCAGTATTATTGGGGAGACGAGGGCATCAATAAGGAACTGCAAGTGTATCTGGATACGGTGCCCGCAACCCATTCCCTCACCGGCAAGAAAGAACCGCTGGTCATTGTCCGGGATGGCCAGCTTCACCTGCGCGCGGTCAAACTCAAGAAACCCTACACCAACAGCCACGGGCAGTCCTTCCGCTACGCCTCGTCCATGATTACCACGGAGCATCGTCACGCCTGGAAATACGGGCTCTTCATGGCCCGGATCCGCATGCCGCAGGGGATCGACACGCGCGGGCTCTGGCCCGCTTTCTGGCTGCTCCCCGAGGATCACGATGCCTGGAACCGCCGGGGCGGATACAATCGCATGCCCGAAATGGATGTCATGGAGTGGTTGGGACAGACACCCACGGAGTTCTACGCCACCCTCCACACCCGCACTCCCCGCTATATAGGCGGATGGAACGACACTCCCGTGTGGGACGGCACCTGGGGGCGGGCCGGCTGGGACGTCCCGGAAAACCAGCGACGCCAGACCGGCGGTAAATGGCAGGCCCTGGGCACCCGTATCGACACGGAGCTGGACCTTCGCGCCGACTTCCACACCTATGCCATCGACTGGGAACCCGATGCGATCACCTGGTATTTCGACGGTACGCCGGTCAAGATCGAGCCCACGCCCGCCGACGCCTCCACAGACCCTGGTCTGGCGCGTTATTTCATCATCAACCTGGCCGTTGGCGGGAGTTGGCCGGGCAAGCCGGGGGCCGGTGTCGCCTTTCCCACGGAGTTGACCGTGGACTGGGTGCGCATCTATCAACGCAAGGCAGAAGCACGCCCTGTTCCGCCAAAACTGCAATGACCTTTTCCGGCCCATCGCGCCCGCCCATTCGTTGAGGGGAAACTTGCAATCCCGGACCGATCAAGATCCGCCCCGTCCACCATACTCCAGGGCCGACTGGATCAGACGCCGTCAGGAGCGCTTTTTGGGTTCTCCTGCCGTGCCAGGGGGGGAAGAGGCGTGCTTCCGAATCCTGTGCTTGCTCAATAACCGATAGAGCGAAGGCCTGGAGATATCCAGGACTCTCGCCGCCTGCGAAATATTGAACGCCGTCTCCGTCAACGCTGCGCGGATCGCCTCTTTCTCCGCTCGGGTTCTGACCTCTGCCAGGGTGGTGGGCCGGTAGACGCCCACTGAGGCACTAAATCCCAGATCGTCCGGTTCGATGACCGTATTCTTCGCCATCACCGCCGCTCGCTGAACGCGGTTGATCAATTCGCGGACGTTGCCGGGCCACTGATGCTGCATCATCCTATCGATGGCGCGCTGACTGAACGTTCTCGCCACGCTCCGCCCGTCCCTCGTATGGCGAGCCAGAAACGATCGTGAAAGCAACATCAGGTCTTCCAGATGATCTCGCAACGGGGGCATGGCCAAGTTCAGGATATTGAGCCTGAAATACAGATCCTTCCTGAATGCGCCTTCCGCAACGGACTTATCCAGATCCCTGCACGTGGCGGCAATGACCCTGGTGTTTCCGGTCACAGCACCACCCTGCGCATTCGATGATCGAATGCCCTCCTGTTGCAAAAAATGAAGCAGCGCCCGTTGCCGGTTTGGCGTGAGGTCCCCAACCTCATCCAGAAACAAGGTGCCGCCAGCCGGCGTGATCCCCCGAATCGCCTGCAGGAATACCGACTCCCCATCGGACGATACCGAGGGACCAGACGTCTCTGGCAACGCCACACACTGAACAGTCCGGAATGGCCTTGTCGATCTCACCGAACACGCATGGATGGTCCTGGCAGCCAACGCCTTGCCGGTGCCGGTCTCCCCTGTGATCAGGACGGGGCTGTCCACGTCGGCGATCTTGCCGATGATTTCCATGACCTCCTGCATCGGCGCCGATGTACCAAGCAGCCTGTCCTCGCACTCCGCCCCACGCTCGTCACTGTCGCCCCCCTTCAGCGCCGACCGTATCTTCGCCATGCCGTAGGCATGTCCCAGGAGAATCTGCAACCGATCGAGATCCAGCGGCAACGTAGAAAAATCGAAACAACGGCGCCCCACCAGGGCGGCCACGGCACCGTCTTTCATCCGCTCCGCCGACAATATCGCCAGCCACTCCATCCCCCTCAGCCCGTCCAGCGCCAGACCGGCCTCCAGTTGCGAGAGGCTCACCTTTCCGATATGCAACAGCCCCACATGCAAAGGCATCCGCCGCCGGAGCCGGTCGGCTTCCGCCATATCCCCCGCGACGACGACTTTCCATCCTGCCGCCCGAATACCGTCGAGGGCGATCGGATGATCACTTTCACCGGAACGACGGGGCCCGGCATCCACGTACAAAACCCTGCGCTGCTGCGTGTCCACTTCCTCTCCCGCTTAGAGGCCTTCCGTCGCATCCCCCGTCCTGACAACGAGAAACGGGGCTATGCCCACTACCTGCGGCACCCGGTGCTTCCTGGAGCCGTATCCACAGTCGAATCGCTGCGATTAGGAATAAGAATAGCAGGATATGAGAAAAGTCCACCCCCACCAATTGCAACGACGGAAAAGGGAATTCATGGGCCACGGGGGATGCCGGTGGACGAGGGTGGCGGTATGATACCCGCTCAGCCCGCGATCTTCCTCAGGCCGGGCAGATCGATCAGACAGGTGCGTTTTCCGCGTACCCGGATCAGCCCTTGTCTCTGAAAGCGGGTGAAGATCCGACTGACCGTTTCGCTTGCCAAACCCAGGTAGCTCGCGATGTCGCTGCGCGACATGGGGAGGCGGAATTCCCCGGCCCCCAGCCCTCGCTCATCCAAGCGATGGGCGAAGCCCACAAGAAACGCCGCGACCCGCTGAGGACCGCTCTGGCGGATCAACTCCGCCTGGAGGGCGCGTACGGAGGAAAGATCCTGGCTCAACAGGGTGATGATGGCGTGTTGGATCTCCTCCAAGGGACGTCCGCTCTGTGACAGCCGATCCATGCGCAGTTCACAGACACTGCTGTTTTCCAACGCGCGCACGGTGGCGGAATAGCGACCTCCGGCATAGGCCTCAGTACCGATCAACTCCCCGGGCAGATAGAACCCAACCACGGTGGATGCACCGGTGCCATCGCGTATGACGGATTTGAAGGCGCCACTCTTGACCGCAAAGATGGAGTGGAAAGGTTCCCCCATTTCAAACAGCGTCGCGCCCCGCGCAACGGGACGCCGGCGCATGAGGATTCCCTCCGGCAACCCGCTTTCGGGCTCGGCGTAATCGAGCGCATCGCACAGGGGATCGAGCCCGCACGCCTCACAAGCCACCTCGCTTGCGCCAGAGGAGGCGCAACAGGCGGCGGACGCGGTATCACTTGAAAATGGTGTCGACGGAAAATCCATCTTTTTCGAGAATACCTCGCAAGCGTTTCAGCGCATCCATCTGGATCTGACGCACCCGCTCACGCGTTACACCCAGTTCTTTCGCCACCTGCTCCAGGGTGGAATTCTCATAGCCATGCAGGCCAAACCGCCGCTCGACCACCTCTCGCTGCTTGTCATTTAGCCTGCTCAGCCAGTGGTCGAGATTCTCCGCCAGGCCATCATGCTGAATGCTCTCGGTGGGGTCTTTGGCCAACTCATCCGGAATGGTGTCCAGCAGCGGTTTGTCCGCGTCTTTCCCGAACGGCGTGTCGACCGAGGTAATACGTTCATTGAGGCCAAGCATCCGCTTGACCTCGTTGATCGGTTTGTCCAGCAGGTCGGCGATCTCTTCCGCCGACGGTTCGTGATCCAACTGCTGGGCCAATTGACGCGCGGCCCTGAGATAGATGTTGATTTCCTTTACGACATGAATCGGCAGCCGGATGGTACGGGTCTGGTTCATGATCGCACGCTCGATGGTCTGACGTATCCACCATGTCGCGTAGGTCGAAAACCGAAATCCACGTTCCGGGTCGAATTTCTCGACCGCCCGAATGAGCCCCAGGTTGCCCTCTTCGATAAGGTCGAGCAATGCAAGTCCGCGATTCATATACCGCCGCGCAATCTTGACCACCAGACGGAGATTGCTCTCGATCATGCGCTGTCGCGCCTTGTGGTCACCTTTTTGCGCCAAGCGGGCAAAATAGACCTCTTCCTCGGCAGTCAGAAGTTTCGATCCGCCGATCTCGCTAAGATAGAGCCGGGTGGCATCCATCTGCGCGTCACTGCCGGCAAATCGCGGTGAGGATGGGGTGGGTGATGCCTTTTTCAACGAATCAGGTATCGGAACCTCATCATTCAACAACTCTGGCGCCTCTGCCCCTTCATCCTCTGCGTCATCCACCAGAAGAGAGTTATCTACAGAAGCAAGATCGATATCGGATTCATCGGGATTGTCTGTTTTTGCCACTGCCGTCCACCCTTTAGCAACCACGCGCCGCCAAGGCCGCCTGAAACCGGCGTTCACCCATGCGTTTGTGTGCGCCCACCACCTAAAGCGTCCACACCCTCTGCCCCTTGATAGAGTTAGCGAATGGGGTTCCGTTAAGAACACAAACTCTCCGAAAATGTGCGTTCCTACGCATCCGAAACACATTTTCACCATCCGGAGGGACTTACACCGTAGCCTACCCTTGAGTTCCTTTCAAGAATGCCGTGCGCCCGGATTATTCATGAAATCGCTCGCGCCCTTGCTTGATCCTTGTCCGCACAGGGAATTTTCCTTCCTCGGCAATACAGCCCGTATTCCACTCGG
>Ga0256841_1001185_pt1 | contig 23437 bp, 16 predicted proteins | sample 356308metaG_FD_185971 | JGI IMG/M metagenome (GOLD analysis project Ga0256841, IMG submission 185971) | Hydrothermal vent microbial communities from Mid Atlantic Ridge, Atlantic Ocean - 356-308 | ecosystem: Environmental > Aquatic > Marine > Hydrothermal vents | place: Atlantic Ocean: Mid...
TAAAAGAATTTGAGCTTGCTCAAGAATTCTTTTAATAAAAAAGGCTAACGAACATAGTGAGTTTAAGGCTTTTTATGAGCAACAAACCCAATAGAGGATCAATATTCATTAATCCTCTCACCCCGACGAACCTAGTAATAGGTCAAACTAAACACTGTTAATTGTATGATTTTCAGTGTTTTTCATTTTTTATGATATTATTTAATATCATTTAATGCTATATATTAGGTGTGCAATTCGGTGTGCAGTCCTTTTGTCAAATTGTTGTAGCTTTATTGAACTTTTAGAAGTGAGTTGACTTTCGTCTTTACAAACCTTATCAGTTTAACTAAAGACATTTAACATGCAGACAAACAACACATTTACTGTGACTAAAAAACTCCTAATTTTCGCTTCAATCCAAAAAGTTTAAACGAGTTCATGGTATTGCCGACCGCAAAAACCACTCGAAAGATATTACACAAAAAGAGGGAATTCAAAAATTAGGCTCCGGTGACACCTTTCGGTGTTCTTTTACTATTGAAGTTTTTAAATAACGATATTATGACTAACTATTTTTCTACAAAGAGAAAATAGAGCGTTACAGGATTTTAATTAACCCGCTGACCTCGCCTTTTTAATAAATCAATTTACACCAGAATCTTATTAACCGAATGATTTTAGGATTTTAAACTAAATTGATTATCTTTCAGTTTCATTTTATTAGTTACCTATTTGGTTGTCTTTTTGGTTTTTGTAAATGGCGGGCGTTATAATTTGGCTTTCGCCCCTTCATTTTATATTTAAAAAATGTCGTTATAATGATATGCCATAACAACCCAATAGATACAATCAAGATGTTTATTGACAAAATTCCTTCTGTCCTGCCGGCAGGCTGCCCGAAGAACAAAAAACAATATAAATACAAATGTATGAACCGTATTATCATCACCATTTTATCCTTATTAAGTAGTGTTGCCATTGCCCAAAATGATGGTTGGCATATTGCTGCCGTCAATACAAAAAACTATACCGGTATTGTTATTGCCAATGGCCGTATAGGCATTTTGCCTTCCGAAAAACCCTTCGAAATAAAACATATTATTTTAAATAATGTATATGATAAGGCAGATTCTTTAGGGGTTAGCAAAATTTTACTCGGAATGAATTTTGGGAACCTCGAAATTGAAATAGATAATGAAAAAATAACGGCAAGCAATATCAGCAATTGGAAACAGGTTTTAAATATGAAGGAAGCCAAACTTACCACTTCGTTTTCCTTTAAAAATAAAGCTGTTATTTCTTATACCGTCTATGCACTTCGAAATGTGTCTTATACCGGATATATAGATATTAACATTGAAGCAAAAAAAAACATCAACATAAAAGCAACCGGAAAAATAGAAACCCCTGCCGAGTATCAAAACCCAATGAGTACCTTTAGAATCTTAAAAGATAATGAAACCACCATGCCCATACTACAAACAGTCGCTAAAAGCAGAATGGGTAACCATACCGTGGCAACTTCGGCTACTTTTATTTGGCATGCTATAAATTCTACCAGAGAACAGCAGCGTCCTAAATTAATCCATACCAAAATTTCTGAATATGACAATCGATTATCCTTTAAAAAAGAATTAAAAAAAGGAACTTCATTAACATTTGCATGGACTGCAGCAGAATGTACTACACAAGATTTTTTTGACCCTCAGCCTGAATCTGAACGGTTTGTTATTTTTAACCTGTTAACACCTAAAGAACAACTGCTCAGTCAACATAACCAACGTTGGGAAGCACTTTGGAAAGGCGACATTATTATTGAAGGCGATGTACAATCACAACAAGATATACGCTTGGCCCTGTATCACCTGTATGCATTTTCTAGAGGCGACTCAGATTTAAGCATTTCGCCCATGGGCTTATCGTCTCAAGGATATAACGGGCATATTTTTTGGGATACAGAATTATGGATGTTCCCTCCGCTCTTAGTATTAAATCAGGATATTGCCAGGTCTTTGGTAAATTACCGGTTCAACCGCTTAGATATTGCCAAGAGAAAAGCGATTAATTTTGGATACAAAGGCGCTATGTTTCCTTGGGAAAGTGATAATACGGGTGAAGAAGCAACTCCTTCATGGGCATTAACAGGTACATTTGAACATCATATTACGGCAGATGTTGCCATTGCTTTTTGGAATTATTACAGAGTCACTAAAGACAAGCAATGGCTAGTTGAAAAAGGATATCCCGTTTTAAAAGAAATTGCCGATTATTGGGTAAGCCGTTCTACAAAAAATGCTGATGGGAGCTATTCTATTAAAAATGTTGTCGGCGCCAACGAATTTGCCCCAAATGTAGATGACAATGCCTTTACAAATGGTGCAGCTATAACCACATTACAATTTGCCGGCTTAGCAGCAAAAACGGTGGGTGCTAAACCCAAAGAAATTTGGAAAACGGTTGCCAACAGAATTAAAATCTATAAATTTCCTGATGGCACAACCATGGAACATAGCAGATACAAAGGAGAAATTATAAAACAAGCCGATGTAAACTTGTTGGCCTATCCGTTAAGTATCATAAATGACCAAAAATCATTACTCAAAGACTTAACCTATTATGAGCCCAAACTTGCCAAAGAGGGCCCTGCCATGGGGAAATCTATTTTTGCCGTTATTTATGCCCGCTTAGGCGATGCCAAAAATGCGTACCGCTTATTTAAAGCGAGTTACGAGCCCAATAAAAGGCCTCCATTCGGGGCATTATCTGAATCTGTAACAAGCAATAACCCGTATTTTGCAACCGGTGCCGGCGGTATGCTTCAAGTAGTATTGTTTGGCTTTGGCGGATTACACCTTACAGAAGAAGGTATTGTTCAAAAGAACCCTATACTTCCGCCTGCGTGGAAATCATTGACCATTACCGGTGTGGGTGTTGAAAAGAAAACTTTTACTGTCAAATAAAAATAAGCTACCTCAGCACAAATATGTAGGCATTCATGCCTTGGCGTCTCAGGTTAACCCAAATTATGCATTAGACTTTCTATTCCGAGCTCAAACTACTGCAAAATATAACGCTTTGCTAAGTTTTCTGCTTTCACCATAACGGTGCTATGCTGAAATCAGTAAAACTTTATATTTTATAGTACTTTGAACTCTCATTACGAAACCCAAATGCATAATTTGGGGTTAATAAATTCTATCTCCCGATGTTTTGTCAAAAAAGTAGGCTTTCTCTAAGTTTAAATAAATATCGAACTTTGAGCTGAGGGGCGTTTCTACTTCTGCCCTAAATTTGGCAATCAGTTCAATATTGTGATAATCAAAATATACTAATTTCTCATTGCCTAAAATTTCTAAGGCTTCTACGTCGGCATGTAACTTTTTAAAATTTTCTAACTGCCCCTGCTCCCACCGTATATTTTCAGAGCGGATTCCCAGGTTAATTTGTTGCCCTGCATAATCTTTAATATTCTTCAATTGCACATTTGACAAATCAAAAGCAGTCTCTTCTACTGTTTTAAAAATGGGCGTATCATTTTGAATTTCAAGTGTTCCTTCTATAAAATTCATCTGTGGCGTACCGATAAACCTGGCTACAAATTCATTATGCGGATTGTTAAATAATTCTATCGGCGTATCTATCTGCATAATTTTACCGGCGTCCATTACTATAATCCTTTCCCCTAAGGTCATCGCCTCTACCTGATCATGCGTAACATAGATGATTGTCGTATTGAGTTTCTTATGCAATTTTGCCAATTCTATACGCATCTTGCTTCGTAATTTTGCGTCTAAATTACTTAAAGGCTCGTCAAATAAAAAAACTTCGGGGCGCCGTACTATGGCTCTTCCTATGGCAATTCGTTGGCGTTGCCCTCCAGACATTTTGCCAGGTTTTCGATATAAAAGAGATTCTATATTTAAAATTTTAGCCACTGCCTGTACCCTTTTTTTAATTTCGCCTTTCGGTACTTTTTTTATTTTTAAGCCGAAAGCCATATTTTCATAGGCATTCATGTGCGGATACAAAGCATAATTTTGAAAAACCATCGCAATACCCCGCTCACTGGCGGCCAATGCATTTACTTTTTTACCGCCGATAAAAAGGTCGCCTGCCGATATATCCTCTAAACCGGCAATCATTCTTAACACCGTAGATTTTCCACAGCCTGACGGGCCTACCAATACCATAAATTCTTTGTCATTTATTTCGCAACTGATTCCTTTAATCGCTTCTACGCCACCCTTATACACTTTTTTAATATTTGATAGTTTTACTACTCCCATAATTGTATTGATATTCTGGTTAGTTATAATAAATTCTTTTGTTGTAACGAGTATATGGGTCTTCCTGTAAGTGGATTTTGAGGATACTTTTCACACAATTCGGCTAAAATGTCTTCATGCGAAATTGCCACATTCATAACGGTATCATTTCCACCGTAATATATAAAAATATCGCCATTATCCTTCCGCAATGCACCGCAGCAAAAAACCACATTGGGTACGTGTACATAACTGTCATCGGGTACAATACAATCAGCTTTTGAGGGGAATAATATAGGAATATTTGACACTTTTACTTTTTTTGGCGATTTTAAATCGTGTAATGCAACGCCTAATACATACGGGTTTCCGTCCATCGTACTCCTCACTCCGTGAAAAATGTGTATCCAACCGTATTTGGTTTTTATAGGAGTGGCTCCCGGGCCTATCTTATCGGAAAAACTACTTGGCCCATCTCCTTGCTTCATTATCGGTTGATTTACAATATTCCAATTTCCTTGCTTAATATTAGTTGTAGTTCCAATCTTTATTTGTTTATATATCCCTCCGGTATGTCCTTCGGTATCATCATTGGGTCTGAACAATCCGTAATACTTCCCTCCTATTTTTTCAGAAAACAACACTACGTTTCTCATATCGGTTTTTAGCATTGGCCCGTAACGCATAAACGATTTAAAATCTTTAGTTGTAGCTAATGAAACCTTGACTTTATGGGCTATTGATGCGTGATAGGCGCTATATGTTATATAATAGGTATTGCCAATTTTACAGATTCTCGGGTCTTCAACCCCTCCTTGTTCATTTTCTATAATTTCATAAGTATTTACTCCTTTTGAAAACTCATCATTTTCGTCACAGGGTATCATTATGGGTTGTTTGTCAACAGACCAATCATTCAAACCGTTGTTGCTCCTCGCAATGCCCAAGACAGAAATTCCGTTTCGCAAATGCGATCGGAATAACATGATAACTTGCCCGTTGTATGCTGTTATGCCGGCATTATGAACTGTAATTACTTGTAGGTGCGGGGCGGTCCATACCTTATTAACGTCACTAGCGGTAACAATAGGATTGTTTGGATATCTTTTTACAGGATGTAATAAATTTATATTTCGCATATTATTTTAGCTTATCCATTTCTAATAAAATCAGTAAACATTCAATAGTCGATTCGGCTCCCGAGTTTTTATTTACTTTGTTATTGCCTATAATGCCGTCATAGCAAATACCGGTATTCGGATGATATATGATACTTTTGGCATCGTTTTGCCCCTGTAACCACTGTGCTAATGCTGTTGCCAATGTCATATACTTTTCTTTTTTTGAATAGCGGTAGGCTTCAAGGCTTGTCCAAATCATTGGGCGCAACCCATACACTATCTGTGGATATTGATTCCGATTTATTTCTGTAAAACTAGTATCCTCATTTTTTTTTATCCAAAAAGATTCGGCAAAACCATTTTTCAATACATACGGATAAAAGTTATCAACCTCTTTCAGCGCACTGTTTATATAATCTTGGTTATTAAATTGTTGCCCTGCTTTTAATAAGGCATAGGCTTGGCTATTCCCCCAAGCATGCCACTGGTTTTGCCAGCTTAAAAAAACACCGTAGGGATACTTATTTGCATCGCCTTTTTGCATCACCATGATACCTTTGGCAAGGATATCAATCAATTTTTTAACATGGGCATCCCCCGTTCTTTTATAATTTTTTAACAACCCTAAGATTAGCAATGCCGATTGGTCGGCAGCAGATTGTTGTGGCAACCAAGTGGGGACTTCTACTTTTTTGATAACTTTTGTCGCTGTACCGCAAATTGGTATATCCCTTTTTATAGCCATCAATAACTTCGTTACTGCCATTTCAATAGTACCTGCCACGGCTTTGTCAAATCTCAGTAATTCATACGCAGACTCTAACCCCCATAAGGCTCTAAAAGACCACCAATTAGCCTCAGCCACCGACGTTCTATACGTTGTGTTGATAGATAAATCGATTTTAATAAAATTATTAAAATAGCCGTTTTTATGTTGCATTTGCAAGACAAACTTGGTCAATTTTTTTAATTTATCATAGGCTTCTAAATCATTTTTATGAGCCTTTATATATGTTGATAAGAGTACCAATGCCCTCGTCGCATCATCTACACAGGCAAAACCTTCGTCAGGTTCTATCTCAAATTGATAATCGGGGTATTCGCTGTATATATGAATAATTCCAACATCTTTTTCGTGAAAATTAATTTCTTTATACAGGTGGTTAAAATGGCTAAAATTTATTTTATTGCCTGCAATGGGCTTTGGTATTTTACACGAAACAACCATTAAAATGAGTATAAGTAAGGGTTTTATGTTTTCTTTATATTTAAACAAATCGTTCTTCTTTAAACGTTGGTTTATAAACATCCATGGCTGCAATTATTTCTTCAACATTAATACTTGCAAATGTTGTAGCCGCATCAGACATGGCATAGGGTAATATTACATTCCCTCGGTGTATTATCGAACCACAAGAGTATACCACATTGGGCACGTAACCTTCTCGCTCTTCTTCATTAGGCGATAATAGTGGGGTATTCAATTTCTTAATAATTTTCGAAGGATTTTCTAAATCTAACAGCACAGCCCCTAATACATATTTTCGAAGCGGGCCAACGGCATGGGTAATTAATAACCAACCATGCGCTGTTTTTATCGGAGAGCCACAATTACCCAACTGAACATAGCCCCAAGTATCTTGTGGTTGCAATATTACCTTATAGTTATTCCATATAAATAAATCATCAGAATACATTATGGTAATATTTTCACCTCCTTGCCTACCTATCATAGCGTATTTCCCATTAATTTTTTCAGGAAAAAGTGCCATTCCTTTATTACAAACGGCAGCGCCAAACATTGAACGGATTTTAAAATGGATAAAATCTTCTGTAAGAATCAGTTGTGGCAATATTTTATGTCCGTCATACGCTGTATAAGTACCAATATATTGTGTTTTTCCACCATCTGAAAATGTTACAAAACGCACATCTTCCATACCCATAGACTCACCTACGGCATTCGGAAAAATTACGCGTTCGCAAATGGGGATACTTCCGCCTGTTATCACATCGTAATTGGTATCCAATACTTGAAAAAGTAGTGCCTGTGTTGTTTTATCGAAACTTGAAAAGGTATCTTGAGCTACTTTTTCGAGGTAATCAGTATAGTTAAAAGTTTCTTCAAAAAAATTCAAGATAGCCGGATTAAAATCGTTGAGGATGGCTGTATTTTTTAGGATATTTTTTTTGCTATACATTTTACCGGCGTCTTTTTCAGAACAGGAGGAGAACTTCGTTTCTGTATCTAAGGATATATTACCAGTGGCGTCAACAATTCCGCTTCTAAATTCTATGGAAGAAATATGCCCTTCGCCCACCGACCTCAGGCTTATAATAAAACGTTTTTCGCCTGCTTTTAAGCCACTTTGATTGGGATGGGCAACCATCGACGGATTGAAGAGGGCGGCTGATTGTATAGAATATTCTTTTGTAAAGTAAGCGCCTATAACCAAACTCCTTATGTTAGAAACCTTGCCATTTTTTGTAGCTAATGCTTCTACCTTTTTGAAATTCAGCAATATAGTACGTTCAAAATTGCGGTGCCTAAAGGCAAAATTTTTATGAACATCTTGATATAATGTATTTAATTCACTCTCCGGAATAGACAAAATAGCATCCATCAACCGTATTGCCCTTTTCGAATTGTATTTGTTTATCCCTAAATTTAAATACTTTAAAATTACGCGTTTAGGGTTTGCCTTAATTCGGATAGTTGACCTGTTAACTCTCATTTATTATATTTTTATTATTTATTCTTTAATTCCTGAACTCGCCATACTTTGTATGAAATATTTTTGAAAAAATGCATAGGCAATCATAATGGGCAAAGCCAACATAACGGCAGCTGCCAATTTTACGCCTAACTGTGCTTCTGCCCTACCGCCCACAGAAAATAGGGTTACCATTTGAGGCATAGTCATTAAATTTTCATCTCTTATTACAATTAATGGCCACAGCACTTCATTCCACGAGTTCATAAATGTTAAAATTCCAACAGTAACAATCGTAGGAATGATATTGGGAAATAGCACTTGAAAAATAATCCTCATCTCTCCACAGCCGTCAATCCTCGCTGCATCGATTAACGATTGCGGTATGGTCATAAATGCCTGCCTGAACATCAATATGGCAAAAGCATTTAACATAAACGGTAAAATCAATGCGGCATAGGTATCTACCAATCCTAATTTTACCATGGTAATATAATTAGGAATCAGTGTAATTTGAAAAGGTAGGGTCATGGTAAAGATAATAATATAAAAAATTGCTTTCCTCCCTTTAAATTCCATTTTTGCAAGTGCATAGCCTACCATAGAGCAAAAGATAATCACGCCTGTTGTGGTTATTGAAGCGGTAATAATACTATTAAAAAAAGCCCTCCCAATGGGAATTTTAGAAAACATTTGCGCATAACTGTGCCAAGAAAAACTGGAAGGCAAGAATGTTAAACTCCCAATTTCGCTTTCGGGAGCCAATGAAGCCACAATCATCCAATAAAACGGATATAAAAAGGTCAGTGAAGCTATCATCAATAACGTATATATTAATACCTTCTTCATAGTGTTACTTTATCTCAAATTATTATTAATCATTACCTTGTTCTATATATCTCTTTTGGATAACTACCACTCCTAAAATCAGCATAGCAAAGAAAAATCCTAGAGTTACAGAATATCCCATGTGAAAATATTGAAACGCTTGTTTATAAATATACAATACCGATGATAAGGTACTGTTTAACGGCCCTCCACCCGTCATAATATAGGGTTCAATAAATAGCGAAAAACCTCCAATAGTTGATAAAATTACCACCATAAATATGGTAGGGTTAATCATTGGCAATGTTATTTTTCTAAATTTTTGCCAATGTGTAGCGCCTTCTATCTCTGCTGCTTCATAATAATGTGGCGGTACGGTTTGAAGGCCTACTAAAAATAAAATTACGTAAAGGCCTACATTTTTCCATGTTGCCATTAGGGCGATAGAGCCCATAGCTATTTTGGGGTCTGTTAACCAACCCACTTTCCCCAAACCAAAGGTTATCAATAACCTATTAAATAAACCCGAATCATACCCGAATAATTGCTGCCACAATATGGTAACTACTACTCCTGATACAATTACAGGCAAAAAGAAAGCCGCCCTAAAGAAACCTTTCATTTGTATCTTTTGATTTAAAAATTCTGCTAAGGCCAATGAAAAAAATAGTTGTAACGGAATGTGTATGAGTAAAAATTGAAAGGTATTGGTTAGTGATTTCCAAAACAAACGGTCATGAAACATTTTAGTGTAATTGCTAAAACCTATATATTCCATTGGGGAAATGATATTCCATTTATGAACAGTAAGTACCAATGAGAATAGTACGGGAAATGCTACAAATACCATAAAATGTATGATGTATGGAGATACTAAAATATAAGGTAACCATTTTTTTTTCATACGTTATCTCAATAAGTTATTTACTGCCTTTGCCGCATCTTCAATGGCTTTTTCGGGAGTCTTATGGTTATAGATTACACAGGCTTCATATTCTTGCGAGATAATATCAAAAACCTCTACAATAAATTCGCTATTGTCAACCCCTTTGATATAGTTTGCTTGTTCGGCAAAAATTTTCATTTTCGGATGATTTTTAAAATACCCTGAAAACGTACTGTCTATTTCTAAATTTTTTCTATTGGGCAACTGTGTAGCGATTTCCAATAGCTTTTTATCGCCGTTTTTATCGATTAATGTTTTGATAAATTCCCATGCCTTTTGCGGTTGTTTACAGGTATTGAAAATTACGATATTTTTTGGGTCTGAATAGGTATAAACGGGGCCATTATGTACATCGGGTACTTGCATGGGATAAAAGCCGAATTCAAAATCTGGCCGTTGCTTAAACTTATTGACATGCCTTATTTCCCAAGGCCCTTTCCATTGGGTAAATATATCTTCGGTTATAAATCGGTCTTGTCCTGCGGTTAAACGTTCCTTAGAAAAATAACCATTTTTATATAATTTTTGTAAAAAGCGAAAAACGCCTACCGCATATTCATTATTAAAAACGGCTTTATTTCCTTTGATTAAGGCTCCTCCATCAGAAGCCGCAATGTATAAAGGATAAAAATTCATAAGCCGTTCATACCATATTACTTTTACTTCGGTATATCCTACCCACTGGTCTACATAACCATCATTGTCTTTATCGGCTTTTATCTTTTTGCCGGCTTTTAAATATGCCGAATAAGTAGATGGTAATTCAGGCAGGCCAACATCGGTAATCAGCCTTTTATTATAGCTGGTCATAATCGGGTTTATTTTCCACGGTACTTGATAAATATGTCCATCAGACGATGTAATTTCTTCAACTACCTTTTCGCTACATCTAGCTTTGATAAATTCAGTAAACCCTTCTAAAGTGTCTAACGGAATTAACACTCCGGCTTTTGCATACATTTCAACACTCCCTTGCCACATATTAGCATAAATATCGGGAGTTGTCTTTCCAACAACCGATGCCAAAATTACTTCTTCACTCGACTGCCCCTCGGGTATGGGTTGGAATTTGACCTTACTTTCTTGTTTCTCATTCCATTGTTTTACAAAATACTGTGCAAATTCAATCTCCCCTCCATTATTAGACGACCAAAATAACAACGAATGGCCTTTTTGTTCTTTTGAAGGGCCACAGCCAACACAAAAGGCAATCAAGAATATACAGATATACTTCACCATAAAATACTTGTTAAGTTCGGTTCAATAAAACTTCCTATTAGCTAGTGCAATTTAATCGTTATACATTGCTACATACTAATATAATTCAGTTAATGTAATATACTATTAGGAATTAGCGGGTAAATAATAACACAAAATAGTACTTTTTTTACTAAAAAATAGTACTTTTAAGCTATTGAGAGTAATTTTATTAGCTAAAAAATTAATCTGATGATTGTCTATAAAGAAATAACTCCGTTAACGCCAAGTGATGTTTTTATCATCGTTAATTCTGAAAAGGCTGGTTTTGATTATCCTATACACTATCATTCTGCCTATGAATTGACATTAGTATTGCATAGCTCAGGAAATAGAATTATTGGAGATTCTGTTGAAAAATACCAATCTAATGACCTCGTTTTAATCGGACCCGAACTCTACCATAAATGGGATGATGACGACATTGCTCCTAAAAAGAGAAACAATGCGCACGTGATAACCATTCAATTTTCAAAAGACCTTTTTAACCAGCCTTTATTATTAAAAAACTCATTTTTTCCTATTAAAAACCTTTTACAAGATGCACAACGGGGCTTGCATTTTACGGATGATACTTTTACGGATATTGCTCAAAGGATACAACATTTAGTGGCGATTAAAGGTTTTGATGCCGTACTTGAATTTCTTAAAATACTAAATATACTGGCTACTTCAACGCATAAAAAATTCTTAGCCAGTGAAGGGTTTATCTCTATCAAAGATTATGAAAAAGGCGATAGGGTAAATAAAATGTACAACTATATTTTGGCTAATTTTAACAATCGTAATTTGCGAATAACCGATTTGGCTCACGAATTTAATATGAGCCCTTCTGCCTTTGGCCATTTTTTTAAAAAATGTACCAATAAAAGTTTTACACAATTTGTAGTTGACCTTCGGCTTGGCCATGCTTCTAAACTCTTGTTAAATTCAACCCTTTCAATAAGTGAAATCGCCTTTGTATCAGGGTTTAACAATATTGCTAATTTTAACCGGTTGTTTAAAAAAAACCGATTGGTTACTCCGAAACAATACCGTCAAGAGCTGAGGCAATCTAATGAATTTAATTGGCAGAAACAGCTTACTCCTAATCAGTTTATACCATCATAAAGTTATTATTAGTACCTACTAAGGATATGAGACTGCTTCTCTATTAGAAAAAAGAATAATGATTTGTTAATCCAAATTACAAAACGTCAGAAGAACATTGCATCAAAAAAGGCCGGCTATTAGGATGGGATGCCACAGTTATTAAAACGTAAAGTTCTTTTGAACGTCAATGGTAGTAGTGCTCCACAGAAACCATTATTTTTTAACGCTACTATTAAATGTCATTCTAGCATAATGGCCTCGAGAGTGACATTCCATCCTGTTCGGCAGACAGGGCATCTTTAACCCGCATTATGTAAGAGGTTTCTCCTGGTTCGTTCCCCTCTCTGTCGAAATGACAATAGCATTAATTTTACCCATTAAATTCACAGTAGAACTTTCTTTTTATTTCTACGTCGGTTCGAGTGCCGCTCTGTAAGAGCGGTGTATCGAGAACCCTTTTTTGTAACCAAGGCTAAATTCTCAATATAATTTTACAAAAAAATTATCCATTATTTTTGGTATGATTTTCTTTTTTTTTTGAATTTTTATTTTCTTGCCTACTAAACCATTATAACGCCCATTTATCTCTCATTGTCGTAATTTTTTAGCAAAATCAAGGGCAATTGCGAATAGATAGCCGCCGCTATTTCTCATTGCATCTTCAATATTCTCTGCCCTATCTAAAATAGCTGCAGCATACGAAATACCCGATGATTTAATCATTTTATCTTGTACAGCAATGCTTCCACAAAGTGCAGCTACGGGAATGTGCTGTTTGTTGGCCGAAGTAACTACACCCGAGATTGTTTTACCCAAAAACGTTTGATTGTCTAACTTGCCTTCGCCGGTAATAATCCAATCAGCACCCGTTATTTTCGTGTCAAAACCGATAAGGCTTTTTACCAATTCAATACCCGAAAATAATTGGGCATTTAAAAAAACAGAAGCCCCTGCCCCTAAACCACCTGCTGCCCCGGCTCCTTTGATATGTTGGGTATCAATTCCAAACTGATTGAGAAATAAGCCCGCTATATTTTTCAGGCCTTTGTCTAAAATCTTAATTTCATACTGCGAGGCTCCTTTTTGCGCACCGTAAACAAAAGCCGCCCCTTCGGTGCCATACAACGGATTGTCAACATCACAGGCTACTTTGAATGCTACTTGTTGTAATTGTTTCGTTATTGGCGAAGTTGCTATTGTTTTTATGTTGTCTAAATTTTTCCCAATGGGGATTACTTTTTGGCGGTTTTCGTCTAAAAATTCATATCCTAAGGCAGCGGCCATACCGATACCACAATCGGTTGTGGCACTCCCTCCAATACCTAATACAATGGTTTTAGCTCCTTTTTTTATCGCATCTAAAATCAATTGGCCCGTTCCATAGGTAGTGGTAAACATACAATTTTGGACTTCTTTTTCGAGTAATTTTAAACCGGAGGCTTCTGCCATTTCAATGTATGCCGTGGCCACTGAGGCCATGTATAAATAACTTGCTTTTATTGGCCTGAATAAAGGGCCTTTGACTTCTATTTCAATCTTTTTTCCTCGTAGGTGATAGGCCAAGATATCAACCGTGCCATCACCTCCGTCTGACAAGGGTAATTTTAGAATTTTAGCTGTTAGATGTACGGTATGTAAGGCCTCTGCAACGATATCACAAAATTCAAATCCCGTTAAGGAACCTTTAAATTTATCTGGGGCAAGAACTATCTTCATTTTATTTTTTGTTTTCAATCTTTAAGTTACACTCAGAAGTAGTTGCTTCTGGATACGTTCTTCTAATGGTAGATTTTTCACTAAAGAAATAACCAACCAATAATCATAATAATACTAATTCCTGTTAAACCTTGAAATAAAGTAGCAACTGTTTGACTTTTTAATGCAGTAGCTGTGTCCATTTCGGTAAATTGGGCTACTACCCAAAAAAAGCTATCATTCAAATGCGATACTGTCATTGCACCTGCCCCTATTGACAAAACCGACAGTGCCCGCCCTAGGGATGAGTCTAACCCAAATGAACCTAAAACAGGGGCAATAATTGCAGCCGTAGTGATAATTGAAACTGTTGAAGACCCTTGTGCTGTTTTTAATACGGCAGCTACAAGAAAAGGTAAAAGCAACCCTATTTCTAAATTTGAAAAGCTAGAGCCAATAATTTCTCCAATTCCTGCTGCCCTAAGTATGGCACCAAAAGCACCTCCTGCACCGGTAATCAAAATAATTATTCCGGCTTCTTTCAAACCACTTGTCACCCAATTTAAATGTGATTCTTTGGTGTTTTTACCTTTTAAGTTAAAAGCTAGAAAAACACCTATAAACAATGCAATTACAGGGTTCCCAATAAAGTTAATTACCTGAGCTATCGTTCTTTCACCGAAAGGATGTGTCGGGTAATTTGAAATAGATTTTAAAGCAATCAACACAATTGGAGCAATAATTGGAGCAAATGCCAAACCGGTTTTAGGTATTTTTTTTGCACTAGGTTCGTCAACTAAAACCTCAGGGGTTTTTATTTTAATTTTATTTTCAATGAAGGTAGCCCAAAGAAATCCAACTAGAGATACCGGAATTGCAATGACAAGGCCAAGCATGATTACCAATCCCAAATCTGCATCTAAAGCAGCAGTAGCTGCTAAGGGTCCGGGTGTAGGCGGTACAAATACATGGGTTGCGTATAAGCCTGCAGCTAGTGAAACACCCAAAACTACCAATGGAATTTTTGTTTTTTTACTTATGGCTTTATTTAAGGAAGAAAGAATAATAAAACCCGAGTCGCAATATACAGGAATGGAAACTATAAATCCGGTAATGTTCATTGCCAATACCGACCTGTTCTTTCCGATAACCTTTAATGCCCAATTTGCCAACGTTTTCGCACCTCCGCTTTTTTCGAGATAGGCGCCTATTATTGTTCCAAAAGCAATTATAACACCAATACTGCCTAACGTTTTACCAAATCCGTTCATTAATGTATCGGTTATTTCTGATTCATCTAGCCCTCCAACAAATCCCATTACAATTCCGGCAAGCAATAAAGACAAAAAGGGGTGAAAGTTATATTTACCGGCAGCCACAACCATTAAAACCACAACAACCACTAAGGCAATTACTATTTCCATCTTAAATTTTATTTTTCTTTAAATATAGGTATTTTCACACATTTAAAACTTTATAATTATCTGAAAATAAATTAACTAAACATGACCGGAACAAAATAACTAAATACCAGTATGGCGATAAAAAACACTACTAAAATATACACTTCTTTGATTAAAAAATCGGATTTCTGTACGCGAAATTGGATCTTTTTTGTATTCTTTATAGGTATATTTTTGGTCAAAGCGCTTACACTATACGCTACCACCAAGGTGGTAATTACGCCGGTAACATTCAGCCAAATCCAAAAAATATCAAAGCCCAGGTCAATATGAAACATTTCTTGTATGGTTTTTGAAAAAATAAGATTGACAAGTACTGCGGTGACGATACCGGCATTCATTCCTATATGGTTTACTTTTTTAGAGAAAAATGCGAGGATAAAAGTGACTAAAACGGGCCCATAAAATACCGATCCAATGGCATTTATAATTTCTATCACAGCACTTTTGCTGCCGCCGAAAAGAAAAGCGCTGGCAATACAGACTATCCCCCAAAAAATTACCGCCGCTTTTGACATTGCCATGTACTTTTTTTCACCCAATTTTTCATCCTTTCTGTTAAAAAAGTCTTCAACGGTTACTGCCGATAGTGAATTTACGGTTGAACTCAATGATGACATGGCGGCAGAGAGGATACCAATCATCAATATTCCGATTAAGCCATGGGGCAAGTATTTGATAATAAATACCGGTACCATTAAATCGGCTTTTATGCCGTTTTGGGCATATTCATTCGGAAAATATTTTTGGGTAGTCAGTGCAATCTCATGTAAAAAATCAGGGGCTAACGTCAACAAGCCTCCTAATACAAGCCCCATGGTACAATATATCAATACCACCGGAAAGCGAAAAATGCCATTGGCTAACAACAGGGTTCTTATTGTTTTTTCATTTTTAGCAGACAGTAGCCGTTGGGCTTGTGTTTGGTCACAACCGTAATAGGATGCGTACAAAAAGAAACCACCAATTAGCATGGGCCAAAAACCGTATTCGTTTCCTTTGCCAATTCCGATGTTAGATTGTATTACTTTTAATCGTTCGGGGTCAAAACCGTGGGCTAATCCTCCTTTTTGCTGTACTAGGCTCCATCCGTAATACAAGCAAATTAACAGGCCGGCAAATAAAATAATCATTTGAATGGCATCTCCCCAAACAACAGCTTTCATTCCGCCTTGCCACGAGTAAATGATGGTAATAACGCTAATAATTAAGATGGTATATACAAAGTCAATATCTAAAACGGCTTGTAAAATAATGGCAATGGTATAGACCATAACACCGGTTCCTAGCGCTCGGCTTATTTGAAAAACGATACTTAAGAGCAATCGTGATGATACGCCAAACCGTTTTTCTACAAACTCGTAAATACTAACTACCCCTGAGCGGAATAATGGCGGAATGATTACTACCAGAATAAAAATCATCGCTAAAGGCACGGCAAATTCAAAACTCAGCCATTTCATGCCGCCTCCCAGTTTTAATCCCACAAAAGCCGGTGCCGATATAAAACTAATGGCCGACAACTGTGTTGCCATGGTAGAAAGGCTCAACGGAAACCAGCCCATACTTTTACCTCCGAGAAAATAATCGTTGGAATTTTTGTTTTCTTTAAAAAAGAAACCCATTCCCAGAAAGAAAATAATGTATGCCATGATGATGCTGTAGTCTAGCCAATTCATAAGGGTTGTGTTTTTTTATGTATTTAACAGGTCTATTACCAATGCGGCTGTCCATGAAAAATTATTACCTCCATAACCAACAGCATTACTTTTGTACATTTCTTTTCTCGGGTCGAAATATTCATAAAATCCTACTTTCTTTACCAATTCGATGCTATCGTTTTTTATATTTTCTGCCAAGGTGTTGAAATCATAATTTTTAAACCCGTAATAAAGTATCCAATTTAAGTTTATCCAAACCGGGCCCCTCCAGTATTTTTTTGGATTAAAATTAACATTCGCCGGGTCAAATGATGCACAAAGATAGTAGCCTTGGCCTCCAAATTTAGATTGCAATACCTTCTTTAAAACGGCAGCTCTTTTTGTATCGGGAATATTGGCAAATAAGGCCGTAAACGAAGATGAGCTCAGCATCTCAATTGGTTTTTCTGCCTTTAAATCATAATGTATGTAGGCTCCTAAATCACTATCAAATAATTTTTCGTTATATTGGTGTTTTGCTTTGTTTTGCCAATTAGAAAGTGTCTGTATTTTTTCGTCTTCATTTCCTATCAACGTATACAACTCAATAAGGGCTTCATTTGATTTTATAAGTACAGCATTAAATAAAGGGTCTTGCACTAAAAAAGGCGAATGTTGGGCTATTTTCTCATCGTCATAGCGGTATTTTTTAGCGATATTTAAGATATACAAATAATGGTCATATTCTCTTTTAGACGGCCTTTGTGCAGGGTCGACATGTGTTGTGTCTCGCCTCTCAAAACTATATTCTGGAGCATCTATGGTTTCAAAAATTTTATCCCACATGGGCGAATTATCGGTTCCGGATTCCCAATTGTGATAAATGTAAACCAAGCCTTCACGATGTGGGTCGCGCTGTTCATAAAAATAGCGGTGATTGTTATAGACATTGTCTATGTTGCTTTTAATAAAACGCAATATATCTTTTTTATCTGTTGCTATTCGATACAATTCTTTCAGCACAAAACCCAATACCGGGGGTTGTGTTAAACCGGTAGTTTTATATTTTTTTGAAGCCTTTGGGTGTAGTTCGGCGCAGTGAAAATCAGGCCCCGGAAAATAGGTATCTGTCTCGTGATGAAAAACAATATGTGGCAAAAAGCCATTCTCCCATTGGGCAGCGAGAAAAGTTGTTATTTCTTTTTTTGCTTTGGCTATATCAAAATGTGCCCATCCGATGGCTATAAAACCTGAATCCCAATTCCATTGAAACGGATATAACCCTTGACAGGGAATGGTAAAACCGCCTTGCCAATTTCTGGTAAGGACATCTATTGCTTTTTGTTTAATTTCTTTATGCATATGTAAATTAACTTACTCGATACAATTATCTTTGGTTATTAACTGCTTACCATTGAAAAATACATTATTTCTATAATAACGTGACAAAAGAGTATCATATTGAGAACCATTAACTGTTACCACAACCAGATTCTCGATACCATTTTAGAAAGGCAACCTAAACAACTGCTCTTCTAAAATTACTCGAGCTCATGTGATTTTATATTTAACTTATTTAAACTTTTTCTGATTCAGTATTCAACCGAAGGGCAAGAACTGAGGCAATGATAAAAAATACACCACCAAATAATATGGCGTTTATAGCACTATTGTTTAAAAGGTGTTTGATGATAAATCCGAAGGAAAGGGTTTGAATTCCCATAGGAATCACTATCATCATATTTACAATACCCATATAGACGCCACGCCTTTCTTCTGGGATAACTTCTGAAACCATGGCATACGGAATACCCATCATGGCTGCCCAACCGATACCAAATAACACCATCGGTAACAATAACATATATTGATCGGTTATATAGGGCATACTCAGCATGGCAATTCCGGTTACTAATAAACTCAAGACATATACATTTTTAGAACTGTATTTTTTTGCAAAAGGCACCAATGCCAGGGCAACGAGCATGGTCACTAAATTGTAGGTACCATTCATCAATCCGGTTTGTGCCAAGGCTTGTTCTGACAATAATTGAATATTTTGTGCAAATGACAGGTCGGTAGCACTAATGGTAGCCCCTGCTTTGCAGGCTTCCATTATTGAGTCAAATTTTTCGGTATCAGCATTCGTGATTCCGTAAAGGCTGGCTCTGAGCATGGGTGTAATAAATTGCCAATAGACAAATAAGGCAAACCATTGAAATAGGTATACACTGGCTAATTTCCACATAAATTTCGGCATTACGCCAATGGCGTGGTAAATTTCAATAAAGGGTTCAAAAATTCGAGTGGAAAGAGCGTTGGTTTCTTTCCGTTTTTTTATAAATGCCAATTCTTCTTCTGACGGTGGTATTTCGGGGGTTTTCATTACAGACCACAATACCGTTCCAATAGATGCAACAGCTCCTAAAAAGAATGAATAATATACCCATTTGGGTATGGCAGCTACTACTTCGGTACCTGTAGTACAGAGACTTGCATTTTCAACAGGCGAAACGCTAAACCAATCTTGAAATAGAAATATCGAAAAGTTTGCAATGGTGATACCGGCACCTACAAATAAACTTTGCATTTGAAACCCATAGGTGAGTTGTTCTTCGGGTAATTTATCTCCTATAAATGCCCGATATGGTTCCATTGCCGTATTGTTTGCGGCATCTAAAATCCATAATAAGCCAACGGCAAACCACAAATGTGAACTAAAAGGAAATACAAAAAGACATAAACTCGCTACGATAGCTCCTATTAAAAAAAAGGGTTTTCTCCTTCCCCACCGTGGCGACCAAGTTTTATCAGAAATGGCACCGATTAGCGGTTGAATTAACAAGCCTGTTACGGGGCCTGCAAGGTTTAATAAGGGCAAGTCGGCAGCATGCGCTCCTAAAAATGAAAAAATCGGATTGATAGCTGTTTGTTGTAAGCCAAAACTAAATTGAATTCCAAAAAACCCAACATTCATATTCCATATTTGCCAAAACGTTAAAGTGGGTTTTTTAAAAGTCATATTTTTTTGTTTTTTATAGTTGTGTGTTGTAATAATTACCGTTAGCAATCTGATTTCTAATACTTTTACACCATGCGCTTCTCTATATGTTTATTTGTCAGAATTGCATTTATAAATATAAGTATTTTTATTTAAGGGGCATAAACACGGCTGTTTTCCAAGTTAATTCGTCACCTCCGTAGAACGGATTATCATAAAAAATTTCAACCGGCGTATATTCAATATCAATGGCATGCCTCTTGGCATATTCATATAAAGCAAACCAGCCTTTATCTGAGGTCATATAATTTCCGTTATAAATGGCTTTCAATGCCCTTTTAGGCGCTAGTTTGTCAAACTTAATATCCTTATACAATTTTGTAGAATCTAAGTTTTTTACAGGAAAACAAAACCGAAAATCAATGGTATTCGCATCTAAATCCCATTTTTTAATAACCAAAAAAGGATGTTTGCCTTTCTTAATTTCGTATTTATTGATAATTTGTAAAAGCCTATTGTTATATTTCATCATTTGCTCGGCTTTTTTATCAATTTTAATATTTTTAAATTCAAGATAGGCGTAGGTTCTTTTGGGTATTGTATCGATTCTGACAACGGCAACCTTATACTTATATTTTAGTTGATTATCAATACCATTTTTAAAATCACGCACCGTGGCGATGGCCATTTTTTCTATATTGGTATTCAGAAAAGGGATTTTTAAGCGATTGGAAATAGATTTATTTTTTTGAGTAATGCCAACAACCACTTTTGTAATAGAATCATTAATGGACGTAAACTTCCAATTGAAATCATAAGGTTCTCCATTTTTAATTATTGTTTCATCTATTGCAGAAAACGTTTTTTTCGACCTTATTTTAAATGAAAACGTATCTGTTTTCTGATGTATCGAATTCCATTTTTCAACTTCCGTAAAGATAGCTCCCGGTGATGTTTTTGCTGTAAACCTAACGATATAATCTTCAGGCTTTATGAATAAATACCAAGACAAACCTCCCAAAAGAATGAGTATAATTATAATTTTAATTTTTTTCATTGTTTTGTTACTGAATTTTTTCAAAAAGATTTATTGGTAATACTATTAAATTTAGGAATCGATTTTTTTTGGTTTGCATAAGGTGGCCTAATGACCCACGAAGCCGTTTCTTTCTTATTAAAAATAATCCACCAACTAAAAAATAGCGTTGTAGACAATTGCAATAGTACGGGAAACCAATCGGGTAACATCTGACTAAGGTCTACTAGCATGCCGTCTTGGTGAAACATGCCAAATCCTATTAAGGCCGGAAAGCGGTACCAGTAATATATCGATACTGCTGCTGTGGCAAATAGGTTAACGAGTATTGCCTTATTTTTTTTGGCAATCATCTTTTTTAGGATAAGAAATACAATCAGGGTAAAGGCCATGGCCACTATTGGATAAGCATAGGTAATCATCAGGTGTTTCCAACCTTCTCCATGAGTATAGTCAGGAACCTGAAACCAGCCCCATATAAATCCGGGAAACCCGCCAACCATCAATACTTCGGCAATATTAGCGTTGAGCCTTCTTTTCTTTTTGATAGGATTTTTTGAAGGTTTTGTAGAATCTGGACAGGGGCTCACACAGTTTACACACAATTTGCAATGTGCATTTGGCAATTCAAATGCACTTTTTTTACCGTACAATTTTTCTACCGGATGTATCGGGCATAGGCTTGAACACCAAGCGCTTTTCCAATGGTACCTGTGGCCCACATAGAAAGCAATCAGTGCTAATAGGCTAAGAATTAATGCGGTAGCGTGGCCACTCGTATTAAAAATAGTATGGCGTAACGGAATGATTACAAGTAAAAAAATAACGGATATCAATTGTAACCTTCCCCGCTGTTTTACTTTTAGCCTTTTCTTTTTAGAAAAATGTAAATGATTGGAAATAAGAGAGGTGGAAGCTAACGGACATGTATTTCTCCATAAACCCACAGCTACAACAAAGAGTATTGGGGCTATTGGGATTAAAACATTCCAAAAAGCATGAATTCCGATTTCGGGTAAAAAAATCAACAGTAAGAGGATACCTAAACCAACTGCCGCAACAAAAACTTGGGCTATTCTCCAATAGGTTAAAGAATGTCCTTTTAGTATGGATGTGGCTTGTTTTATCATAAGAAAATATTATTACTATTTTTTATTTTTTTGCGGCCATTTTTAATTTAGAGACATAAAACTTCCCTACATTTCTTCCTTGTGAGAGTCCAATTTCTGCTGCTGCCCTATAGTGTATCCCTCCGTATAACCTACTAATGGCTGCTTCGCTGGAGGCTTTATTAAATGATGAAAAGTGCCTTACCGGCAAGTTATAAACCAATTCTGTATCGTCGTCAAAAGCAAAATTATCGCCAAAAATATCGGTTAATACCACAGCTGCCGCGCCCGAAATTACCGAATGGGCACTTACATATTCTGGAAATGGCGGCGTTTGTAACAGGGGTTTCCAGTTTTCGTCAATATGTGTATTAATCAATGTTTCAGGTCTTATTAAATTACTTCGGTATTTTTCATCCCAAGCGCTGATAAATGCGTCGGCAATAGCCATCGCTGTTTTGGTATAAACGTATACGGTTTTATTAAAATCGGCATTTGTTTTATTACAAACAATTTTACAGATTCCCATCCAGTGTGCGCCCGGTGTAATTTTTTTAATGGCAAACATCATGTGGCCTTGGTTTACAGAAACATAGGGGTTACAATCCCAAAATTGGGCAATGGCTATTTCTTCAGACTGGTCGCCTTTTTTAGCAATATCTTGGCCTATGTCATATACTTCTTTTAATTCTTTATAAAATTTTGAGTTTTTGTCTAGTGAATATAAGGGTGGCCGTATTGGTTTGAATTGGGCTGCCGAATCAATTACAAAAGGCCTAATTTTATTCCAATGGGGTTCTATCCCGTCCATATAAGACGGCGGCGTGGGCTGCCATCTGGAAGGGTCGTCAGAATCTACCGTAAATTTTGGCATGGTACGGGTTTCATTATAATTATCTTTGTTCATCCAAGCCGCAATAAAATCGGCTACTTTTAATCCGTATTTTTTGGTATCATTAAATTCTCTTGCATTTTTTTTCTCCCAAATTGCATAGAGGCTATCGCGATATGCGATGATTTTATCTTCAGAAAATACCAATCGCCTACTCAAATCAATATTTGCAATTAAGGCTGCCAACTTTATATTGATGGCCTTTGTAGTATCTGCTGTTGGAATGGGTTTTAAATCGGTTACCTGCCCTACTAATGAATTATAGTTGGGGTCGTTTTGGGCAATAATTTCATAGGCTGCAATATTGGGGTATGAAAAAATTCTACTGGCCACCGGTGGCGAAAATATGTCGTGAACCATTACATCACTCAATGTATTTACAGCATTGTGATAATC
>Ga0256841_1001186_pt1 | contig 23437 bp, 19 predicted proteins | sample 356308metaG_FD_185971 | JGI IMG/M metagenome (GOLD analysis project Ga0256841, IMG submission 185971) | Hydrothermal vent microbial communities from Mid Atlantic Ridge, Atlantic Ocean - 356-308 | ecosystem: Environmental > Aquatic > Marine > Hydrothermal vents | place: Atlantic Ocean: Mid...
TTATGCAAGGTATCGTGTACGCATTCGAGAGATGTGGGAATCACTTTCAATACTCGAACAATTGATTGATAATATTCCGGAAGGAAATATAAGAGAAAAAACAAAAGCCATAATTAAACTTCCTGCCGGGGAGTATTACCGTAAAGTGGAATCTGCAAGGGGTGAGTTCGGTGTTCACATCATAAGTACAGGAGATAAAAAACCATACAGGGTTAAATTCAGATCACCCAACTTTGCAAATCTCAGTGCCTTAAACAGAATGGCAAAGGGACTTAAAATAGCTGACGTAGTTGCTATTTTATCAACAATTGACATTGTAGTACCGGATATTGACAGATGATAATAAAGTAAAAAACAGTAGACAAATGATAACATTATCAATTTTCAGTAATATTCATCAATGGTTACTCGGAGTGTTACCCGATGAAAGCACCGTACATGTTGTCGAGCTAATAACAATTGCACTTGTTTACCTTGCATTATTTGCATTAACAGGATTGTTTCTTGTATATGCCGAACGACGGATTGCAGGTTTTTTCCAACTCCGTTTGGGTCCTAATCGCGTTGGTCCTTTCGGACTTTTTCAAACTTTGGCGGATGCTCTGAAACTCGTATCAAAGGAGCTTACGGGAACAGTTAAGGCCGACAAGTTTTTATATCATTTGGCCCCCTATTTTGTTATTATTTCGGCTCTTGTAACCCTTTCAATTATACCTTTTTCACAAGAGATACAGGTATTTGATATTGATATAGGTATCTTTTTCTTCGCTGCCGTTTCTTCACTTGGTGTTATTGGTATCTTTCTTGCCGGATGGTCTTCAAACAATAAATATTCTCTCATCGGAGGTATGAGAACAGGTCTTCAAATGGTAAGTTACGAACTTTCCATCGGTATGGCAATAGTGACTATAGTTCTGTTATCCGGAACACTTCAAATGTCACAGATAATTGAAGCGCAGCGTCACACGTGGAATATTTTTCAGGGACACATATCATCGCTAATAGCATTTATGGTAATTATGATAGCATCCACAGCGGAAACAAACAGGACACCCTTCGACCTGGTTGAAGCCGAATCGGAGCTTGGAGCGGGATTTCATACCGAATATTCGGGAATGAACTTTGCTTATTTTTTCCTTGCCGAATTTATCAATATGTTCATCTCCGCCACAATTATTGTTGTACTCTTTTTCGGCGGCTGGCTTTCGCCATTCGGAATTACCGACGGGATACCTTTTATGGGTGCTTTTTGGTTTATTTTGAAAGTCGCCTTCATAATTTTCTTGTTTATGTGGTTCAGATGGACATTCCCAAGATTAAGAATTGATCAGGTTTTGAAACTTGAATGGAAATATCTTTTACCGATAAATATTGTAAATGTTGTTTTTATGGCATTTTTGGTTTGGATGGGTTTAACCTTATAAAATAAAATTATTTATGAGTTATATAGGTGAAATAACCGGTGGAATAAAATCATTATTGATGGGAATGAGCGTTACGGGAAAGTATTTTCTCATTAATTTCTTTACCCGCAGGGATGTCATTACCGAACAATATCCCGATAATATCAACACCTTGAAAATGTTTGACCGTTTTAGGGGTGAAGTGGTGATGTGGCACAATGAAAACAACGAACATCGCTGCACAGGCTGTTCGGCGTGCGAAAGAGCTTGTCCTAACGGCACAATTGAAATCCTGTGGAAGAAAGTTGTCAATCCCGAAACCGGGAAAGGCAGGAGGGCAATTGACAAACACATATACCATCTCGGGATGTGTACTATGTGCGGGCTTTGTATTGAAGCATGCCCCACAAATGCAATAGAATGGGGACAGGAGTATCATCACCCCACCTATGACAGAACAAAATTAACTAAAGTATTGAACAAACCCGGCTCAAAACTGATGCAGGGTACAAAGGAATAAATATGGAAAGAGTGTTTTTTTACTTTATAGCCGTTGCAATCATTGTTTTCGCCTTTATGGCGGTTACAAACAGAAATATGATGCGTTCGATCATCTACCTTCTTTTCGTACTGATCGGCGTTTCGTCTATCTACTTTATGATTGAATATAACTTCCTCGGAGCGGTTCAACTTACAGTTTATGCAGGAGGAATTATTATCCTATATATCAACTCAATAATGCTTATTGAAAAAATCGGCACCCCTATGGAAAAGGTAAAAACAGTTAGAAAGGTGGTTGCAGGAATAATATCCGTTTTCGGACTGGCATTAACCCTTTTTGCTATTTATTCATATCCTTTCCAAACGGTTAAATCGGGTAATGTAACAACGGTTTCACAGATTGGACAAGCTTTGTTAGGATATGGTAATAACGGGTATGTGCTTCCTTTTGAAGTTATAAGTATTTTGTTACTTGCCGCAATGGTAGGAGCTATAATGATTGCAAAAACAGAAAAAAAATAGATGTATCATGATTAATGGTGTCAGCATATATGAAATTTTAACATTGACAAGCATAATGTTTTTCATAGGAGTGTACGGGTTTTTTACACGAAAAAATCTAATCGCAATGCTTGTATCTGTGGAATTGATATTAAATTCGGCAGCGGTAAATTTTGTAATAATAAACAAATATATGTTTCCCGGAAAATTGGGTGGTGATATATTCAGCATATTCATCATTGCGGTTGCTGCTGCGGAAACGGCACTGGCCCTGGCGATTATCATCAATTTATATCGCCTGATAATGTCGGTTAAAACAAAAGATTTGGAAACAATGAAATATTAATAATATGAACCTGAATTTAATGATTTTAATACCGCTTATTCCGCTTGCAGTTTTCTTGCTTTTGGGAATATTTTTCAGGCGTATAAAGGAGCCTGTTTCCGGTTATATAGGTGTTGCCGGGCTTACAATAGTAAGTTTAATATCATTTTACATAGCCATAAGTTATTTCCTTGATTTTGGATTGGTAAACGGTGAATATCAAAAGATTATCGTCTTCAGAAGCACATGGATACACTTCACCGATAATCTGAAAATAGAAATGGGAATACTGCTTGACCCGCTGTCGGCTGTAATGTTAATAGTGGTACCGCTTATTTCCTGGATGGTTCACATATACAGCCTCGGATATATGAAAGGTGAAGGAGGATTCACTCGATTTTATGCATTTCTGTCTCTGTTCACTTTTTCGATGCTCGGGTTGGTACTTTCGGTTAATATTTTCCAGATTTATATTTTCTGGGAACTTGTGGGAGTATCATCATATTCGCTTATAGGTTTTTATTACAAAAAAAAATCGGCAGTACTTGCAGCAAAGAAAGCCTTTATTGTGACCCGTTTTGCAGACCTCGGTTTTCTTATCGGATTATTAATATTGTCATACTTTGCCGGCACTTTCGACTTTCTCACATTGACAAATTTGGATTTCATACAAACCCTTAACGGACAAGCCGTCACATTTATGGGGCTTTCGGTTATTACCTGGGCTTTGATACTGATTTTTATGGGTGGCGCCGGAAAATCGGCCATGTTCCCGTTACATATCTGGCTACCCGACGCTATGGAAGGCCCTACACCCGTCTCGGCATTGATACATGCTGCAACAATGGTTGTTGCCGGAGTATTTCTTGTTGCTCGCTTGTTTCCTATGTTCTACTTTATTGAAGACGGAATAGCTCTTGAAGTGGTGGCTTACGTGGGAGCCTTTACAACCCTTTTTGCTGCTGTAATAGCTCTAACACAATATGATATTAAAAGGGTTCTTGCTTTTTCAACAATGTCACAAATAGGATATATGATGCTTGCACTTGGAGTGTCGGGATACGGAGAACATGAGGGGCTCGGCTATATGGCTTCCATGTTTCATCTCTTCACACATGCAATGTTCAAAGCACTTTTATTCCTTGGAGCAGGTGCGATAATACATGCCGTGCACAGTAACTTTATGCAGGATATGGGAGGACTACGAAAACATTTACCCGTTACTCACATAACATTTTTGGTAGCAGCTCTTGCCATTTCCGGCATACCTCCTTTTGCAGGGTTCTTCAGTAAAGATGAAATTCTTGCTGCTGCTTTTGAGCATAATAAGCTTATTTGGTTTACAGGATTTATTGTTGCGGGAATGACTGCCTTTTATATGTTCCGTCTCTATTTTCGCATATTTTGGTGGAATGACCCGGAATACAAACACAAACCTCACGAAGCTCCAAAAACAATGACTGTTCCGCTTATGATTCTTGCTTTTATGGCAGCTTTTTCAGGTTTTATCCCTTTTAGCGATTTTGTTTCTACGGATTATTCTCCGTTTCACACTCATATTGAGTGGGGACTTGCAGGCGCATCGGTTGGAATTGGTGTTTTGGGAATTTTGCTTGCAGTTCTTTTCTACAAAAAAGAAAACGACCTTTCCGACCGCTTTGCCAGGGCTTTCGGAATATTTTACAAATGGACATTCAATAAATTTTATATTGATGAACTTTATTTTTTCATTACAAAGAAAATCATTTTCAAGAACATTTCCGCTCCTTTTGCCTGGTTTGACAGACATATTGTTGACGGCACTATGAACGGAATAGGAAATTCAACGGTTTGGATATCGGAAAAGATAAAGGGTTTACAATCGGGACGCGTCCAGGATTATGCTATGTATTTTGTTTCCGGCGCAACGGTTATTTCAATGATTTTATGGTTTTTACTTAATAATTAAGCAACGGGGATATGGATATATTGACACTATTTGTTATTGTTCCGGTAATTACAATCGTTGCCTTGATGGCAGTTAGGAACAAAAGCTATTTCAGGGTAGTAGCACTTGCGGGGTTTATAGTTCAAACTCTGATGTCATTCAATCTGATATATCAATATTTGCAGGAAAGGGCTTCCGGCAATAACGACATCTTTGTTTTTACAAAGGATGTTATATGGTTTGCACCTCTCAATATACACTATGCAATTGGTGTTGACGGCATTTCGGTATTGATGATTATGTTGACTTCAGTAATTGTCCTTGCAGGCATATTCATCTCTTGGCAAGTTGATGATCTGCCCAAGGAGTTTTTTATCTCTTTGATAGTTCTCTCCTCCGGAGTATTCGGTTTTTTCATTTCTTATGATCTTTTTACGATGTTCGTATTTTATGAAATAGCCGTTATTCCGATGTATTTGCTAATAGGTATTTGGGGTTCGGGCCCGCGTGAATATGCCGCAATGAAACTAACTTTAATGCTTATGGGAGCTTCGGCGATACTTCTTATCGGAATATTGGGACTCTATTTTTATTCCGCACCCGACGGAGGTCAGTTAACATTCAATATTTTTGAAATAGCAAAGGTCAATCTCCCGGTTTCAATGCAGCGTTTGTTTTTCCCGTTTGTATTTGTGGGATTTGGTGTAATAGGTGCTCTTTTTCCTTTTCACACATGGTCACCCGACGGTCATGCCTCTGCACCTACGGCAGTTTCAATGTTACATGCCGGAGTACTTATGAAACTCGGCGGATACGGCATTTTCAGGATTGCAATGTTCCTGATGCCTGAAGGAACGCATTTTTGGGCGGATTTTTTCCTTGTTCTTGCCATTATCGGGGTCGTTTACGGTGCTTTGGCTGCAATCAAGCAAACCGACCTAAAATATATCAACGCATATTCCTCCGTTAGTCACCTCGGATTGGTGCTACTCGGACTTTTGATGATAAACAACATTGCTTGGAAGGGTGCAATGATACAATCATTGTCACACGGATTTATCACTGCGATGTTCTTTGCAATGATCGGTATCATTTACGGCAGGACACACACACGTATAGTTTCGAAAATGAGCGGATTGCTGGTTATTATCCCGGTAATAGGTGTTTTGTACGTTCTTGCCGGACTTGCCAACCTCGGGTTACCAGGATTTAGCGGTTTTGTTGCCGAGATGAATATTTTTGTCGGTGCATTCCAACATTCCGATACCTTTCACAGGGTTATAACCATCCTCGCTGCCTCTTCCATTGTGGTAACGGCGGTTTATATCCTGCGTCTTGTCGGGAAAATACTAATGGGACCACCTATGGAAGAGTATGCAAATCTGCCGGGTATAACCTGGTATGAAAAAACGGGGACATTCATTCTCCTGTTTTTCATAACTCTTATCGGTACTATGCCGTTATGGTTCGGAAAAATATTGTCAGACAGCATTATACCATTTATTGAAAGATTATAAAATTTGAGAAGATGAACTGGAATCAAATATTTTTAATGCGACAGGAACTGTTTTTAACGATAGTAATATTGTTAATGCTAATTGCCGATATACTTGTAAGTGATAAAAAGGCGTTAAACAAAATTGCAATAGCATTATTTGCCCTTCAAACCGTTTTCGGTTTTTTCAGCGTTTACGAAGGTTCCCTTTTCGGTGGAATGTATGTAACCGATTCGCTGACTTTTGCATTTAAGAACATACTGAACATAGGTGTATTTCTGATAGTCCTTCAATCCGCTTCATTTCTTGATAAAAATCTTTCGGAAATAAAAAAAGTAGGTGAATTTTATATAATTCTGTTTTCGTCATTATTGGGTATATACTTTATGATATCGGCAGGACATTTTCTGATATTATATCTCGGTCTTGAGCTTTCCATATTGCCCATATCCGCATTGGCTGCTTATGAGCTATACAACAGAAAGTCTTCCGAGGCTGCTATAAAGCTCATATTATCGGCTGCAATATCTTCAGGAGTATTTTTATTCGGCATCACCATATTGTATGCTGATGCGGGAAGTCTATATTTAAAGGATATGAACGGTAATCTGTCGCTTACATATTTCTCTATTATGGGAATGGTCTTTATGTTTTCGGGACTGGCCTTTAAAATATCCCTTGTACCCTTTCATTTTTGGACGGCAGACGTTTATGAAGGTGCACCAACTGCGGTATCAAACTACCTTTCGGTAATTTCAAAAGCAGGTGCGGTATTTATTCTTGTTGTTTTACTGTTTGTCTCATTGCGTTCTATGGTGGATATATGGAAATATATGATTTACGGTATTACGGTGCTAACAATGTTTGTCGGCAACTTTTTTGCATTGCGCCAGCAAAACCTCAAGCGTTTCCTTGCTTTTTCATCCATTGCGCAAGCGGGATTCATTACAATGGCATTGCTTTCGGTTGACAGGCTCGGAGTTTCCAGCATTATCTATTTTCTTGCAATTTATATCTTTTCAAATATAGGCGCTTTCGGCGTTGTGGAAGCAGTGGCTTTGAAAACAGGAAAGGAAAACATAGATGATTATAAAGGGCTTTATCGTACAAACCCGATGGTTAGCCTTGTACTTATGTTATCACTTTTTTCGTTGGCAGGAATCCCACCTGTTGCAGGATTTTTCGGAAAATTTTTCCTTTATACGGCAGCAGCAAGTAAAGGCTATTATGCACTTGTCTTTATTGCAGTGGTTAACGTAACAATATCACTTTACTATTATCTGATCGTTGTCAGGGCTGCCTTTTTACGTAAAAGTGAAAAACCGATACCCTATTTTAAAAGTGATATTTATATGAAAACCTCACTGTTCATAGTAACTATTGCCCTATTGGTTATGGGTCTTTTTAGCCCGTTCTACGAATATATTTATGATATCAGTAACATTGTGAATTTTTAAAGTTATGTCATTTCAGGGAAAACACGATTTCGGCGAATTAAACGGTAAAAGAGTAACCTTTGTGGAAAAAGGTGTAACGCAAGAGAGAATGGAGTTTCTCAAAACCTTGCTTGAGCATAACGGCCTGCCTGTCGTTATCGGTAAAGAAGAACCTAAGGAGGAAAGTGATGCGGTTAAATACACCGTGGCGGTGGAAAATTTACTTTTTAATCCGGTAATTTGGGTATATGAACGAAGGCTTAAAACACCCGACGGCAGAATTGTGTCTCCTGCATATTGGGAGCAAAGAACGAACGAAACCAATCCGATGTACTGGAAAATATAATGGCACGGAACATATTTATTCTCTGATTTTTCATTTAAGAAACGGTATAAAAGTCTGATATCCGTTTATTTTGACTTAACTTTTCCATATTTTACCGATTTTTTCTCTCTGCACTATAAAAATACTCTGCATTTTCCATTTTCAATCATTATTCATCCTAATTTAGCACTTTGAAAAATTAAGTGTTATGTTGATTTTAATAAAGACGATATTCCCAATTCCGTAACGATTGACGAACCGTTGCAAACCGTTGAGGAACCCTTTATCAAAAAGCAATAGAAACAGATAGCGGAACAGAAGTAGATTTTTAATATGGATATTATGTTAAAACTTTCAGAATTCAAACCTAAAGACAATTGGCTAAAAATCAAAACAATAGAGATGCACATAGGAGGTGAGCCTTTGCGTGTTTTGATTGACGGCCTTCCGGAAATAAAAGGTAAAACAATTCTTGAAAAACGCCGCTACTTTATGGAAAACCTTGACCATATACGTACGGGAACTATGTTCGAACCGCGCGGCCATGCCGATATGTACGGAGCGGTAATAACAAAATCTTGCACCCCTGATGCTGATTTCGGGATTTTCTTTATGCACAACGAAGGCTACAGTACGATGTGCGGCCACGCAACCATTGCGTTAACAAAACTTGTGCTTGATACCGGATTTATTGACAAAGAAGGCGACAATCCGGTATTGCAAATTGATGCCCCTCCCGGAAGACTCATTGCAACAGGCCACCGTAAAAACGGGATTGTAACGCGTAGTTCTTTTCTGAATGTACCGTCGTTCCTGTACTTGCAAAATGAACAGGTCTATGTGGAAGGAATAGGCAAAGTCAGGTTCGACGTAGCTTACGGAGGTGCTTTCTACGCCTTTTGTGATGCTGATCAATTGGATTTGAAACTTAATGAAACCGGTTATAACAAATTGATTGAATACGGCAAGAAAATCAAAAGTGCGGTTGTACGTAATTTTGATATACAGCACCCTTTTGAAAAAGATCTGAGCTTTCTCTACGGGGTTATCTTTATAGGAAAACCTTACGACAAAAACCATCATAGCCGGAATGTTTGTATATTTGCCGAAGGAGAAGTTGACAGGTCGGCAACCGGGTCGGGTGTGAGTGCAAGGGCTGCAATTCATTTTGCAAAAGGAGAATTGAAAGCAGGCGAAACCATAACCATTGAAAGCATTCTGGGAACGACAATGGATGTAAAAGTTACAAAAACGGTGAAATACGGAGGATATGATGCCGTAATTCCGGAAGTAAGCGGAACAGCATATTTTACCGGAAAAAATGAGTTTTGGTTCGACCCTGACGACCCGCTGAAAAAGGGTTTTATTTTTAGATAAACAATTATGAAAAAGACGTTTATTATAATTTTTTTGTTTCATTTTATAATACCGCCTTTACAATCGAAAACAGTTGTAAAGTGCGAAACGGCACCCGGTTTTATCAATTCGGAATATGATGTTTACATAACTACCTGCTTTGTCACGAAAGAGAAGAAACGTATAGCCAAAGGAACGGTTACGGAAAACGGTTTTTCATTTGAAGTTGACAATGATAAAGTTAGGATGCTTGATATCGAAATAAACGATTATACCAAAAGGTTATTCGTTGATAAAGATTCGGAATATACAATACGATACGTCGAACAACTTTCCCGTTTTCCGGTAGTATTAAGTGAACCCCGCGAAAATATCAATAATGAAATCAGATTCTTGACTGAACTGTTCGACACTTTGAACCGGAACAAAGGTGTGGCAAAGGGAAAAGATTATGTTTTAAGAACATTCCTATTTGGAAACATGAGGCATTCACAATTAAAACTAATGAGGAGCCTCGTTATTCAAGCAACAGAGCTTGAGCAACATTTAAAATCAAAATTCCTTTCGGATTATTTCCTATATTACCTTGCTCCGTACAGGGCTGTTTTGATACAGAAAGAGTACGGAACCGATAGTTTGACAAAATATAAGAACGCTCTTTTTGATAATGAACCTCTGCTTTCAAATCCTGCATACCAATATTGTTTTTATTTCTTTTCGCAAACTGTAAACCATTTTATTTATACAAATACCGCAAAAAGAAAAAAGTTGGACTTTTCATTAACAAGTTATTTAAACTTTTTAAGTAAATTTGATAATAAAATTTTGCAAAACCTTGCCAAGCTGATTTTGCTTGAGAACAAACTCGGTTATTCGGATTATAAAAACAACCGGCAAGCTACCGTGCGTATTCTTGATATTTCCGATTCTATAGGCGGGCATTCCGGTTCGGCTAATATAAAGAATATATCCCAAAGTATTCATAAAAAGTACTCGCAAAGTAAAATCCGCATAAAAGCTCCTGATTTTACGCTTCAGGATAAAAACGGAAGTAAGGTATCCCTGAAAGATTTCAAGGGACAATATGTGTATATTGATTTTTGGGCGGTTTGGTGCAACCATTGCAGGGAACATCATAAGGAATTGGCAGGTTTATCCGACCCGTTTCTTGACAGTATTCAATTCATAAGTATTTCGGTTGACAGGTATAAAAAAAGTATGGTTAAGTATATGAACAAACATCCCAAGTACAATTGGTTGTTTCTATGGGCAGGTGAAAAATCGAAAGTGGAAAAAGATTACGATGTATATGGCTGTCCGCAGAATTTCCTGATAAATAAACAGGGTGAAATTGTATATCGCACCGGTGCAGGTATCAAAAAAGAGTTGCAAACAATAAAAAACCTTATAAATGAATAACTTAACAACAAAAAACGATCTTCAAAAAGTTGCGGCAATATTACTTGTCGTATTGTTAATTGCCGTTTTTCCGGTTCAGGCTCAGGAGCTTGACACAATTCTTAACAGATTGTCGAAGGAGTATCATTTCACATATAAAAAGATGAAAACCGGCGATTTTTTCAAGGAAAAATATTTGCTTGAGGTAGAACAACCCGTTGACCATAAAAATCCCGAGGGACAAAAGTTTACACAGCGGGTCTTTTTATCTCACAAAGGATTTAATAATCCGGTGGTTTTCATTACCGAAGGTTATTCAGCCGATTATGCGGAAAATCCCTATGTAAAAAGTGAGCTTTGTTCTATTCTTGATGCCAACCAGATAATCGTGGAACACCGCTATTTTTCCAAATCAACACCAAAACCACTAGACTGGTCACAATTGACGGTTTACAATGCAGCCTCCGACCATCACCGTATAAATGAGATACTGAAAAACATCTACAAAGGAAAATGGCTTAGTACCGGTATAAGCAAGGGAGGACAGACTACAATCTACTATCGCTATTTCTATCCGGATGATGTGGATGTAAGTGTGCCTTATGTGGCACCGCTAAACTTTTCCATTGAAGACAAGCGTGTTTACAGATTTCTTAAAACCGTCGGCACCGACGAGTGCAGAAGTAAAGTAAGGCAGTATCAGTTACTTATGTTTAAAAACAAGGATAAATTTATGCCGGTTTTCAGAAAAATAGCAAAAAAGAAAAAACTGACCTACAGAATGGGCTTTGACAAAGCTTACGACCTTTTGGTGTTTGAATACTCCTTTTCCTTTTTTCAATGGGGACAGGTTGATTGCAACGACATTCCGATGTTTGAAGATTCCGCAAAAGTTGAACTTGAACACCTCAACAATGTTGCCGGACTTGACTGGATTTCCGATCAGGGGATAGAGAAATTGCAGCCGTTTTTCTATCAGGCTCTTGCCGAAATAGGCTTTTACGGTTACGATATTACACCGTTCAGGCAATATACAACCTATACTGAAAATCCGACCTTTGAATTTACCGCACCCGAAGGTGTCAAAGTGAAATATGATCCCGTTCCGATGCAAAAGGTGGACTGTTTCATAAGGCATACGGCGAAAAATATGATTTTTATTTACGGAGAAAACGATCCGTGGTCGTCAACATCCGTTGACCTTACCTATAATTCCAACAATCTGAAAATTGTCAAACCCGGAGGTAGTCACAGGACAAGAATCAATAACCTGCCGGACGATCAAAGAAATATGGTAATAAGTACATTGAAGGAATGGCTGGAGATTGGGGATAAATAAAAATAAAACTTTACTGTTTCTATTTGTTTTTTGCTTCTTCTTCTTTAATAACTATTTCAATCTGGTTGTACAATTCGGGGATTTTATTTTTAACTACATCCCAAACAATAGAATAATTTACACCCATATAATCATGTATCAGTTTATCTCTCATACCAGCCATATTCTTCCATAATATTGAGTTCCAATTATATTTCATATCCGCAGAAATTTTTTTTGTTGCTTCACCAATAATCTCAAGGCTCCTAACTACAGCTCTCTTTAAAGTCTCATTATTCAAAAATTCACTTTTTTCAAGTTCAGGAGTAATAACAGACAAAATATATTTACACTCGTCCAAAATATGTTTTAAGTAAGCTATCGGTTCTTTATGCATAAATCACTTCTTTAAGTATATAAGGAGTAAAATATTGACTTAACCCATTTCTTGTAATAACCTCTATTTTTTCATTCTCAAATGTATTTTCAAGAATCTCACATACAATCATATAATTATCAAAATTTTCTTTTTCCGGTTCAAACTCAATCAGAAGATCTATATCGCTCTTTTCCGATTGTTCTTCCCTAACGTATGACCCGAAAAGTCCAATCCTAATAATACCAAAGTTACGCAACTCATTTTTATGTTGTTTTAATTTTGATAATATATATTCTTTATTTGTCATCCGTTAATATATTTTCACAAAAGATACAAAACTTTTTCTTCTATAAAGAACTTTTGTTTTCTGAGATTAGTATATCAAATAAACATATTAAATCATTCCGTTTTTTCAATGCGCATACCCACATCCTCAATACCTTCAAGGTTTTCTTCGCGCATAGCCTGCTGCAATGTAAAAACATAATGCCCGCTCATCGGAAAGTGCACGCCTTTGCGCAACAACACCTTGCTCTCCTTTATCTTCCCGAAACCTTTCCCAAACCATTTACCCTCGCTATCGGCAAGCAGAAATTCAAGCGTATCACGAGCGTGAGTATCATCGGGGAAATATGTATCAATAAAAAGATAGAGGTTGCTGTATCTGTAATCAGTAGAATTCCTGATGTTTATGTAAAAGTTATATGGTTGAAGGGTATCCTCTATTTCCATATTGAACTTTATGATGCTGTCGGCATTCCATATACCGTTATCAATTGCAATATTTTTTTCAAAAACGCGGTTCGAGTCACAGGATGAAAACAGCAACAGACCTAAACTTATATAAAAAGCAATATTTACAAAAGATCTCATCAGTTCACAATATCTAAATTTTAAAAACTATCATCCAGTTTCCACATATCCAGTTCATCCTCACCGTTTTTATATTCTGTCTGTGCACCTTGAGTTTGGGCAAAATCTTCAAGTTGTTCAGGCAGTTTTCCATTCTTATTCTTCTTAATAATTTCAAGCACCTTATCCAACGGAATTGCCATCATACTTGAATTATCTCCTATATAGGAATACCAGACAAGCTTATTAAAAACATCGGCTTTCTGATAGATAGCATTACCTTTTTTAGTTTTCAGTCTTATTGAGGGAGAGGGGAATTCACGCATCGCCTCTTTGTAGAAATCATTTTCAAAATTGAGGCAACATTTCAGTTTTCCGCACTGACCGGCAAGCTTTGTGGGATTCAACGACAATTGTTGCAAGCGGGCACTGTTTGTTGAAACGGATGTGAAGTTTGTTCTCCAGGTTGCACAGCACAGTTCCCTTCCGCAAGAGCCGATACCTCCAAGGCGGGCAGCTTCCTGACGTGCACCGATTTGCTTCATTTCAATCCTTATTCTGAACATATCGGCAAGAACTTTAATAAGCTCTCTGAAGTCCACTCTTTCACTGGCCGTATAATAAAATATTGCCTTTGTATTATCTCCCTGATATTCCACGTCATTAATTTTCATATCAAGGTTAAGGTCTTCAACAATCTTTCTTGTCTCTTTTCTGGTCTTCTCTTCTTGCTTAACAGCCGAAATCCACTTCTCAATATCCGATGTTCGCGCCCTTCGATAAACCTTTTTCATATGGTCGGGATCAATCTTCTGTCCTTTCACTTTCATTTGCAACCTGGCAGATTCACCATAAAGGGTTACAATGCCGAGATCATGCCCCGGAGAAGCCTCGACAGCCACAATATCGCCATCGAGAAGTTTCAAATCGGGCGGCACCCTAAAAAACTCCTTTTTACTGTTTTTAAACCTCACCTCAACGACATCAACAGTTTTTGCAATATCGGATTGTTCAATATCTTTCAGCCAGTTATAGGAGTGAAGTTTAGCACAGCCCCCCTGATAATTCTTGCCCGGTTGACCGGGCTTGGGCATTGCACAACACCCGCGTGTAAAAAATGGATTTTCAGTTATATCTAGTATATTTTCTTTCATCTGTATAGTTGTACTTTAAAGCACCAAAATTAATACTTTTATCAATATGGTAAAATGTTAGTCTATTTTCTTAACCATTTAGCGAATTTTAATGACAAATCCATAAACAAAACACCGGGATTTGCATTTCGTTCAATATGGTAAATAGATCTGTCAAGTTCTTCGGCTATAAGGCTGCTATTTCGCTCATTTATAAAAGGATAAAACTTATTGATAAATTCGGATTCTTCATTGCTTATCCGCACAAGATCGCTGCTGTTGTAATTCATCAGCAGACATTCACGGGTAAATCGCAAAGCATAATTCAAAAAACTTTTATTCTTTTCACGGCTGTTCTTCGACATACCTGCAACAAACTTACTCAGTTTTTCAACATCAAACTGATAAACATTACGCATCCACTCTCTGAATTTCAAAAAATTATATCTTTCATCTTCCGATTGGGATATCAATCTTTCAGCAGCCAGATAGTTACCATCAGCTATCCGAACGGCATTATTCACCTCGGCCGGGTCATAACCCTCCTTTATAAGAGCCTTTGTAAGGTCGGAATCGGTAAGTTTTCCTATTTTTATCAATTGCGTCCTTGATAAAATAGTGTTGATTATCAAATCCTGATTTTCCGAGACAAGCAGAAACAAAGTCTTATCGGGCGGTTCTTCAAGCACTTTCAATATCTTCGGAGCGGCAGCATGAAACAGCTTCTCAACCATCCAGATTATCATAACTTTATACTCCGACTCATAGGATTTGTAACTCAATGTCTTGATAATATCATTGCAGTCTCTGGCATTAATAATAGCCTGTTTTCGTTCTACACCTATTTTGGAATACCAGTGAGAAAGATTGACGTATGAATTTTTTTCCAAAAGCAACTCACGCCACTGCGAAATAAAATCCTTGCTTGTGGGTTTTTCAATATTCTTGATTTTTGCCGTAGGATAAATAAAATGCAGGTCGGGATGAATCAATTTCCGATATTTAACACAAGAAGGGCATACCCCGCAGGAATCTCCGTTCTGCTTGTCCGTACAATTGATATATTGAGCATAAGCTATTGCAAGAGCCAGTTTCCCCGACCCCTCAGGTCCGAGAAACAACTGGGCATGGCTGACCCTGCTCTCTTCAACCGTGGTAACAAGTCGTTTCTTTATCTCCTCCTGCCCTGTTATATCTGCAAATCTCATTTCTAATACAATACTATTTTATTGACCTCTACTCTGCCGTTTACTTTTAATTCATAGAAATATACACCTTTATCCACACTACGTCCATCGTCAGTCATTGCATCCCAAATAAAAGAATGATTTCCGTTGCCTAAATATCCATTATTCAAATTTTTTATTTTTTGTCCGTTGATATTGTAGATATTAAGCTCAACATTGGAGCGTTCATTCAGATAAAAGACGATATTCACATCACCGTACGACGGATTTGGATAAACATAGCTTATTTTTCCGTTTTCAATATAGTTGTTTTCCAAACCTAACCCTATGTCGGGAGTCTCAAGTTTTACATCCGTAAAAATATGATATTCACCCGGTTCAAGGGAAATATTACCATTTGTATTAGTAACATTAATCGAATCGCCGTAAAAATAGTCATACCACATTCCCGTATGTTGAAAATCCGGAGCTATATTTTGTTGAGTAACATCAAAATTTCCGACTATCGTAACATTCATCGAAGCATCATTAAGATGAATACTTTTTGTTGCACCGTCAAGGGAAAGTGTAAAATCAGTCGTCCGGAAAACATCATAATTCTTCTTCAGGTTGATCAAAGAAGTATAAATATCAAATAAAAGCTTTCTCCTGTAATCGGAATAATAGTTCCATTTAATAGGTTTTTGGTCGGTTCGGTGATCGTCACCACCGATTACTCCCGGATAGTTCAGGTAATAGTCATATCCAAGCTCACCGAACTGCCATATCATCTTCGGCCCGGGAATTGTAAAAAAGAAAGCACCCGCAAGTTGCTGACGCTGAAGGGCAATGGTCGTATCCTTGATATTATAGGTGCCGTTTGAGTTTCCGTAATTGATATTTTTTGCCATCAGCCTTTCCTCGTCATGGCTCTCCATAAATCCGACAAGATTAGGTTGCGACCAGCCTCTTTTTTTGTAAGATATCCATTCGAAATTGGAATTTGAGAGCCATCCCATGGTAGCTTCGTTATAATTGTAGTTACCGTTACCCCAAGGCATCATCCCGTAGTTTGAAAGCACCTTCTCCTCCGAGTTCTCGGAAAAATGCTCGAGTATCATATATGCTTTATCATTCACCGACCATACGGAATCGGCATACTGCTCAAGAATATCTATTCTCGACTGGTCATACTGACCCCAGGCAGTTGTATTTCCGAGTGTGTTTTTTTGTGTATATCCTTTCGAGAGATCAAGTCTGTATCCGTCAACGTGATACTCTTCAAGCCAGAATTTAAAGGCGCGGCTGATATATTGTTTTGTTGACTGGCTTTCATGATTCATATCGTACCCGACATTAAAATCATGTTTCGGAATGGGATTATAGAACGGGCTATTCTCTGCCGGGCGATTGTTTTGGGAGTCCCAATAAAGTCTTACATAGGGTGATGTTCCGAAAGAATGATTATAAACAACATCAAGTATAACAGCAATACCCTCACCATGGCAGGCATCAATAAACTGTTTCAGTGTATTTTTCGGACCGTAATATTTATCAGGAGCAAAGTAGAAATTAGGATTATAGCCCCAGCTGAGGTTTCCTTCAAACTCATTTACCGGCATCAATTCAATGGCATTTATCCCGAGATTTTTAAGATAACCGAGAGTGTCAATAAGCGACAAATACGTATGCTGACTTGTAAAGTCTCTGACAAGCAACTCATATACAATCAAATCAGTTACCGCCGGTTGCTCAAAACCGGTGTTCTGCCATTCATATTCATCCTGTTCAGTCTGGAAAACAGAAACGATTCCATCCTGCCCTGCCGGATAAGATTTCAGATTCGGATATGTTGAATTGGAAATATACTGGTCATTCCAGGGATCCAGTACTTTTTCACAATACGGATCACCTATCTTCACCTCACCGTCCACAAAATATTGGTAAGCATACTCCTGCCCGGGAGTAAGTCCGCTAAGTTCTATCCAGTAGTGCTTTCCGTCGGGAGTTCTGTTCATAAATCCATCTTCCACAGTTTGCCAATTATTAAATTCACCAATGACAAAAGCATACTCTTTTTCGGGAGCATATAGCGAAAGCAGTACCGTTGAGCCGTCAATATAGTTTATTCCGTCAACCATACCGTCGGGCAATTCGGCAATTACCGGATCGGACATAACAACGTAGGAGAATGAATCGGCAACCATAGCCGTCTGATTTTTAGCTATTATCTTCACCCAGATGTCATTCCAGAACGTTCCGAAATTATCGGCAAGAATGGTCTCCTGAACGGAAGTTCCCGAAACAGCAGCATACTGGTCACCGTTAACGAACATATACATACTGTCGGCAAGCGGACTGGCAGCAACAACATCAATGGGGTCGTTCAGTTTAACTGTAAAGCCGGAGGATTCCGGTTCCTGAATAATGATACTCAGATCGTTACTGAACACATCAAGGAACAGGTCTTCGGTTTGTGTGGCAGCGTCGGCACTTCTAAAGACCATACATATTTCGGATATTTCGCCTGATGCGGGCACTCCGTAAAAATCACGTAACGTGGGTGCCAAATCCAGACTGTACAGATCGTTTCCAAGACTTGTTAACTGAGGTTGTGTGGAGTTATTACCCCATGAACCTATAACATATTGCCACTGTGTGCCGTTGACAGTAACACCCGTATGTGTATAAACATCTCCGTTATATCCCTCCAAAGGCGTCCCGGCTGCGTTAAAGTATAGTGTAACTTCTTCGTCTGCTGTTGGAAATTCAGGATTGGTATAGGCGGTTTGAGCTGTAAGCAGATTGACAATTAACATACTAATTGCCAGCAGAATTAAGGATTTTGTCATTTTCATATTTATTGCATTTAATTGAATTTGCAAAAATATAAAAAAAATGTGGGAGAATCTAAAATAAAAAGCGGGATTTGGAAATATCCCGCTTTTCAATTTACTATTTTATGCAAGCAGCTATGCCTGCCATACAGAGTTTAGTTCTTTATCAATTCATAAGTGGGCTCGGGAGTTGTGAACTTAAGAATAAAGGTATAATTGCCGGGTTCGGGGATTGGTATATCGGCACCATTAGGTACAAGAGTACCGTCATCGGGGTTTTTTGCACCAAGGTTAACATCCCAGCTGTCGTTAGCACGGAATTTAAAACGGTTATCCTGAGCATCTGTAACATCAGTTGTCAGGTACAGATATTGATTTTCGGCATCCCACTCCATATTAATATCTTCCGCCCATTCGAGCCATTCACCTATCACACCCCAGTTCTGAAGTTCATACGACCAGGTAAGGCCTTCAATATCAACAACAACAGCATAGCCACCGGGTCCGGGGACAGACAGATTACTTGCACCCGGGTCTGTATCAAGAAGTCCGTCACCTCCGTAACCATAATTCGTATGAGCCCAGTCGGGATCTGAAGTAAACTTAAACTCATAAGTCCCGCCTTCCGGCATATAGATATATCCTGTAAAAATATTATCATTTGTAAAGGAATAAATATTAGGAGCGGAAGCAGGATCCCAACCCTGATAATCACCGGGAACCCAAAGTTTGGGATATTCCACAATACTCGCATAGGTAGTCAGGGTTAAAGAAATAGGTGTTGAATAAATATCCGTAAAATCCACGGTATTGTTGGCATAAGAATAAAGTCTGAATTTCAGATTTGCCGACTGACCGGCAGGAACACCCATTGATAAAAGCAGTCCGTTCATCTCTCCGACAGTAATAGAATAGGATGTTTCCTCAGTTGAAACAATTGTTACGGGGCTCACAAAACCACTGTCTGCAAAGTCCATCTGCAACTGATATTTTGTTGATTCAAGATTATCAAGATTATACTTGGTAGCCGACCAGTTAAACGTTGCCATAATACTGTCGGCATTATCGGAAAGCAGCACAAATGCTTCGCCGTCGGAAGGAGACGTTATTGCAGGAGCTACCGTTTGCGACATATCCAATACCGGATCTTTCGTCTCTTTTGTACAAGAGAATACGAAACCAAGTCCGGCAATTGCAACTATTATAAAAAATATTTTTTTCATCTTTTTAACGTTTTAAATTATCAATTAATAACCCGGATTTTGAACAAGATTGGGATTAGCAGTTATGTCTGACGACGGGATCGGGAAAAGATTATATCTGTCATCGGTTGCAATACCGTCGGCAACTTTTCCTTTCCACGGCCACAGATAGTCCGAAGTAGTGAACATTCCGAAACGTATGAGGTCTGTTCTTCTTGTTGCTTCCCAATAGAGTTCGCGTGCTCTCTCATCAATAATGAATTGCAGGTCAATGCTCGAAACGTCGCCGGAATTATCACCGTAAGCTCTTTCGCGAAGTGCGTTAACATATCCTAAAGCAGTTCCCATATCGCCACCCGAACCACCGCGAAGTACAGCTTCGGCATACATGAGATAAACATCAGCCAACCTGAACAACGGGAAGTCCGTATCGGGAAAAGTAAGGTCGGAACCTGTTAAACCCTCGGAAGTGATATTTTTAAATTTTGTGATTGCGTAGCCGTCATTAAAATTGGAAATATCCACAATCTCTTTGGTCTGGCCTTCGGTGAAGAACATCGCACGTCCGTCGGCATCACCTGTTTCGTCGGGGAATTTGTCAACCAAAGCACTCGTTGTCCTTGTTCCTGCCCAACCACCGTCAATTCCATAATCCTGTGGCACCATATCACCGCCAACTCCCGCATGTATAATAAAGGTTGTTCCACCCCATGTTTTTGTATGGATTCCATCAAAAGCAATAGGGAAAATAACTTCCGGGGAATTATCATTATCGGCAAGGAATAAGTCTTCATACTTCGGTTCAAGAGTATAGCCGGCAGCAATTATTTTATTGCAATAAGTCAGACATTCGGTATATTTTTGTTGCCCGATATAAACTTCCGCGTTGAGGTAGAGTTTTGCAAGAAGCATCCAATCGGCAGCTTTATCGGCTCTTCCGTATTCATTCTGTCTTGCATCAACCAATTGTCCCTCAATTGCTTTAAGTTCGCTTTCAATATATGAGAAAAGATCGGCTCTGTTAATTTGTTCAGGGAAAAATGCACCGGGTTCATCATCTTCGGTAACAAAAGGAACATTTCCGAAAAGGTCGAGAGCGTGATAGTAACTCAATGCTCTCAGGAAGCGTGCCTCGGCTCTGTAATGTCCGATATCGGCTCTCAACTGGTCGCTAACACCGCGGTCGTCAAGTTTTGCATCCGTAGTTTCTCTGATAAATTCATTACATAAAGATATTTGATAAAAAACTCTATAATAGAAAGCCGTGATAAAGACATCACTGGAGTTCCACGTTTGCCAGTGAAAGTCTTTGATAGTCTGGTCATTCCAGGAAATGACCGCCTCATCGGTAGTAAGTTCCTGTGCATACCAGTAACCTCTGAGATATTGCCCGAAACCTTCGTCAATACCGCTTATATCGGGATTACCTGCAGGGCCTGTTTGTCCGGTTACGGCAAGTCCGGCATACAGCTTTGCCAAAACCATTTTGTAGGAAGCGGGATCGTCATAAACAGTTGCGGAAGTCACAACATTGGGATCAATGGGAACGGTATCCAGGTCTTTGATACAAGACGGTAATACCAGAACCATTCCCGCAATAATTATTGCTATTTTATATATACTTTTCATTTTTTTATAGTTTAAATATTATTAAAATGTAATGTTAACACCGAGAACATATACTCTTGGACGGGGATAAAGATTATTGTCAATACCTCCGAACACCTCAGGATCAAGTCCTTTGTAACCTGTTATCACAAAAGCATTATTGACTGTGAAAGAGAGTTGAATATCAAGCCTGTCCTTTGCAGGAAGAAGATTATCAAACTTATAGCTCAGACCGATATTGTCCATCCTGAAGAAAGAAGCATCCTGGATATAATAGTCCGAAAGATATTGAGGAGTTTGGAATCCTGCCTCATCAACATCGGAAGTAACATTACTCAGGTAAGGGCCTTCAGGCCTGTAAAGTCTTTCATAGTTTCCGTTGTTCGAGCTGACATTATTATATACATAGTTTCCGAAGTTCGCTCTTCCGGAGAAGAAGAAATCCCAGTTTTTATATTGAAAATCGGTATTTATGCCGAAAGTGAAATTGGCAGCCGGGTCTTTATAATGATATCTGTCTTCATCGGTTATCTGTCCGTCACCGTTCCTGTCAACATAAAGTCCTTCTATTGGCTTACCATTGTTGTCGTAAACCTGTTCGTAAACAAAGAACGAATTTGCAGGATAACCGACACTGTTCATTTGAACAGTATTTCCCACTCCACCTGAAATACCACCGGTAGCAACTCCCAGATAGCTTGTGTCGCTGGAAGCGGTTAATTTGGTTATCTTATTGACATTATAGGTTGTATTAAACCCAATCAGCCATACCATATCTTTTTTTGCAATAGCCCTGGTATTGAAACTAAACTCAACACCCCTGTTTTCCATATCACCAATATTGGTAACAATATAGTTGGTAAGGTTGGAACCGGCCGGGACAGGTATAAAGTTCAAAAGATCACTTGTCTGTTTTAAATAGAAATCCAGAGATCCGTAATATTTATCCTGTTTAAAGCCGAAATCCAATCCGGCATTCCAGGTAGTAGTCTCCTCCCATTTGATCTTACTGTCGTAACCTTCGGGACGTAGTGTTGTATAAAACTGGTTACCAAGCTGGTATTGAGCATTTATTTGACCGTAAGTATATCTTGGCAGATAGGGATAATTACCAAGCCCGATATCCTGCTGACCTGTAACACCATAACCCAATCTTAGTTTTAATTGCGATATGTTCCGGGCACCTGACATCCACCCTTCCTCATTAATCTTCCAGGCAAGTGCTGCGGCAGGGAAAAGCCCCCATCGTGTTTCGGGCGAGAACCTTGAGGTACCATCGTCACGTAATGTAAAAGTAAGCAGATATTTATCTTTAAATGTGTAATTAAATCTTCCGAAGAAAGAAACAAGATAAAGCTCGGTTTTATCTATAATAGTATCAAGATTAAAATCCCTTGCATAGTTTCCGTTTTCAGAATAATTTGACCTCCAGAAGTGCTGCCAGGAGTAACCGGCCATCACACCAAGCTGACTTTTTGCGCGATCAAAATATTTGTTGTAATCCAGATAGAAATCCAGTAGTTTGTTTTTATTTTCCTGCTCATAATGATTATATGAACCTCCTCCATGAACCGGATCAAAAGAAAATGCCGCATATCCGGGAACAATGTAGTTTCCATCACTCTTTGACCCGTCATATCCCACATTTAGCGTTGCTTTCAAGTCGGGGAGAAAATGAAACTTATAATCAACTTTCATATTTGTAATCAGCCTGTTGACTTTTGACCTGTCATCAGTCAAATTAAGCAGAGCCACAGGATTTGCCGTTGCCAGAGTAACGGGAGCACCGTTTGCTTGTATCCATGCATAATATCCGCCATAATCAGTTGTCAACGAATCGGGATTACCTGCATCGTCATTAAAGTGAACCGTATAAGTAGAGTCGGAATTTACAGGCTTGGTAGGATCAAACTGTACGGCAGCACCAATGGCACCACGGTTTGCAAATCTGTTTTTAATAAATGATCCTTGTATATTAAAGTCAATCGTCAAATGATCATCAAAAAAGGAAGGAGTTAAAGCTGCATTAATTGTAGTACGCTGCATCTCATCCGTTTTCAATATACCGTTCTGATTTGAATAACCTACTGAAACCCTGTAGGGCAATACTTTTACTCCTCCGGAAAACCTAAGATAATGATCCTGCCCGAAAGATGCCCTGTATATTTCATCCTGCCAGTCGGTATTGGAAGTTCCCAGCTTAGAAATAACATCGTCATTATCCGCAAACCTGTCTTTTATCATTGCGCGATACTCATCGGCACTAAGGACACC
>Ga0256841_1001187_pt1 | contig 23423 bp, 24 predicted proteins | sample 356308metaG_FD_185971 | JGI IMG/M metagenome (GOLD analysis project Ga0256841, IMG submission 185971) | Hydrothermal vent microbial communities from Mid Atlantic Ridge, Atlantic Ocean - 356-308 | ecosystem: Environmental > Aquatic > Marine > Hydrothermal vents | place: Atlantic Ocean: Mid...
TGGACTACGACCTCTTCGTGCGCTACGACCGCTACCAAGGGGACTACACCGGCAAGAACTACATCCTCCAGAGCGCCGCCATCCAGGCCATCGAGAGCGGCCAGTACGATCCGGCCAACCCCGGGGCTACGCCGCCCGCGGTGATGGAGCGGATGCGCACCCGGGTGGGGCGGGACATGCACACCGACTTTTTCGACGCCGGCCTCAACCTCAGCGGCGAAACCCCACTCCTCCTGGCCGGCGGTCCGGCGGCCTGGGCGGCGGGCTACGAGTATCGCCGGGAGGAGATCGCCGACATCTACGACGCCAACAGCCAGGCGGAGGACGTGATCGGCACCGCCGGCTCTTCGGCCGAAGGGGGGCGCCACCAGTGGGCCCTCTACGGAGAGCTGACGCTGCCGCTGCTCGACGATCTGGAGTTCACCGCGGCCCTGCGCCACGACCATTACAACGACGTGGGGGACAACACCTCGCCGCAACTGAAGCTGCGCTGGCAGCCTCTGGACGAGTTGGTGTTGCGGGCGAGCTGGGGCCGGGGATTCCGCGCGCCGAGCATGAGCGATCTCTACACCGCGCCGGGGTGGGGCGTGGAGACCGTGCGCGACTGTCCACCTCCTTACGGTTGCGCGGCGGAGGAGGTTTGGGTCCTGTCGGGCGGAAACGAGCGGCTCGATCCCGAAAAGTCGGAAAACTGGAACCTGGGGCTGGTCTGGACGCCGCTTTCCAGCTTGGATCTGGAAGCGGACTACTACGATGTGACCGTGCGCGACGCCATCCAGACCTACAGCGCCCAAGCGCTGCTCAATCTGGAGCATCAGGGCGTTCCCCTGCCCGCCGGAACCGCCATCGTCCGCGGCGCGGGGGGCGGCATCTCCGAGATCCACAGCACGCTGGCCAATGTGGCGCGCCTGCGCACCCGCGGCGTCGAACTGAACGGACGCTACCGGATCGACCTGCACGAAGCGGGGTCCCTGGCGCCCAGCCTCACCTGGCTCCACGTGCTCGCTTATGACTACCAGTTGGCGCCGGAGCTGGAGAGCAAGGACTACGCCGGCACCTGGAGCGCCGCAGTGGGGCCCGCGCCGGACGACCGCGTCCAGGCCGGGCTCGATTGGCGCTGGCGCGACTATGGCCTCTCCTGGCAGGTGGACTTCATCGGCGGCATGGAGGCCACGCCCCACGACATCGGCAGCTGGACCAGCCACACCCTCACCTTCACCTGGGAGACTCCCTGGCAGGGGCGCCTGGCCGCCGGCGCGCGCAATCTCTTCGACCGGGATCCGCCCATCGATCTGGCGGTGGAGGCGGACTACACCCTGTTCTATTACCTCTATCCCATCGAAGGGCGGACGCTCTTTCTCAACTACACCCAGCGGTTCGACTGAGCGGCCGGTTGCGCCATATGGCGCAACCTCGGGGGCGGAACTTGCCCTGGGTCAGAAAGGGCCGCCGCGGCGAGCCGCGCCCCATGGCGCCCGCGGCCGGCGGGCTCCTATAATCCTTCTCCATCCCTTTTCGATCGTCCTTGCCCATGTTGCACATCGACCCTCTACGGCTGCTCTTCGCCGCCCTCCTGCTGGTCGCCGGCCCGCCGCTTCCGGCGGCCACCCTCTCGGGCGTGGTGAAGGAGCAGATGAAAATGGACCGCGCCTCCGCCGCTTCCCAGAAGCGCATCGACCGCATGGCCGACGACAGCGAGCGGATGCTGGCCGAGTACAAACTGGCGCTGCGCCAATACGATTCCCTGAAACGCTACGACGACCAGGTGGAGCGGCTGATCCGCTCCCAGGAAGAGGAGCTTCGGGAGATCGACCGGCAACTGGCCGGCATCGAGACCACCCAGCAAGGGGTGGTGCCCCTCATGGCGCGCATGGTGGAGACGCTGGAACGCTTCGTGGCGCTCGATCTGCCCTTTCTTCCGGAAGAGCGCCACCGTCGGGTGGCGGAGCTGAAGGCGCTGCTGGACCGCGCCGACGTGTCGGTGGCGGAGAAGTTCCGGCGCATTCTCGAAGCCTACCAGGTGGAGATGGAGTACGGGCGTACCCTGGAGGCCTGGACGGGCGAGCTGGAGACGGCCGGAGGGCGCCGCTCGGTGGACTATCTGCGGGTGGGGCGCATGCTGCTGCTCTACCAGACGCTGGACCACCGCGAGACCGCGGTGTGGGACCCCGCTGCGGGGAAGTGGCAGCCGCTGGGCGAGCGCTACCGCCGGCCCGTGATGAAGGCGCTGCGCATCGCCCGCAAGCAGGCGGCGCCCGACCTGGTGCGCCTGCCGGTGCCGGCGCCGGAGCCGGTGAAATGAGAGGCGCGGCACTGCTCCTGGCGCTGTTGGCGCTGCCGCTGCCGGCCGCCGCCGGGCCTTTGGATCAGCTGTTGCAAGAGGTGGAACAGGCGCGGCGGCAGGAGGCGCGACTGGACCAGGAACGGGAGGCGCGCTTCCGTGCCGCCCGCGAGCGGCAGGCGCGGCTGCTGGCCGAGGCCAAGGCGAGGCTGGTGGCGGAACAGGCGCGCAGCCGGTCGTTGCGCAACCGCTACGACGACAACGAGAAAAAGCTGGCCGAGGCGGAGCAGAGGCTCCAGCGGCGCCAGGGCGATCTGGGCGAGCTCTTCGGCGTGGTGCGTCAGGTGGCGGGCGACGTGGCCGGCGTGCTGCAAAGTTCGCTGGTTTCGGCGCAGTATCCCGGTCGCGGCAAGGCGCTGCTCGAGATGAGCGAGCAGAAAGCGCTGCCTACCCTGGCCGAGCTGGAAAATCTGTGGATGCAGATGCTCCACGAGATGACCGAGTCGGGCAAGGTGGTGCGCTACGAAGACGCCGTGGTGGCGGCGGACGGTACCGAGACGCGGCGGGAGGTGGTGCGCGTGGGGGTCTTCGACGCCGTCACCGACGGTCGCTTCCTGCGCTATCTGCCCGAGACCGGCCAGCTCCTGGTGCTGCCGCGCCAGCCGGCGCGCCGTTACCGCGAGATGGCGAAGGCCCTGCAGGCCGCCCGCCGTGGAAGGGTGCCCATGGCGGTGGACCCTTCGCGCGGCGCCATCCTCAACGTGCTGGTGCAGATGCCCACTCTGGAGGAGCGGATCGAGCAGGGGCGCACGGTGGGCTACCTCATCATCGGCCTGGCTCTCTTCGGCCTGCTGCTGGCGCTCTACCGGCTCCTCTCCCTCGGCTGGGTGTCGAGGCGGGTGAAGGCCCAGTTGGCATCGCCGCAGGCGCCTCGGGACGACAACCCGTTGGGACGGGTGCTGCTGGCCTGGCAGGAGAACCGCAACGTGGATCTGGAGACGCTGGAACGAAAGATCGACGAAGCGGTGGTGAAGGAGGTGCCCAGGCTGCAGCGGGGGCTCTCCATCATCAAGATCCTGGCGGTGATGGCGCCGTTGTTGGGGTTGTTGGGCACGGTCACCGGCATGATCCAGACCTTCCAGTCCATCACCCTCTTCGGCACGGGCGATCCCAAGCTCATGGCGGGGGGCATCTCTCAGGCGCTGGTCACCACCGTGCTGGGGCTCTCGGCGGCCATTCCCCTCACCTTTCTCCACTCCCTGGCGGCGGGCCGCAGCCGCGCCCTGGTGCAGATTCTGGAAGAGCAGAGCGCCGGCGTCGTCGCCCGCCAGGCCGAGCGGCTGCACGGAGGAGAGGCGTCGTGAGCCCGGCTTTGGCGCAGGTTTACGAGTCGGTGCGCGACTTTCTCGAAGCGGGAGGGCCGGTGATGTGGGCGATTCTCTTCACCGCGCTGTTGCTGTGGACCCTCATCATCGAACGCTACTGGTTTCTGCGCATCACCTGGCCCCGTCAGCTCGAACGGGCGCTGGCGCAGTGGCGGGCGCGCTCCGAGCGGCACAGCTGGTACGCGCAGCGCATCCGCGACGCGCTGGTGTCGGAGCTGTCGCTGCAACTCCATCGCGGCCTGCTGCTGCTCAAGGCGCTGGTGGCGCTCTGCCCCCTGCTGGGGCTGCTGGGCACGGTGTTCGGCATGGTGCAGGTGTTCGAGACCCTGGCGGTGAACGGCAGCGGCAACCCCCGCCTCATGGCCTCGGGCATCTCCCTCGCCACCCTCCCCACCATGGCCGGCATGGTGGTGGCGCTCTCCGGGCTCTATTTCAGCGCCCGCCTGCGCTTCCACGCCGACCACTACACCCAACTCGCCGCCGACCGCCTGCTGTTGTGCGATCCCGCCAGGGAGGAGTGCGCATGAGACGCCGCTACTGCCAGGAAGAGGAGGAGCCCGGCATCGACCTGACGCCGCTCATGGACATCGTCTTCATCATGCTCATCTTCTTCATCGTCACCACCTCCTTCGTCAAGGAGTCGGGCGTGGAGGTGAACCGGCCCACCGCCAACACCGCCGAGCGCAAGGAGCGGGGCAACATTCTCATCGCCATCACCGCCGACGGCGAGGTGTGGATCGACAAGCGAAGGGTGGACGTGCGCGCGGTGCGCGCCAACGTGGAGCGCTTCAAGGCAGAGAACCCCGAAGCGGCGGTGGTGATCCAGGCGGACCGCGATTCCAAGAACGGTCTCCTGGTGGAGGTGATGGACCAGGTGCGGCTGGCGGGGGTGAGCAACATCTCCATCGCCGCGACCAAGGAGTGACCGTGGCTTCCCGGCGGCGAGCCAGAGCCCCTTTGCCGTTTCGGCCCGGGCAAGACTGCGCTCGATGGAGCCTGGATTCCGGATCTTCGCTGTGCCGCGTCCGGGATGACGATCCCCTCTCCTGACATGTTGCGTCTGCCCCTCTCACTGCTGCTGGCCGCCCTGGTGACCCTGGGGCTCTTCTATCTCATGCACTTCATGATCAGCCAGGGGCGGGGCGGGTTGGAACGGTTCCAGAGCTACTCGGTGGTGGACTTCGTTCGTCTGAAAGAGGAGCGCCGGGTGCGCGCCAAGCGGCGGGCGCTGCCGCCGAGGCCGCCGCTGCCCAAGCGGCCGCCGCCGCCCCCGCCTCCTCTCGCCGTGGCCGAGCGGGGCCCGGTGTCGATGAAACTGGCGCCCATGGAGATGCCCCGGTTCGCCCCGCCCACGGTGCGCGGGACGCCTTTTCTCGGCACTTTGGGCCGGACGGCGGAGGGCAGCGCCGACACCGAGCTCATCGCCTTGGTCAAGATCGCGCCGCGTTATCCCCGGCGGGCGGCCCTGGCCGGCAAGGAGGGGTGGGTGAAGCTGGAGTTCACCGTCACCCAGACCGGCACTGTGAAAGAGGTGAAGGTGCTGGAAGCCCATCCTCGAGGCTATTTCGAGCGGGCGGCGAAACGGGCGCTGCTCAAATGGAAGTTCAAGCCGAAGGTGGTGAATGGGAAGCCGGTGGCGCGGCGGGCGGTGCAGGTGATCGAGTTCAAGCTGGAGAAGAGGCGGCGGTGAGGAAGAGGCGTTTCGGATGGCGCCTGGGCGTCCTGGTTCTCGCAGCCCTGTTTCTCCAGCCCGGAGGGGGGACGCGGGCCGGTACCTTGAGCGAGTTCGCTTACCGCCGCCTGGAGCAGGTTCAGAAGCTGATGGAGCAGGCGCGCTTCTCCCAGGCGGAGAAGAAGCTGCGGGCCCTGGAGCGCCGGGCGCGGAAGGGGGGGTACGAAGAGGCGGTGATCCAGCAGACGTGGGGGTATCTGCACGCCGCCCGCGAGCGCTACCCTCAGGCGATCGAGGCTTTCCAAAAGGCGCTGGCCACCGGCGAACTGCCCAAGGAGGTGGCTCTGGAGCTGCGCTACGACATCGCCCAGCTCCAGGCCGCGCGGCAGGCGTGGCCGCAGGCGGCCCGGGCCTACGAGGCTTGGCTGGCCGAGGCGAAGAGTCCCTCGGCCGAGAGCTTCGCCTTCGGCGCCACCCTCTATGCCCAGCTCCGGCGCTACGGAAAGGCGATCGACGCCATCCGCAAGGCCATCGCCATGGCGAAACGGCCGCGGGAGGACTGGTACCAGCTCCTCGCCGCTCTCCACTACCGCCGCAAGGAGCTGGCGGCCATGGCCACGGTGCTGGAGAAGATGGTCGCCCTCTGGCCCCGGCGGCCACGCTACTGGAAGCAGCTGGCCAGCGTCCACTATCTGCTGGGGCGTCGCCGCCGGGCGCTCGCGGTGCTTGCGCTCGCCTACCGGCAGGGTTATCTGCGGCGGGAGTCGGAACTGCTCGACCTGGTCAATCTCTATCTGCTGGAGAAGGTCCCCTACACCGCGGCGCGCATCCTGCAACGGGAGATGGAGGCGGGCCGCATCCGCCGCAGCGGACGCAACCGGCAGTGGCTGGGCGAGATCTGGATGCAGGCGCGGGAGAACGACGCCGCGCTGAAGGAGCTGGAGGCGGCGGCCCGCGTCCAGCGGAGCGGACCCCTGCATCTGCGGCTGGCGCGTCTGCTCTACGATCGGGAACGCTGGCGCGAGGTGGTGCGGCACGCCCGCAGGGCGCGGGCCCTGGGCGGCCTGGCCGACGCCGGCGACGCCTGGCTCCTCGAAGGGATGGCGCTGCACGAGCTGGGCGAGTCGGAAAAGGCGCGGGCCGCCTTCCGCCGCGCGCGCGCCTATCCGCGCAGCCGCGAGCAGGCGGAGCGGTGGCTGGCGTTTCTCCAGTCGGATTGAGATGCCGGATTAATAAGAGACGGCTGCGAAAGAGTAACGGTTCAGTCGATGGCGAGCACGATCTTGCCGGTGGTGTGGCCGGTCTCGACGAGGCGGTGCGCCTCGGCGGCCTGCTCCAGCGGCAGGGCGCGGCTCACCACCACCTCCAGCCGCCCTTCGGTCATCCACTCGCCGCAGCGGCGCAGGATCTCGCCCTGGTGGGCCAGCGCTTCGGGGAGATCCTTGAGCGCGGGGGTGAGCATCAGGGTGAAGGCGATGGTCAGATTCTTGTTGCGGGCCTCAGCGGTGACCAGTCCCTCGCCGGGGTCGAGGATGGTCACCAGGGTGCCGTATTCGGCCAGGAGAGGGATGGAGGCGCGGAAGACTTCTGGACCCACGGTGTCGAAGACCAGGTCGAGCCCCCGTCCCTCGGTGACCTGCTCCACCACCTCGGCCACATTCTCCCGGCGGTAGTCGATGACCACGTCGGCGCCCAGCCGCCGCGCCAGCTCCGCCTTCTCCGGCGAGCTCACCGTGGTGAAGACCCGCGCGCCGCGGATCTTGGCGAGCTGGATGGCCACATGGCCCACGCCGCCGGCGCCGCCATGGATCAGCACGTCCTGTCCCTCTTGCAGCCTTCCGCGGTCGTAGAGCGCCTCCCAGGCGGTGATGAGCACCAGCGGAGCGGCCGCGGCCGGGTTCCACTCCACCTTGGCCGGCTTGAACTCGGCGCGCCTCTCCTCGAGCACGGTGAATTCGGCGTAGTTGCCTGGTTCCCTGCCGAGGCCGCCATGGCAGAACCAGACCTTGTCGCCCGGCTGGAAACGGGTGACCTCCTTGCCGGTCTCCACCACTTCGCCGGCGCCGTCGCAGCCGAGGATGGCGGGCGGCTCGGCGCCATAGAAGAGGCCCCGGCCGCGCAGCTTGGTGTCGATGGGGTTCACCCCGGCGGCGTGGAGTTTCACCTTGATCTGGGTGGGGGCGGCGATGGAGGGTTCCGCCACCTCCTGGAGTTGCAGCACTTCCGGCGGGCCGGGGCGGGTCATGACGACAGCTTTCATGGGGTTTTCTCCTGCGAGCCGGTGATGGTCGATCATGGTATCTTCGCCCCATGAAACCGAGCCTTCAAGCCCTCAAGCGCCACCAGGCGGCGCTGCGCAACTGCCGCCGCTGCCCCGACATGATTCCTCCCGTGGTGGTGGGGGAGGCGGTGCTCTCGCCGATCCTCTCCATCGGCCAGGCGCCCGGCGAAAAGGAGGGGCCGGCCGGCAAGCCCTTCGCCTGGACCGCCGGCAAGACCCTGTTCAAGTGGTTCGCCTCCATCGGCGTGGACGAGGAGAGCTACCGCTCCCGGGTCTACATGGCGGCCGTCTGCCGCTGTTTTCCCGGCAAGAACCCCAAGGGGGGCGACCGGGTGCCGAGCCGGGAGGAGATCCAGCGCTGCCGCCACTGGCTGGAGCGGGAGTTTCAGCTGCTGCGGCCGAAGTTGGTGATTCCCATCGGCAAGCTGGCCATCGCCGAGACCATGCACGTCGGCCGGCTGGCCGAGGTGGTGGGGCGCTCTTTCGAAAAGGAGCTGTTCGGCGTGCCCGCCACGGTGATCCCTTTGCCGCACCCCTCCGGCGCCTCCACCTGGCATCGCACCGAGCCGGGAAAGACGCTGCTGGCTCGGGCGCTGGAGGAGATCGCCCGGCATCCCGCCTGGCGCGCCACCTTCCCTGGCGGCTGATCCCTTCGCGATCCCCGTCAGTTTCCGGCCCGCGGCACCTGGGTGACCACGGGGTGGACGCTCAGAGCGTGGAGACGCTGGGGGCCCGAACCACGGTAGCGCACCTCCACCTGCACCGAGACCGGCCGATTGGCGTAGCCGCGCAGGGAAAAGCTCGCCGGCAGCGAGGCGGCGGTGCCCAATACCGTGCGCTGGAAGAGGCGGTGGGCCTGTCCGTCGGCGGTGAGCGCGCTGACGGTCCAGGTGATCCGCGCAGCGGGAGCGGCTTCCCGAACGGCGAGGCGAAGTTTCAACACGCTTCTTTTCGACGGCCTCACCTGGGGGTAGCGGATGGAGGCGCTGCTTCCCCGGGAGACCTCCAGCACCAGCGCGTCGTGGACACGGCTGCCATCGGCCAGGGTCGCCGTGGATTGCCGGGGGTGGCTGTCGCCCGAGGAGGCGGCCAGGTCGTTGAGAGCGACGGTGACGAGGCGGATGCGGGCGGCCGGCGTGATCCGTTTCCCCAGAGCCGCTCTCGAGGGGGCGCCCGCCGGGAGCCGACGGCGGGCGACGCTGCCCATTCCCCCCCGCTTCCAGGGCGCGCTCGGCATCTTCAGGATGGCGGACGAATGCCGCGAGGGGCTTTGCACGGGGCTGCGCACCCGGCTCCGCTGGCCGCTGATCCGCTGCTCCACCCAGGGAGGGCAGGTGGCGCGGATGTTCAGGTTGCCGGCGTAGGCGCCGCGGGCGCGGCCCAGGATGCGGCTGTCGCTGCTGAGCTTCCAGTCGCGTCGTTCATTGCCGCAGACGGTGACGTTCTGGAAGCGGGCGGTGCTGTGGTGCAGCTCGACCCCCACGGTGTAGCCGGTGAAGAGGCAGTTCTTCACCGTCACGTTGCGGCTGTTGTAGATGTAGAGCCCCACGCCCCGGCCGTCGCCGAGAAAGGCGCTGTCCATGCAGTCGAGCACCACGTTGTCCCGCTCCACCACCAGCGCGCCGGGCGAGCCGTAGTCCCCGAGGGCGAAGGTGCCGGGGCAGATGAGAACCGGCTTGTCCACCTCTTCCAGGTTCAGGTTGCGGTCCACCACCACGCATTCCCGGCAGTCGGGAAGGCACCCGTCGGTGGCATCCTGGTTGCCGTCGTCACACTCTTCGCCGCCGTACCACTTTCCCCGGAAGCGGGTGCGGGGAAAGTCGTCGAGGATGCCGTCGCCGCACACCGGCAGCACCAGCTTGCAGTTCTCGTCGCAATGGGGCTTGCCTTCGGCGAAATGGAGCCCTTTCAGATCCCGTCCGTCGCACTCTTCGTTGGAGTCGGCCACGCCGTCGCCGCAGCGCGGGAGGCGGCAATCGCTGCGGCAGGCGTCGGGCGCCAGGTCGCTGTTCCTCACGCCGTTGTCGCACTCCTCCCCTTCTTCCAGCACGCCGTTGCCGCAAACCGGATTCTGACTGAGGGAGCCGCTGGCCGCCACGGAGGGCAGGGCCGGGAGAATGAGGAGGGCTGCGGTGAGGATGGATGAGATTTTCATGAAATTCCCCCTTCAATAACATCGATGGGTCGAGTTGGAAGATAAGGGCTGAAAAACCCATGATCAAGAGGGGGAATCCCCCCTTCAGGAGCGGTGGAGGACCGCCGCCCGGTTCAGCCGGAGGAGCAGAAAAAGGGAAGCGGCATAGAGCGCCAGGCCGCCGCCGTCCGCCAGCAGGTCCAGAAGGGAGAAAGAGCGCGTGGGGATGAAATATTGCAAACACTCGGTGGCCAGGCCGTAACCCAGCAGGGGGAGGGCGAAACGCCAGCCGAAATCGCGTTGCGGCCAGCTGGCGTGGCCGAGCAGCGCCAGCAGGCCGAAAGAGAGTAGGTGGGCCACCTTGTCGTTGATCCATCCTTCTCCTCCGGGGGGCGCCGGCGTCAACAGCAGCCAGGTGAGGAGCGGCAGGTAGAGGGCCAGCGCCAGGCGCGCGCCCGCCCGGCCGCAGGGCGACAAAGGGAGCTTCATCCGCCGCTCCCGCGCTGTTCGCGCTGCACCGCCCGATAGCCGATGTCCCGCCGGTAGTAGATGCCGTTCCAGTGGATGCGGCCGGCCAGCTCATAGGCGCGCTTTTGCGCCTCGGTGACCGTTTCGCCCAGGGCGGTGACGCAGAGCACCCGGCCGCCGGCGGTGACCACCCGGCCGTCCCGTTCCGCCGTGCCGGCGTGGAAGATCTTGGTCCCTTCCGGCTCCTCGTCGGGCAATCCGTCGATGGGGTCCCCGGTGCGATACTCGCCGGGATAACCGCCCGCGGCCAGCACCACGCCGAGAGCGGCGCGCGACTCCCACTCGGCCTGCTCCTCGTCCAGCCTCCCCTCCAGCGCCGCCAGGCAGTGGGCCACCAGATCGGACTTCATGCGCAGCAGGATGGGCTGGGTCTCGGGGTCGCCGAAGCGGACGTTGAACTCCAGCACCTTGGGGTTGCCCTGGGCGTCGATCATCAGGCCGGCGTAGAGAAAACCGGTGAAGGGAGTGCCGTCGGCGGCCATGCCGAGGATGGTGGGCCGGATCACCTCCTCCAGGATGCGCTCGTGCATTTGCGGCGTGACCACGGGGGCGGGCGAGTAGGCGCCCATGCCCCCGGTGTTGGGGCCGGTGTCGCCTTCGCCCGCCGCCTTGTGGTCCTGGGAAGAGGCCATGGGCAGGACGTTGCGGCCGTCCGCCATGACGATGAAGCTCGCCTCTTCGCCGTTGAGGAACTCCTCGATCACCACGCGGTGGCCGGCCTCGCCGAACTTGTTGCCGGCCAGCATGTCGCGCACCGTCTCTTCGGCGGTTTTCATGTCCTGGGCCAGGATGACCCCCTTGCCGGCGGCCAGGCCGTCGGCCTTGATGACGATGGGCGCGCCCATCTGGTGCAGGTAGGCGACGGCCTCCTCCACTTCGGAGAAGACGCCGTAGGCGGCGGTGGGGATGCCGTGGCGGGCGAGGAACTCCTTGGCGAAGGCTTTGGAACCCTCCAGCCGGGCGGCGCGCCGGCCCGGGCCGAAACATTTGAGGCCCGCCGCGGTGAAGCTGTCCACCAGGCCGTCCACCAGAGGCGCCTCGGGGCCGACGATGGTGAGGTCGATCTCCTTCCGCAGGGCGAAGGTCTTGAGCGCCTCCTTGTCGGTGGCCGAGATCTCCACGTTCTCGACCTTGGGCTCCCGGGCGGTGCCGGCGTTGCCCGGCGCCACATAGACCTTTTCCGCCAGCGGCGATTGCGCCGCCTTCCAGGCCAGGGCGTGTTCCCGGCCGCCGCCGCCGATGATCAGGATGTTCATGGACTCGATCTCCCGGTGCTGCTGGTGTTGATGGATGTGGGCTTCCTTCGGCGCAGGCCCGACCCGCCTTCCCGGAAATCGGCGCCGTCGCTGGCGCTTCTCCGCGTCCTCGCCTCGGCCATCCCCGACCTCGGACGTCGCGCCGACGACCGCCGGCGCGTCTCAGGGTGGAAGCAAGGCCGCCCCATGCGGGATTTCGCCGGCTTCAATGCCGGAAATGCCGCATTCCCGTGAAGACCATGGCCATGCCGTGCTCGTCCGCCGCGGCGATCACCTCCTCGTCCCGCATGGAGCCGCCGGGCTGGATCACCGCCGCCACGCCCGCCGCGGCGGCGTTGTCGATGCCGTCGCGGAAGGGGAAGAAGGCGTCCGAGGCCATCACCGAGCCTTTCACCTCCAATCCCGCGTGCTCCGCCTTGATGGCGGCGATGCGCGCCGAATTGACCCGGCTCATCTGTCCGGCGCCGACGCCGATGGTCATTTTCCCTTTACCGTAGACGATGGCGTTGGATTTGACGAATTTGGCCACCCGCCAGGTGAAGAGCAGGTCCGCCATCTCCTCCTCCGTGGGAGCCCGTTTGGTGACCACCGTGAGTTCGTTGTAGAGGGCCAGATCGGCCTCCTGCACCAGAAGGCCGCCGTTGACCCGCTTGAAGTCGAGGCGCTGGGCCGGACTCTCGGGCCATTCGCCGCATTGGAGCAGGCGCACGTTCTTCTTGGCCGACACCGCTTCGGCCGCCTCCGCGCTCACCCGGGGGGCGACGATCACCTCGACGAACTGCCGCTCCACGATGGCGGCGGCGGTTTCGCCGTCCAGTTCCCGGTTGAAGGCGATGATGCCGCCGAAGGCCGATTCGGGATCGGTGGCGTAGGCGCGGTCGTAGGCCTCCAAAAGGCTCCCCCCCACGGCCGCTCCACAGGGATTGGCATGTTTGACGATGACGCAGGCGGGGCCTTCGTCGAACTGCTTCACGCACTCCAGGGCGGCGTCGGTGTCGGCGATGTTGTTGTAACTGAGCTCCTTGCCCTGGAGCTGTCGCGCCGTGGCCACGCTGGCCTCGGCAAGGTCGTGTTCCACGAAGAAAGCCGCCTTCTGGTGGGGGTTCTCGCCGTAGCGCATGGCCTGCGCCTGGCGGAACTGAAGATTGACGGTTTCGGGAAAATCCCGGGTTCGCTCGCCGTTGACGTCGAGCGCGCCCAGATAGTTGGCGATGGCGCCGTCGTAGCGGGCGGTGTGCTCGAAGGTCTTCACCGCCAGGCGGAAGCGGGTCTCGTCGGTGAGCGCGCCGCCGTGCCGTTTCATCTCCGCGAGTACCACCGCATAGTCGAGGGGGTCCACCACCACCGCCACGTCGTGGTGGTTCTTGGCGGCGGCGCGGATCATGGCGGGGCCGCCGATGTCGATGTTTTCGATGGCGGTCTCCAGATCGCAATCGGGGGCGGCCACGGTCTGCTCGAAGGGGTAGAGGTTCACCGCCACCAAGTCGATGGGAAGGATGCCGTGCTCGGCCATCACCACCTCGTCGAGATCGCGCCGGCCGAGGATGCCGCCGTGGATCTTCGGGTGGAGCGTCTTCACCCGACCGTCCATCATCTCGGGAAAGCCGGTGTAATCGCTCACTTCGGTGACTGGGATGCCGCTCTCCTGCAGCAGCCTGGCAGTGCCGCCAGTGGAGAGGATTTCCACGCCCATGTCGGCCAAGCCGCGGGCGAATTCAGCTACGCCGCTCTTGTCGGAGACGCTGATGAGGGCTCGGGTGATCTTGTTCATGGTGCAGTTTCCGGAATTGGATGGACAGGGTGGATGATGGGGGTGGCGGGGTCAGCTCAGGCCGTGAAGGGCGAGTTTCTTGCGCAGGGTGCCGCGGCTGATGCCGAGCAAGGCGGCGGCGCGGGTTTGGTTGCCGTTGGTGTGCCGCATGACCGTCTCCAGCAGGGGGCGTTCGATCTCGGTCATCACCAGCTGATAGAGGTCGGCGGTCTGGTGGCCGCCCAACTGCTCGAAATAGCTCTCCAACGCCTCCCGAACGCAATCGGCCAGCGATTCGGCGCGTTGGCGCCGGCGTACCACCAGCGCCCCTTCAGCGGAAGAGTCTTCGGTCTCCACGAAACTCATGTGGCATGCCCCCCGGTGTTCCCTCTTCCAGACGGCATGGCCCGCGGCCTTCGTCGTGGAAGAAGAATGCCTCGATCAATTGTCGTTGTTCCCTGGCGGATTCCGCGGCGTTGATGCGACGGCGGAACTCCGCGGCCCCCTTCATCCCCTGGGCGTACCAGGCGATGTGTTTGCGCGCGATGCGTGTTCCGTGGCGTTCTCCGTAGAAGGCGTGGATCGCCTCCAGGTGCTCCAGCAGCTGGCCGCCGATCCAGGACAGCGACGGCGGTGGCAGCAGGCTGCCGTGCTCCAGATAGTGCCCGATGCGCTGAAAGATCCACGGACGCCCCTGGGCGGCGCGGCCTATCATGATAGCGTCGGCTCCGGTGAATTGCAGCACCTGCTCCGCCTTTTTTTCGCTGTCGATGTCGCCATTGGCCACCACTGGAATCGCAACCGACTGTTTTACCAAGCGAATGGTTTCGTATTCGGCCTCGCCTCCGAAACCGCAGGCGCGGGTGCGGCCGTGAACGGTGAGCATGGCGATGCCGCTCTGTTCGGCGATGCGGGCGATCTCCACGGCATTGCGGTTTCGGCGATCCCATCCGGTGCGGATCTTGAGGGTCACCGGCGCCTCCACTGCTTTCACCACCGTCTCAAGGATTCGCGCCACCCGCTTCTCGTCGCGCAACAGGGCCGAGCCGGCCGCCTTGCGGCACACTTTCTTCGCCGGGCAGCCCATGTTGATGTCGATGATCTGCGCGCCCAGCTCCACGTTGGCCCTGGCGGCGTCGGCCATCGCTTGCGGATCGTTGCCGACGATCTGCACCGCCACCGGCGGCTCCTCCCCCTGGTGCCGCAGGCGCGCGAGAGTTTTGCGGCTGCCCCACAAAGCGGTGTCGGCGGCGACCATTTCGGAGAAGGCCAGAGCGGCGCCGAAACGCCGACAGAGATTGCGGAACGGCAGGTCGGTGATGCCCGCCATAGGGGCGAGGAGGAGCCGGCCTTGAAGTTTCCAGGGGCCGATCTTCATTCGCCGGCGGGAACCAAGGCCACTTCGAAGCCGGTCACCCGTTCGGATGGGGCCGCGAGCAGTAGCTCCACCTCCAGGGACTCCCCCGCCTCCAGCGGCGTCTCGGTGTTCTTCGACGTGTAGACGGGAGGCTCGAAGGTGCGGCGTCCCACCAGCTTCTGCTGATCGTCGGTAAGCGTCACCTGCATCGCCGGCAGGAGTTGGGGGGCGGAGCCGCCGTTGCGCAACAGCAGCTTCAGCCGGTAGCGGTTGGGCGCGGCCGGCTCAAGGCTGCTATCGATCACCGCGATGCTCGGTTTCGTCTTCTTGGCGGGGAGGGTGCAGCCGAGATAGGGGCACCAGCGTTCGGCGAGGCTGCGAAAGCGTGGTTGATCGATCCACCGATCCCGCTCGATCCAGACCACCTGTCCCGCCAGCAGGAGCAGCAGCGCCACCAGCAGAAGGAAGCCGGGAAAGGAGAGGCCGCGCCGCCGCCCTCCAGGCGGCTCGAAGAGCAGCTCTTCCGGCACCTCCACCGCCTTGAGGTCGTTCATTTCCGGCGGTACGCCGGTTTCCAGAGCGGCGGGAAGAGGTTCGCGGCCCGCCGGGTGCTGCAGTTCCAGCTTCTCCAGCCCCGCCAGCGTCTCTTCCATTTCGGCCAGGAGCCGGTCCATCTCCTTCTCTTGCTCCTGCTGCGGGACGAAGAGCTCCCCTTCGGCTGAGTTCGTCTTTTCGGGCCGGAACAGGAACACCTTGCGGCAGGAGGTGCAGGCGATCCGCGTCTCTCCGCTGTCGAGCAACGCCTCGTCCAGGTCGTATTCGTGATCGCAATGGGTACAGGTGATCTTCATCGTTTCACTCCATCCAGCCGTGCCCAACCGGAGCTGCGGACGGGGGGTGCGAAGGAAAAGGTGGGGGAGTAGGCCGCGGCGACCGTCTCCGCCTGCTCGTGAAGGATGCCGGAGAGCACCAGTTCTCCGCCGGGCGGCAGGAGCGCGCCGAGAAGCGGCGCCAGCTCCACCAGCACGTTGGCGAGGATGTTGGCCAGCACCAGATCGCAACCGGAAGGGAGGGGATCGCCGGCGGCGACCGCCTCCAGACGTTCGAAGACGCCGTTCCGGCGGGCGTTGTCGCGCGTGGCCAGCAGCGCCTGGGGGTCGTGGTCCACGGCGATGACGCGGGCGGCGCCCAGCTTGAGGGCGGCGATGCCGAGGATTCCGGAGCCGCAGCCGTAGTCCACCACGCAACGCCCCTGAAGAGAGGCGCCGTCGAGCCACTCCAGACAGAGCGCCGTGGTGGGGTGGGTACCGGTGCCGAAGGCGAGCCCCGGGTCCAGCTCCACCACCACGGCGTCTTTCCGCGTCACCGTCGATCCGCTGGGGGCGATCCACAGCCGGCGGCCGAAACGCATGGGTCGGAAGTGGTCGAGCCAGGCGCGTTCCCAGGGGCGGTCGTCGAGGCGTTCCAGTTTCACTTCGGCCGGGAAGCGGCCCGCAAGCCGCCGGCGCAGCTCCTGCAGATCGGCCGTGGCGGGGAAGAGGCCGGTCACCCGGGTGCGTTCCCACACCGGCGTTTCGCCCGGCGCGGGCTCCAGCATGGGTTGGTCCTCAGCGTCGCTCAAGGTCACCGAGAGCGCGCCCAGCTCTTCCAGCAGCGCCTCCGCTTCGGCGGCCTGCCGCTTCTCCAGGACGAGATGAAGCTGGAACCAGTGCATCTTCAGGAGGCCGGAGGAAGGTGTTCTTCCAGCCAGTCGCGGATCCAGTGGCTCGGGCGGTTGCCGGCGAAGCGGGCCTTTTCGGCGCCATCCACGAAGAGCATCAGGGTGGGAAAACCCCGCAGCTTGTAGTGGCCGGCCAGCTTCATGTTCTCGCCCTCGTCCACCTCCACCTTCACCAGTTGCACCCGAGGGGCCATCTCGCTCATCACGCGCTCGAGATGGGGGGCGATGGCGTGGCAGGGTGCGCACCAGTCGGCCCAGAAGTCCACCAGCACCGGCTGTCGACGCGAGCGTTCGATCACCACCCTCTCGAAGTTCTCCAAATGGGCGGTGACGCATTCGGGATCGCAGGGCTTGTGAAAAGGGGGCATGGGTTCGAGCGAGTACGCAGGATGGGAAAATGAAGATTCTAGCAGACCGTTTTGGCATACTTCCCTTCTGTTTCCCATCCATGCCAGGTGCCTTCACGCCATGAACCCTCCGCTGCGAATCGCCACCCGCAAATCCCCCCTCGCCCTTTGGCAGGCCGAGCATGTTGCCGCGGCCCTGCGTTCCGTCCATCCGGGGCTCGAAGTGGAGCTGGTGGGCATGAGCACCCAGGGCGACAAGATCCTCGACACGCCGCTGGCCAAGATCGGTGGCAAGGGGCTCTTCGTCAAGGAGCTGGAGCAGGGCATGCTGGAGGGGCGGGCGGACATCGCCGTCCACTCCATGAAGGACGTGCCGGTGGAGCTGCCGGCCGGCCTCCATTTGCCGGTGATCCTGGAGCGGGAGGATCCGCGCGATGCCTTCGTTTCCAACCGCCACGCTTCCTTCGACGATCTGCCCCAGGGCGCGCGGGTGGGCACCTCCAGCCTGCGCCGGCAGTGCCAGCTGCTGGAGCGGCGCCCCGACCTGGAGCTGCTGCCCTTGCGCGGCAACGTCAACACCCGCTTGCGCAAGCTCGACGAAGGGGAATACGACGCCGTCATCCTGGCCGCCGCCGGACTGAAGCGGCTCGGTTTCGGCCACCGCATCCGCGCCTTCATCGAGCCCGAGCAGAGCCTTCCCGCCATCGGCCAGGGCGCCATCGGCATCGAGTGTCGCGCCGACGATCAACGGGTGAACGAGCTGATCGCTCCCCTGCACCATCCGCCCACCGCCACCTGCGTGCTGGCCGAGCGGGCCATGAACCAGCGCCTCGAAGGCGGTTGCCAGGTGCCCATCGCCGGCCACGCCCTCCTCGACGGCGACCGCCTCTGGCTGCGCGGGCTGGTGGGCAGCCTGGATGGGAAGGTGATCATCCGCGGCGAGGTGCGGGGCGACACCGCCGAGGCCGAAGCCCTGGGCCGGTCGCTGGGCGAGCGGCTGCTGGCCGATGGCGCGGACGAGATACTCGAAGCGCTCTACCGCCACGAGTGAAGCCGCGCCCCATGGAGTGCCATCTGCGCGGCCTCAGCGTTCTGGTCACCCGGCCGGCCGGCCGGTCGCAAACGCTGTGCGAGCTCATCGAACGGGCCCGCGGCCGGCCGGTCTCCTTCCCCGCGATGGAGATCGTTCCTCCCGAGGACCCCGAAAGGGCGGCGCGGGTGCTGGCGCAGGCGGCTTCCGCCGACCTGCTGATCTTCGTCAGCGCCAACGCGGTGACCCACGCCTTTCCCCTGTTGCCCGAGATCCTGCCCGCCGAGACCGCCGTGGCCGCCGTGGGGGGCGCCACCGCCCGCGCTTTGGAAGAGGCGGGGCTGGAACCCGACCTGGTGCCGCGGGAGCGTTTCGACAGCGAGGGGCTGCTGGCGCTGCCGCAGCTCCAGAAGATGGCGGGGCGACGGGTGATCATCGTCCGCGGCGAGGGGGGGCGGGAAGCGTTGCGCGAAGCGCTCGAGGCGCGCGGCGCCGCGGTCGTCTACGCCGAGGTCTATCGCCGCCGCTGCGCGCGGCGGAGCGCGGCCAACCTGGTGGCTCAGTGGGATTCCCTGGTGGAGGCGGCGGTGGTGACCAGCGTGGCCGTCTTCGACTGTCTTTGGGAACTGCTGGGAGAAGTTGGGCAGGAGAAGCTCAAGGAGACCCCCCTGGTGGTGCTGAGCGAGCGCATCGCCCGCCATGCCGCCGCTTTGGGGTGCCGCCGGTTGACGGTGACGCGGCAGGCGGGAGACCGTGCTATTCTCGAAGTTCTGTGCCAACTGGTGGAGGAGGCATGAAAAAGGCGATTCGTTATCTGCTCGCCGAGGAGAACACCAACAGGCTGGTGGTGGCGGGGATCGTGCTGGGCGTGCTGTTCGGCTGGCTGCTGCCCGACTGGGCGCTGGCGCAAAAGGCGCTGGGCAAGGCTTTCGTCGCCTTCCTCAAGATGCTGGTGGTGCCGCTGGTGTTCGCCTCGGTCTATGTGGCCATCTCCGGCTTGGGCGGACTGGAGAAGCTCAGGCAGATCGGCCTGAAGACCATCCTGCTCTATCTGGTGACCACCGCGCTGGCGGTGGTGGCGGCCATCGTCGCCATGAACCTCTTTCCCATCGGCGAGCCGGTCTCCGCCGAGGGACTGAGCTACGAGAAGGCGGAGCAGGTGGCTCCCTTCTCTCTGAGCCGGATGCTGCTCAGCTTCATTCCCACCAACATCTTCAACGCCCTGGCCACCGGCTCGCTGATGCAGGTGATCGTCTTCGCCATCCTGCTGGCGCTCGCCAGCCTCTATCTCGAGGAGCGGCACCACCGCGCCATGCTCGACGTCTTCACCGGCATCTCCGAGGCGCTCCTCAAGCTGGCCAGCTGGATCGTGCGCTTCACCCCCTTGGGCGTGTTCAGCCTCATCAGTTACGTGGTGGCGGATCAGGGGATCGGCGTGCTGTTGGATCTGTGGAAATACATTCTCATGGTGCTGGGCGTGATCCTTTTCCATGGCCTGGTCACCCTGCCGGGGCTCATGGCGCTGATCGCGCGCATCAACCCTTACGACTATCTGAAAAGGGTGCGCGAAGTGCCGCTCATGGCCTTCTCCACCGCTTCCAGCGCCGCCACCCTGCCGGTGAGCCTGAAGGTCTCCCAGGAGAAGGGCGGCGTGAGCGCCGAGACCGCCAGCTTCGTGCTGCCCCTCGGGGCCACGGTCTCCATGGACGGCACCGCCGCCTACCTCACCATCGCCGTGCTCTACATCGCCAACCTGGCGGGGCTGCAGATGGATTGGGGGGATCAACTGGTATTGGGCTTCACCGTGGTGGCGCTCAGCGTCGGGGTGGCGGCGCTGCCTTCCGCCTCCCTGGTGATGATGGTGGTGATTCTCAACCAAGTGGGGTTGCCCGTGGCCTACATGGCGCTCATCGTGGCGGTGGACCGCATTCTCGACATGGCGCGCACCGCCCTCAACGTCACCTCCGACCTGGTGGTGGCCAAGACAGTGGACACCCTCAACCGCCCGGCGCGGGAGGCGGCCGCGGCCCGGGCCACCGGATGAAACCGCCGTGGCGCGGCGGCCTCTCCTGCTGTTCGGCGCCATGGTCCTGGCGCTTGCGCTGCTGGCCGCCGCGCTCTTTCGCTGGTGGCAGATCGCCCAGGAGCTGGAACGGATGAACAGCCGGCTCGAAGAGGCGACGCGGGCGCAGCAGGCGCTTCGCCGGCGTCTGCAGGAGACGCAGAAGCTGCTCCACCAACAGATGGTCCGCTTGCGCCGGATGGAAGCGCAGCGGACCCACGACCGACCCCCACCCAAGAAGGAGGCAGAACCATGACGATCCAGCTCGGACCCATGCCCGACGAGCAGGGCTACTTCGGCGAATACGGCGGCCAGATCATCCCGCCGGAGCTCAAGGCGGTGATGGACGAGATCGACCGCGCCTATGAAGAGATCCGCAAAACCGAGGCCTTCCAGAAAGAGCTGGCCGAGCTTCACGCCGACTACGTGGGCCGGCCCAGCCCCCTCTTCGAGGCGAGACGGCTCAGCGACCGGCTGGGGGGCGCGCGCATCTGGCTCAAGCGGGAAGATCTCAACCACACCGGCGCCCACAAGATCAACCACTGCCTGGGCGAGGCGCTGCTCGCCAAGCACATGGGCAAGACCAAGGTGCTGGCGGAGACCGGCGCCGGCCAGCACGGCGTGGCGCTGGCCACCGCCTGCGCCCTGGTGGGCATCGAGTGCGAGATCCACATGGGCGAAATCGACATCGAGAAAGAGCACCCCAACGTCACCAAGATGAAGATCCTGGGATGCAATCTGGTGCCCGTGACCCGCGGCACCCGCACCCTCAAGGACGCCGTGGACAGCGCCTTCGAAGAGTATCTGCGCGATCCGCAGAACTTCTTCTATGCCATCGGCTCCGTGGTGGGACCCCATCCCTTCCCCAAGATGGTGCGCGATTTCCAAAGCATCGTCGGCCGTGAAGCAAAGCGGCAGTTCCTGGAGAAGAACGGCCGTCTTCCCGACGTGGTCATGGCCTGCGTGGGCGGCGGTTCCAACGCCATCGGCCTGTTCACCGATTTTCTCGAGGAGGAGTCGGTGCGCATCATCGGCGTGGAGCCTGCGGGCCGGGGGTTGGACACGCCGGACCATGCCGCCACCCTCACCAAGGGGGTCAAAGGCACCATCCACGGCTTCAAGTGCTACAACCTTCAGGACGAGAAGGGCAATCCCTTGGCGGTCTATTCCATCGCCTCGGGGCTGGACTATCCCGGCGTAGGGCCCCAGCACTGCTATCTCAAGGACATGGAACGGGTGGAATACGTCACCGCCACCGACGACGAATGCCTGGACGCCTTCCTCACCCTGTCGCGCACCGAGGGCATCATCCCCGCCCTGGAGAGCGCCCACGCCGTGGCCCACGCCATGAAGCTGGCGAAAGAGATGGCGCCCGAGCAGCACATTCTGGTGAATCTCTCCGGCCGCGGCGACAAAGATGCCGATTTCGTGGCGGAGAAGCTGGAGCTTTGACGCGGGCCCGGCAGCGGTCTTGGTAAATGGGGCGAAGCGGAGAAGACCAACAGGATGGGCATTCTCCGTTGCCACTGCCGACAGAATCGGCCATACTTTGCTAGGTCCACCCCGAACCGGGGCGTCCGTTCAGTTGGAGCATTCAAGGAGGAATCTCATGGACGGCAGAATCCTGTTCTGCATCTTCTCTCTATCTCTTCCCGCCACCGCTTGGCCGGTGGATGTCTACCGCTGTGTCACTTCGGATGGTGGCGTGAGTTTTCAACAACAGCATTGTCCCGAAAAGGGCGAGCGGCTGGTGCTGGCCGGCGCCCAGGCCGCCTGGAGTTCTCTGCGCAAGCAGGAGAAACGGCTCTATGGAAGTTACCGCAAGCGCGACCGGGAGCGGGCGGAACGCCGACGCCGGGCGGAGCGCAAGGCGCTGGCCGCGCGGGCGTCGAGCCGGGCCGCGGCAACCCGCTGCTACCGCCGCCGGGTCGCTTTGGAAAACGCGCAGGCGAAATCGCGCGCCGGCTACAAGCCGGCCGAGGGGGAGCGCCTCAGGCGCCGACGGGATCAGTTGGAGGAGTATCTTCGGCGGTTCTGCCGGCGCTGAAGCCGTTCACTGCTGCCGTGCCCGTTCCTCGGAGCGCCACAGCTGGAAGCTGGGGTGGGTGAGGTAGCCTTTGTTGAGCACATAGTTGAGCACGTTGCGCAGCCGGAAGAAGTGGACCACCGAATCCACCCGGATGATCTCCTTGCCGTGCTCGTCGAAAAAGATGAGCGTGGGGGCGTAGAAGAGGCCGAGGTCGTGGGCCCACTTGCGCGCGGTGGTCCTGCGCCCGTCGGGCGTGACCAGCGGCTCGTCGGCGCGCATGTCGAGCTGCACCGCGTCGAACCGTTTGAACAGGTTGAGGATGGCCGGTTGGCGCAGGGGGCCGCTGTGGAGGATGTCGCAGGCGTGGCAGTTGCCGCGCTCGAAGAAGACCACGAGAGGGCGCTCGCCGGGAAAACGGGTGCGGTCCAGATAGTGGGGCGGCGGCAGGAAGAAATCCTCCTCCACCAGGTCGTCGCTGTCGAAATGGAGGGTCTTGTCGCCGCGCGCCAGATAGACGTGGAAAGGCTCCCGTTCGTAGTGTCCGCCCGCCACGTATTCCAGGGCGGCGCGGAACTGATAGGGGGGGTAATAGCCGCGCAGTCGTAGCGCCACCTTGCCGTCGGCGTCGTAGAAGACCAGCGAGGGGGTGAAGTTGGTGCCCATCTTCAGCGCATAGTCGCGCTGGCTCATGGTTTCCCCCTCGGGGGTGGTGACCTCTTCGGGGCTCCAGATGTCGATGGCCACCACGTCGAAATTGTCGCGCGTGTATTTGACGATGTCCGGCATCTTCCAGTTGACCTCCATGAGCTGCCGGCAGTACGGACACCGTTTCTGGCCGAAATAGACGATGAGCCCTTTCTTGCCCGATTGGATGGCCTCCTTGAGGTCCTGGGGGAGGTCGAGAAAGGCATCGTCCTTGAACCAGTCGGGGTGCCGGACCATCTCCTTGAGCGGAACGTCGTCGAAGACCAGGGCGTCGTCGTCCGTGGCCGCGAACGCGGTAAAAGCGTGGAACAGGAGAATGCCCGCGATAAGGAGAGGATTCGGTTTCATAGGTAGTCGGCCCAATTCACCCGCTCGTCGCCGAAGACCAGGAAATGGGGGTTGAGGAGAGACTCTTTCCGGTTGTACTCCAGCGGCCGCATCTCGGTGTCGGTGACTTTGCCGCCGGCCGCCTCCACCACCGCTTGCGCGGCGGCGGTGTCCCACTCCGAGGTGGGGCCCAGGCGGGGATAGACGTCCGCCGCGCCTTCGGCCACCAGACAGAGTTTCATCGAGCTGCCCATGCTCAGCAGCTCGTGTTCACCCAGATTCTGCAGGAAACGCTGGAGGCTGTCGCCGGCGTGGGAACGGCTGCCGGCCACCCGCACCGGCGAGGCGCATTCCGAGGCCGCCCGGATAGGTTGGGGCGGCTGGTCGTTCTCCTGCCGGAAGGCGCCTTCGTTCCTGGCGCCATACCAGGTACGATCGAGCGCCGGGGCGTGGACCACTCCGAGCACCGGCCGGTGCTCCTCCACCAGGGCGACGTTCACGGTGAACTCGCCATTGCGCTTGACGAACTCGCGGGTGCCGTCGAGGGGATCGACCAACC
>Ga0256841_1001188_pt1 | contig 23423 bp, 29 predicted proteins | sample 356308metaG_FD_185971 | JGI IMG/M metagenome (GOLD analysis project Ga0256841, IMG submission 185971) | Hydrothermal vent microbial communities from Mid Atlantic Ridge, Atlantic Ocean - 356-308 | ecosystem: Environmental > Aquatic > Marine > Hydrothermal vents | place: Atlantic Ocean: Mid...
CAATAATATTTTGATGATTAAAAAGGGCGTTTATCCCCGGAGTTTTGCAAGAGAGATGTGGGTCACTTTCCTGGCCGGAATCTTCAGGTCGATTCGCTTCGGCATATCCGAAGCACACGGCGGAGGTAATGCCATTATTTATAATTACCTGCTCGAAAAAGGGGCTTATATTTATGATCGTCAAGCCAATACCGTTGCCGTGAATTTCGAAAAGATTTATGACGCGGTTCGTCAATTGGCCCACGATCTTCTGGTCCTTCAGGGTACGGGTAATTACCGGGGCGCCAAGGAGATGATTGCCCGATATGCCGTTGATTCACCTTCCATGCAGGCTCTTCGGGCCAAATTAAAGGGATTACCCGTTGATATCCGGCCCGTATTTCAAATTGAACAAGAGATGAAACGGTAGAGGTCGGTCCGGGGTGTGCCATTCGTTTGTTCTGATCGATAACAGGGGGAACCGAGATCCTTCGGTTAATCTGGCCATTGAAGAATATGTATTGCGGAATATAGCCACGAATAGGGAGTATCTTTTTCTGTATGAGAACAGACCGAGCGTTGTAATCGGCAGACACCAACTTACCGCGCGCGAGGCCAATCTCTCTTATTGCCACCAACAGGATATTCCGATTCTGAGACGTATTTCGGGAGGCGGTAGTGTTTTTCATGACCCGGGGAATGTTAATTTTAGCTTTATTACGAAACGCACGGCCCTGAATGTGAATCGATACCGCCGATTTCTTCAACCCATTATCCGTACTTTGCGCGATTTGGACGTAAGGGCCGAAATCGATGCCCGCAATAATATCTTAATTGATGGTTGTAAAATTTCAGGCAACGCTCAATTTGCCAGCCGTAAGCGATTACTTTCTCACGGCACCCTTTTATTCGATACGGATTTAGATAAATTGCGGCAGTCTTTGCATACGTCGCCCGAACGGAAATTCACCAGCCATGCTTCTCCATCCGCTTCGGCTGAAGTAACGAATATCGGTAGCCATCTAAAGCACTCTCTGTCCAGGACAGAATTTAAGACGCGTCTGCTGCATAATTTTTTCGTAGAGGAACCTGTCGTCTATTCTTTTTATGAAAAAGAATGGCAGGAAATCCTGCACCTTTCTTCCCGGAGATACCGAAGCTGGGACTGGAATTACGGCCGTTCTCCCAAAGCCGGGATTAGCATGGATTTGGATTTTCACTCCATACCCCTTCATCTTTTTATGGAGTTGGATTCGGGTAAAATTAGCGCATTCCGACTTACAGATGACCGGGGAAAATCGTATTTTCCCGGGGAAATGGAACGGGCTTTCCTACATCTTCCTTATGATTACAGCACCCTTTCCCAGGTGAGTGATCGCCTGAGAAAGCGGTTTTTGCCGGATTTTCCCTTTGAAAAACTATTTTTTTGAGGATTTTATCATGAAAGAAATCGCCGTTATTAGCGGAGCAGGCACAGGAATTGGTCAGGCATTAAGCTGGCAGCTGGCCGGAAAATACGGAATGAATGTCCTTGGTTTCGGTCGCAGGGCGCAAACTTTGCGGATTACCCGCGATAAATTTCCGGATAAAATCCGTTATGTGGTTGCCGATATCAGCCGGGCTACGGATCGGCATGCCCTTCTGCAGGCGCTGGGGAAAGAGGAAAGAGTGAAATTTTTAGTGCACAATGCGGCTGTGCTGGAACCGGTCAAGCGTCTTACCGATATTACTTTAGACGAATGGCGGGAGCATATGGCTATCAATGTAGAAGGGCCGCTTTTTCTTACAAAGCTTCTCCTGCCCAGATTAGACCAAAGTCGCGTCCTACACATTTCATCCGGTGCAGCTCGGCATGCCTACACGGGTTGGGGCGCCTATTGCACTTCCAAGGCCGCTCTGCATATGATTTACCAGGTCTGGAAAAAAGAGATGGAAGGCCGAAAGGTAATCTTCGGCAGTGCACGACCGGGAATCGTTGATACGCCGATGCAGGACAAAGTACGTCAGGCGGATGAATCGGTTTTTGCGGAAAAAGAGCGATTCGCACGTATGAAGGAACAGGGCCAATTACTTAAGCCGGAAACGGTCGCCGATTTTTTGTCCTATTTACTGCTTGAGACCAACGATGAGCAGTTCTCCGGGAAAGAGTGGGATATCCGGGACACGGAATTCGGGCATTAAAACATGGAACCTTTCCCCGGCTAGTTTTCTAAAAAATACGGCTTCAATTTTAAAGCGCATGCCTTGCAAATGATAAATTCCCGCCTAAGTTGTTGATCGAAATATAACCCGTAATTAAAAAAATATTGACAACTGGATCATCAATTTTTATTATAAGGCATATTTGAAAAATGTTGTTTTCCTCTTTTGATATTTAACTGCGGATCATTTGATCTATACTTCCGGAGAGGAATCGATTGAAATGAAAAAATTTGCAATCCTGATTAATACTCTTCTAATGCTGGGAATAGTGCTGCTTTTTGCCTCCTGCGAAAAGAATCCGGCAGAAGTCGATGAACAGCTAATCCGTTTTCCGATACTAGGGGCAGGGGAATACCATAATATTGATGTGCAACTGGTGGGCTACAACACAGTACGCGTTACGCACAAGGCCGGGCCCGTTCTGAGGAGCAGGGATATTTGTCGCATTGATATCGGAACAACCGTCAATAACCAATTTATACGATGGAAAACTTATCCCTCCTCTATCGATTTTACTTCTCATGTGTACCTGATTCATTTTAACTTCAAAGTAAAGATGAGCCGTGATGAAATCGTGCAAATTCTTACTCTTCGCTACATTAAAACCGATTCATCCTTCGTGGGAGTGGAAACTCCGGTTCCTTTGTACAAGTACCCTTATGCTTCGGCACAGGTTATTCTTAAACAGGATGATTTTAATATTGGAATTTTTTGGAATATTGCAGTAAATGATGATTTTATTTTCAATCGTCCTTTATGGGTAGATGGTTGTTTATTTACTTATAACCTCCATAATCATGCTCTCGAAATTATGACAGATAATACTTTCCAATATTTAGCTGCCAATTCGCATTATGTTTTCTATCCAGAAATGAGAATGAACCAAAGAATAATTCTTCACCGCTTTAACCTGATTACCGGAAAGAATGATCTTACGAAGGTACTGAATTCTAATATTGTACAAGGCATCGCGGCGGATGAAAATTATGTTTACGTATTGATTGTCCGTTCCCTTAAAAAGTATACGACTAATTTCGTGTTGCAGGATTCGATCCCGCTTGATTATGAATATATAAATTTCATGAGCATTAAGGATAGTGTGGTCTATTTTAAGGACGGACAATATTGCTGTGATCCGAACGGCGAACAGCTAAGGCGTTTTGATCTGACTTCCCGGACCTGGCTGCCAAACGTTTGGTCTCCGGCTCAAAGAACAGAGGGTTTCGATATTTATAAAGATGGTTTTTACTATGTTGATCTTAATAAGGAATTTTTAGGAGTTATTTATTTTTGGGATTTGTTGCCTGTTAAGTCCGGGCAATGAATGCCTCAGGGGATAAGGAACTTTCCCCTACTAAAAAATTTGCATTTGGACCGCTGTGATTATTGGGACGGCAGAATTAAAATTGAGCTAACGTAAGTAAGTCACTATATTTGTCTTAACTTAACCAAGGGGAAACCATCTGATGAAAAAAAAATACGGAACGCTCTTCTTCGTTTTAGTAACAATTCTCCTGCTGATTAAAATGGAATATGTATTTGCCTCGCCGAAACAGGGGGAATTCTCGGGTGATCTTGTTATCACCGCACCCGGCCATGTCGTAAAAGCAAAGTTATATATTAAAGACCCGTATATATATCGTCTGGAAATGTCCGAAGAGTCCGGCGGAATGATATTTATTCGTCCCGCAGAGGCCCGGGGTAAGATATGGATGCTCGATCCGGCTAAAAAGCAATACAAAATCTTATCTTGGCCCCAAAAGCATAAAGATCCGCTCGAGGCCTGGACCGATATTCAATACGATATGAAAGGCGGAAATACCGCAAAGGAAACAATCCATGGCCATCCCTGTGCCGTTTCTGAGTTTAAATATCCGGGAACAGATAAAGTGGCTTTGAAAATGTGGTACGCAGAAGATATAAAATATACGATTAAACGGGTAGCCGATGCCAAAATTATGATGGAAAATAAATCTCAACCGAAAATTATCAAAGGGACGTTTGAGATATTGAACATTAAAACTGGAAAGCTGGATGATACCCTGTTCGAGGTTCCGGCCGGCTATGTAGAAGTGAAATAACGTCCGCATCTTCAAAAGTCAAAACTATTTTCCCATAAGGGATTTTAGGATAGGTTTATTCCGCAATTACTATTAAGATTGAGTCAGACGGGAATAAATTAGCAGTATTATCAAGGAATATCTGTTAAGCGGTAGACGATTTGTCGGAGCTTGTTATGAAGGTTAAAATTTTATCTCTTATGGGTTATCTTTTAATGTTAAGTGGCATCGGTGCCCTGATCATTACTAATACGATTATATCTTCGTTTATACCTTCTATTGTAATACAGGGTATGGCCTTCGTCCTTATGCTTTGGGCGCGAAATACATTAGGTATGAGAAGTTTTCATCTCACTGCAAACCCAAGCCAAGGAAACTTGGTTACGACAGGGCCTTATAAACTCATCCGGCATCCGATTTATGCTGCGGTATGTCTTTTCGTTTGGGCCTCCGTCCTGGCCGCGCCGTCGCTCCGCACCGCTCTTTTTTCTACCGTTGTCACGGTTGGGGCAATCCTTCGTATTATATGTGAAGAGCGCTCGCTTTTAGAAAGTTATCCTGAATACGGGCGCTATTCTTGTCAGACCAAACGCATGATCCCCTTTGTATTCTAACTTTTGCAGAAAAATATACGTATTTCTCGCTTGAATTTCGGCAAAACGTTTCTCTCAAAAAATCAGGGCAATCAAAAGGGATTGAGTTAAAATCAAAGAAGCCTGAAAATCATTGATTTTCCGATATTTACAGGAATGAGGCTTGCTTGAATTGGGATACAAAAAGACGTATATTTGTAACTGTTTTTAAAGAATAAGAAAGCGATCTGTGCGCGTAAAACTGAAGGTCGAATATGAGGGAACCCGTTATAGCGGCTGGCAACTCCAAAAAGGGCAACGTTCGGTTCAACAGGTCATAGAAGAAACCTTACAAATTCTTTTCAAAAAACAGATTCGTATTACTGCCGCGGGAAGGACGGATGCCGGGGTTCATGCCAGGAATCAGGTGGTTCATTTCGATTCGCCCGAGTATGATTTACGAAAGCTACAGCGGTCTTTAAACGGAATGTTGGAAAAGGATATTGTCGTAAAAGAATGTATCCGGGTAAGGGATGATTTTCATGCCCGCTTCGATGCTACGGCCAGGTACTATAGCTACCGGATTGCCATGCAGCCAACGGCTTTGTGGCGGAATTATGCATGGCCGGTCTTTTTCCCTTTGAATTTAACCCTCTTACAACGGGGTGCGGAACTCATCCCTCGCTACGAAGATTTTCAGGCTTTTTGTAAAGTTAAAAGTGAGGTGAAACACTATCTTTGTCAGGTCTATAACAGCTATTGGTCGGCGGAAGAGTACTTTTTAATTTATCATATTGTCGCCAATCGTTTTTTGCATGGTATGGTCAGGGCTCTTGTGGGGACACTTATCAGTCTGGGACGAGGCAAAATAAGTATCCATGATATGAAAAAGATGATTGAAGGAAAAGATCGCACCCGGGTTCCCTTAACGGCTCCGGCCAGGGGGCTCATTCTGGAACAGGTCTATTACGGAAAGGAATTGAACAATGAAATTTTTTATTGATACGGCCAATATCGAAGAAATAAAGGAAGCAAATAGTCTGGGGCTGTTGGACGGAGTGACTACCAATCCCACTTTGCTGGCCAGGGAAAAAGGTTCCGCCACAGAAATCTTTAAACAAATCTGTGCGGTAGTCGACGGAGCGGTTAATGCGGAAGTGGTCTCCATGGATTGGCAGGGCATCGTAAAAGAGGGTCGGGAATTAGCCAAAATTCATGAGAATATCGTAGTTAAGATTCCCATGACCAAGGACGGCCTGAAGGCGGTTAAGGTATTTTCCGCAGAAGGTATTAAAACCAATGTAACGCTTATCTTTACGCCCATTCAGGCTCTGTTGGCCGCCCGGGCCGGTGCTACCTATGTTTGTCCCTTTGTAGGGCGACTGGACGATATTGCCGCGGATGGTATGGATGTTATCTCTCAGATCAAGCAAATTTTTGATAATTATATGATTGAAAGTGAAATTATCGTAGCCAGTATCCGCCATCCTATGCATGTTCTCGAGTCGGCTTTAATCGGGGCGGATATTGTAACGGTTCCGTTTAAAGTGCTTCAACAGCTTTTTAAGCATCCTTTAACGGATATAGGAATTGAACGTTTTTTAAGTGATTGGGAAAAAGTAAAGAACAGATAATAGTAAGTGGGGCAGGCAGATGAAATTTTTTATAGATACGGCAAATATTGAACAAATTAAAGAAGCAGCCAGCATCGGCATCCTGGATGGTGTAACCACCAATCCCACCCTTATTTCCAGGGAAAAGGGAAATCCTGAAGATATTTTTAAGGCGATTTGCGAAATTGTAGATGGTCCGGTTAGCGCGGAAGCGGTTTCTCCGGACTGGCAAGGCATGGTAAAGGAAGGACGCCATCTGGCTTCGTTACATAAAAACATTGTAGTTAAGATTCCCATGACCAAGGAAGGATTAAAAGCGGTTAAAGTTTTGGCAACCGAGGGAATCCGTACCAATGTCACTTTGGTTTTTTCACCCATTCAAGCGCTTTTAGCGGCCCGGGCGGGAGCCGCTTTCGTCAGCCCCTTTGTAGGCCGCTTGGATGATATCGCCAGCGAAGGTATGGAACGGGTTGAACAGATCATGCAGATCTTTTCCAATTATGCTCTTTCCGCGGAAGTTATTGTAGCCAGTATCCGCCACCCCATGCATGTCGTTCGGGCGGCTATGATAGGTGCCCATATTGCCACCATACCCTTTAAGGTGATCGAGCAAATGATGAAACATCCTCTGACCGACAACGGGATCACTCGATTTTTGGCAGACTGGGAAAAAGTAAAAAACCGTTCGTAGTTTAAGGATATTCGTATGTTTTCCAAACTATTTAAAATAGGTCTCTGGATTACCCTTGGAATAATTGCCGGATTTCTGCTTTACAAACAATTTCCTCCGGCTGAGCAGGCCCAACCCCGCAAGGGAACCGATACGGCCTTTATAACCCGGGCCCGTGCTACGGATTTGCAAACGATTTCACAACACCGGCAAAATGCTATTACCCGTGCCGTAAAAATCGTCAGCCCGGCGGTGGTATCCGTGAATGTTACGAAAATCAACAAATTCGTCCAGCGCTCACCTTATTATGTCGACCCGCTTTTTCAGCAGCTTTTCCCGGAATTTTTCGGAGATCGCGTTGTGCAACAGCCCGTCAAATCAATCGGTTCCGGATTTATTATCTCCTCCGACGGTTTTATTCTTACCAATGAACACGTGGTAGGCTCTAATGCCGAAGAAATTATTGTTGCTATGGGAAACGGCAAAGAATATAAAGCAAAATTGGTCGGTAAAGACCGCGTAGCGGACCTGGCTCTGCTTAAGATCGATCAGAAAAATCTGCCTTATATACGCTTTGGCGATTCGGACCGTATTCTAATCGGAGAATGGGCCATCGCCCTCGGAAATCCGTTCGGATTGTTCATCAAGAGTCAACCCACGGTAACGGTGGGGGTCATTAGTGCTGTGGATCGTGATTTTTCGCCCATAGAAGGTCGGGTTTACGAGGATATGATCCAAACCGATGCCGCCATTAACAGTGGAAATAGCGGAGGGCCTCTTTGTGATGCGGACGGCGAGGTAATCGGGATGAATGCCTTTATTTATACGATTAACCCCAAATTGTCCGGATCGGTAGGAGTGGGTTTTGCGATTCCGAGTAATCATATTAAAAAGGTCGTCGTCCGCCTTAAGCAGCGTCAGGATAAAGATAAGGATGTCTGGCTCGGCTTAAGTGCCGTGGATCTGAATGCTTATCTGGCCAGATTACTTCACTATTCATACCCGTACGGAGTTTTGATCAAACGAATCGATCGCAAGAGTCCTGCCGATAAAGCAGGATTGGAACCGGGCGATATTATCCTGAGTCTGAACGGCCAGGATGTGCAAAGTTTAGCTCAGGCCAATGAAGTGTTACAAGGCCTGGACTTGCGGGTCGGGGATAAGCTGTATGTTACTATCTGGCGAAGTGGTAAAACTATGGACAAGATACTCGTTCTTGTGAAAAATCCCCACTAATTTTTTTATCTAATTTTTATAAGGAGGCATTTTGGCTCAAGGGCAATTGCTTTACGACGGTAAAACCAAATTGATTTTTACAGCGGAAAAACCGGAACAGGTCATTATTGAATTTAAAGATAACGAAAGCATATTCGATGGTGATAAAAAAGCCAGGTTTAAAGATAAAGCGGTGCTGAAAAATGCACTGAATGCTGCTATCTTTGAATATTTGAATGGATACAACATTCCCACTCATTTCAACAAAAAACTGGATGAAAAACGGGTACTGGTCAAAAAGCTGGACATGATTCCATTAAAAATAATCGTCCGTAATATTGCTGCCGGCACACTCTGCGATCGCTTTCAGATAGAAGAGGGCCTGCCGTTAAAATACCCGGTCATTGAATATTATCTGAAAAGTAAAAAATTGGGTAATCTGTTCATCTCCGAGTCCCATGCCTATGCCTTTAACTATGCCACTCCGGAAGAAATGAAGCATATTGCCCGCCTGGCTTCCAAGGTGAATGCCGTTTTGAAATCCTATTTGGAACGGCGAAAGATCAAGCTTATTGATTATCAGCTTGAATTTGGTCGTTATCAGAAGTTAGTCCTCCTTGGTGATGAGATTACTCCGGATACATCCCGCTTATGGGATATTGAAGCAGAGAACAAAATAAATAAGAAGCGCTTCAACTTTACGAACAGTAAAGCACAGGCAGCTTATCAGGAACTGTATAACCGCTTGCTCAATAAATAAGAGGGTTCGATGATTACAAAGGATGGGTATGGAATTATTTTTACTACAGGAGTGATAGGGATTGTTTTTGTGGCCCTATCGCTATTGACAAATTCTATTCTTCTCTGGATTATTAGTGGATTAGTTGCTGTCCTGTTCGTTTTTCACTTTTTCTTCTTCAGAGATCCGGATCGTCTTGTTCCGGATAAGGAAGGTCTGATTATTTCTCCTGCAGACGGCAAGGTGATCAAAATAGATGAAATAGAAGAAAGTTTGTATTTCAATAAAAAAGTTCAGCGGGTCAGTATTTTTATGTCGGTCTTCGATGTACATATCAACCGGGTTCCCATCAGCGGTGTGGTGGAAAAGGTCTTGTACCGAAAGGGTAAGTATCTGCCCGCTTTCGAAGATTCTGCAGCTCTGGAGAATGAACAAAATCTGATTGCTATTCGAAGCAAAAGCGGTCCATTGGCATTTACCCAGGTGGCCGGTATCATTGCCAGAAGAATTGTATCCCGCTTAAAAGAGGGTGATCAGGTTACGGTCGGTCAACGCTTTGGCATGATTAAATACAGTTCGCGGGTGGATCTGTTTTTGCCTGAGTCTGTAAAAGTCTTGGTTCAGTTGGGTCAAAAAGTAAAAGGCGGCAGTACGATTATTGGAGAATTTTTAAAGTGATTCAAATATCCCGAAAAATAATGCCCAGCTTCTTTACCATGGGCAACATGTTCTGTGGCTTTATGGCCATCCTATTTGCCGCCTATTTAAAAGATTTTACGCTTGCGGCGTGGATGATTATTTTAGCGGCTTTCTTAGATACTCTGGACGGTAAAGTGGCCCGCATTGCCAATGCAGCCAGCAAATTCGGCGTAGAATATGATTCGCTCGCAGATGTCATTTCCTTCGGAATGGCTCCTTCCGTACTCATTTATGTTCTCTTTTTTCATCATTGGCAAACCGCCGGTTTATTCATCAGTTTTTTCCCCGTTCTATTCGGAAGTGTCCGGCTGGCCAGATTTAATGTGCAGTTGGATGGTTTTGAGAAAAGTGAATTTATCGGCCTGCCCATTCCTGCCGGTGCTTTGGCGATCGCAACCTATATTCTTTTTCTGGATAAATATTTCCCGGATAGAATCTTTCCCAAGGTATTGCTGCTGATCACTCTCTCGGTTTCTGTGCTCATGGTCAGTACGATTCGTTACGATGTCATGCCGCGATTAACCTATAAGGGAGGCTTCCTCCCTCTATTGACTTTTTTACTGTTTATTGCCGTTGTTATCTTAGGTTTTCTTTTCCCGAAATCATTGTTGTTCCCTTATATTGTGTTTTATGTGACCTACGGCTTCATCAGGTTTTTAATCCGTCTGGGAAGTGGGAAGGCAATTAAATCCGGATAAGGTTTTTCAAAAGATACAGTCCCTTAACTGAATAGGATTGGTGATGAGAAAAAAAAGTTTAGGATTTATTTTAATCGTAATCGTGTTGGGAGCGCTGATCGGTTCCGCCCTGGGGGAAGTTATTGCTTTGTTGATCCCCGCAGGAGTGGTACATCAATTTTTTTTAAAATCGGCTACGGCTGCTCTGGGGCCGACCACATTGGATATTATCATCATGACTTTTACGATTGGCTTCTCCATAAAGTTGAATATTACGGGAGTCATTGGAATTTTTATTGCTGCTTATATTTTGCGATGGGTAGAATGATCTTTATTCATTCTGGTTCGTAAAAGAGGTTAGCAGTATTTATTTTTGAGAGGAGATACCATGTTTGGAATAGGGTCCACCGAATTATTAGTCATTCTTTTTATCATATTATTGGTCTTTGGTTCTAAAAAGCTACCTGAATTAGCGCAGGGTCTGGGCCGCGGCATCCGCGAGTTTAAAAAAGCAACCAATGATATTCAGGAAGAATTGGATATTAATAAACCGTTGCCAAAGAACTCTTCGCAAACAGAAGATTCCACCGAAGAGACTAAAAAAGATTAATTCTTTTGGCAATGGATCTTTATGATCAAGGCCCTCAGGATCAGGTAAACCACTACCTTTCCGGTGACTTTTCCGTTCAGGATAAGGTAGAGGCCTATCTTCAGCAGTTACATTTAAACACCTTTATCCAAATTCGGGAAAACCGGATCAGGGATGAAGCCGTTCAACTGGATCGCAAGCGCAAAGCCGGTCGAACAATCGGCGTTTTGGCCGGAATCATACTGGCAGTTAAGGACAATATTGCGATTCAGGATGAAAGAACCACCTGTCCAAGCCGTATTCTTCAAAACTACATAAGCCCTTTTTCCTCTACTGTAATTAATAAACTTTGTCGGGAGGATGCTCTCCTCATCGGCAAGACCAATATAGACGAATTTGCTATGGGTTCTTCCGGCGAGTACTCTTTTTTTGGTGCCGTGAAAAATCCATGGGACGCCAAACGGGTTGCCGGCGGGTCTTCCGGTGGATCCGCTGTGGCCGTGGCCACGCGAATGGCTGATGCGGCATTGGGGAGCGAGACGGGAGGTTCTGTTCGTCAGCCTGCTTCTTTTAGCGGAGTGGTGAATTTGAAGCCTTTCGATTTCCCTTTGCTCAGGCCGGGATTCATTAAAAACGAAATCGGACATGCTACCCGCATTGTTCTGGGAACCAGTCTACCTGATTTTGTCCGTTTCGGACAGTATAGGCCATATCTCGCTTAGGCAGTCTTTTTCAAAAGTTAAAAAAAGGAGGAACTGGATAGATCTACATCGTGTTTTGCCTGAGAATCCTTTATTGATGGATAACCGGGGAAGTTTCAACTTTGTACCCGGACCGGTTCAGGATGAAATTGCCAGAGGGATGGACCGTCCATCGCCGGGTAATTTTCTACCCGTTTTAAAGTTCGCCTATCTTGCGGGAAGCATGGCACTACGTTTTTTGCATATACTGTATGAAAAAAGAATCGAACCCGAAAATTATATGTTAGATTCGCTCGACCGGTCTATTCTTCTGGCACTATTCGCAAGCTATCCGCAAACAGCGGCCGAGCTATACAAAAATCTGCAGAACAAAATACGGTGTACCGCGGGATTAATTACGGAAGAGCTTATCCTGTTGAAGAAGCTGAAAATAGTGAAAATAAAACATCGCGAGCATGCACCAGCGCTCTATTCTAAAAACAAAGCAATCGCGCTCATCGAAAAAGGACCGGCCAGGGAAGATATCCTGAAAAGCGAAAGACAACAATGGATGAAATTATATACTCAATTAAAACTAATGGACAGGCAATGAACAGTTATTTGGCTTTTAAAAACTATTTAATCATGAGTCGTCCGCTCAATATACTTATTGTCTTCTTAAGTGTGTTACTGGGTGGGATCCTGGTAAGGGGGCTGACCTTGCCTTCCGCTTTGATAATGGCCGGAATAACGGCAATGCTTATTGCGGCGGGCGGCAACATAATCAATGACATCTATGATCTCGAAATCGACAAAATAAATAAACCGTCCCGCTTATTGCCCAGCGGCAGGGTCTCGCTGCGCACGGCCTGGTTCTATTTTCTGTTTTCCTATTTATGCGGACTTTCCGTATCCCTGACTCTGGGAACGACTCTGTTTACGATCGCCGTAATTATTGCGGTTCTGCTCTATTTTTATAGTTTTAAACTAAAGCGTACGATTCTATTCGGAAACATAGCGGTAAGTCTCTCCGGAGCGATGGCTTTTATTTATGGCGCGGGAGCCGTGGGTAGCTATGAGAAAGGTGTTTTCCCGGCTCTCTTTGCTTTGTTGTTCCATTTCGGGCGCGAGGTCATCAAAGATATGCAGGATGTCGAAGGGGATCTGAACAATCAGGCTATTACCTTTGCGGGGAAATTTGGAAAACATAAATCCGTGATTCTTATTAATTTTGTCTATGTGCTCTTGATCATTATTACTATAATCCCGTATATTTTAAATATTTACAATAGGTATTATCTCTGGATTGTCGTAGGGGGAGTCGATTTGATTCTCCTTCTGGTTAATGTTCTGCTCTGGATACGAAATGATGGGAAAACTCTGGGGCGGTTGAGCCATTTACTAAAACTGGATATGCTTATCGGTCTGATTGCCCTTTATGTGGGGTAGACTCCCCGGGGAAAAAAGATGTTATTTTCACTGATTCGAAATCTTGAAAAAATCGATATTATCTTGGCTTCCGGGTCCCCGAGAAGATATGATTTACTTAAATCTTTGGGCTTGAATTTTAAAGTGGTCCTCAGTAACATTGCGGAAGAAAATAGTGCTGCTTCTGATCCTGTCCATAGTGTGGAGAACAATGCCAGAGCCAAAGGATTCGCTGGGGCGGAAAAATATCCGGACCATCTTGTGATATGTGCGGATACGGTGGTCGCCTGTGATGAACAGCCTATAGGAAAACCGGTCAATGAAGAGGATGCATTTCGTATTTTATCAACTTTAAGCGGACGCACCCATCAGGTTCATACCTGTTTCGGATTGATATTCACTCGGTATAATGCGAGTCTTTTTGATACGGTTACTACGGACGTAACCTTTCGGGCATTGACGGATGAGGAGAAATTGGCTTACATTAATACGGGCGAACCCTTTGACAAGGCCGGTGCTTACGGCATTCAGGGGCAGGGAGCGCTCCTGGTGGAAAAAATTAATGGATCGTATTCCAATGTGGTAGGCTTCCCGCTGGCTCGCTTTTTCGTACGTCTGGATTCGTTTTTAAAACCGTTTGGTTCAATATGAAGAAAAACTCTAAGATATTGATTGTGGATGATGACCCCAACATGCATCGTATGCTGGAACTTTATCTAAGTCAAGAAAATTATGCCATCACAACGGCCTCTTCGGCCCGCAAGGTACTGGCAAGAATGAATATAAACCAATACTCATTAATTATCTCGGATCTTCAAATGCCGGATATCGATGGAATTGCATTTATCGGGGAATTGCGCAACCGCAACGATCAGACTCCTATCATTGTTGTTTCCGCTTATGGGGATGAAGAAATCAAACAAAAAGCCTTAGATGCAGGAGCCAATAGGATCCTTGAAAAACCCTTTCTCAGAGAAGAACTCATTGCAACCATTAACAAACTCATCATTGATGAGACCGGCTAAAAATGCACCTTTCCGTTAGTTTAATTCTTGCTATAATCGGATTAATCGCTACTTTCTATTTTTCAGGGACTGAAGCCGCCTATACCGTATTCAATAAAATTCGGCTGGATATTTGGCAGAAACAGGAACGCCGTTTTTTATGGGCAGCGCGTAAATTTGTGGAACGTCCGGATGATTTTTTTACCACGGTCCTGATCGGAACAAATCTGGCCAATATCCTATACACGACATTTGCAACGGTATATTTAATCGAATATATGGACGAGACTCTGGCCTGGTTACTGATTACATTTATCGTCCTTTTCGTGGGGGAAATCTTTCCTAAAACACTCTTCCGGAGTTTGGCAGATTATGTAATCTTACCGTTGCTTTTATTTCTTTACGGAGTTTTCCTTATATTAAAGATTTTTATAATCATTATAAACGCTTTTGTCAATCTGCTTTTGCGGTTTCTGCATATCCGCCATGAAACGGTCGGTGACTATTTTTCCAGAGAAGAGTTGGAACTTTTACTTCGCTCAGGACTGGGTCGCTCGGCAGTGAACAGAGATCAAAAAAAATACATCACCAGGGTTCTTGAATTTTCCGAATCCAGAGTCCGAGAAGCGATGATTCCCAGAACGGAAATTGTAGCCGCGGAAACGGATGTAAGCGTGGATGAGTTAATCCGCCTTATGGAAGAAAATAACGTACTTAAGGTGCTGATCTACAAGGAAAATCTGGATGAAGTTCTGGGAGTTCTGTTCGCTTATGATTTGTTGGATGTTCCCCTTGATCTGTCAAAAAAAATCCATCCTCTGCCTTTAGTGCCGGAAACAAAACGCTGTGCCCAATTGTTGCAGGAATTTCAGGAACAAAATATAAGCATTGCCCTGGTAGTGGATGAGTACGGGGGGACAGCAGGATTGATTACCATGGATGATTTGATTGAAGAAGTATTCGGTTCATTTACTTCTGCTGAAGAAGAGGAATCAGCTATCAAAGCTCTGAATGATCATACCTGGATCATCGATGCCCGGGCAGACCTGGAAGAGATTGCGGAACGTCTTAACCTGCATTTCGAAGAAGGGGAATATGAAACTTTGGCCGGCTGGATTATTGCCCGAAAGGGGTATATACCCAAAACGGGGGAAATTATAGTGCGCGATGAATTCAGGGTTGAAATCCTTAAAAGAACACCGAAAAAGATTGAGCAGGTAAAACTGATCCGTAATGTATCCCGGTGAAATAAAAGTATCCCACCCGTTATAAAAAAAGAGGTGGGATGCTTTTTTAACAGATTATGCGGTTAGACTTATAAATATTTTTGACCCGGGTTTACAAAAATGAATAGGTAATACCTACGGCCAGCGTCTCTTTAAGCTGTCGTTTGGGAGAAATATCCCGGTCATAAAATAGCTTTACATTAAAACTTACGCCGATATATTTTGAAATTTTTGAGGTAAACATATTATCCCAGTTTACATCGATCTCATTAAATCCTTTGAGATTTGAAAATAGTTCCAGCTTGGAAGTATAAAGGATATTTTCTGCAACTTTAAGGTTAACATCGGTCACCGATTCTGCGCCAGCCTCCACCCGTGTTTTCTCTCCTTTACTGTATGTGGCGGCAAACTTATCGGCCATTGTTTCTTTTAACGCTGCCCCGAGACGAGTCTTTAGATAGGTTGTCGGTTGGTATCCAAGACCGGCACTCTGAGTAAAATATCCGGGATCCATGAAACTGGATATCACTGTTTTCGATGAATCCGTATACGCATAACCGTCGGTGAACTGAGTCAGACCCGTAACGGCTACATACGGATTGACATAAATATTCATTTTATAGGTATAAACGCTTTCCAATTTAATTTCATCGGCAGATTTTTTTGCTTCGGCATCGCCGACTTTTGTTTTTCCATAAGAAAGTTTAATGCCATTGGCCCAGGAATATTTTTCCTGTTCATAATTGAATTTACCGTTGAAGTCCATCTGCCAGGAAAGTGAATTTTCACCACCCTGGGACCAGTTGTCAAAGTTGTTCTGGGTGAAATTCAAGATACCCACAGCTTCTTTATGCCAGCCTAATTTGGGCTTCTCTTTTTTATCCTGGGCAAGTACAAAAGTACTCAGTATTAGCAGAATGCCTAAAGTTAAAATTGTAATTGGGTGTTTCATAGAACTCCTCCTTTTATTTATTTAAGTAGTTTAGTTTGTCCGGATTTTTTAAACTGTAATTTATATTTTTCCAATAAGGGAAGCGTGGTCAGAATATCCGTGCTCCCCGAAAATTGATAGTTCAGAGCCTGATCCGATGTTAATATATTTAAAATTGATTGGCCCATTTGCAAAAAATTCAATGAAACCGGAATTGAGATATCGCCGGTTTTCTTTTCGGATAATTGAATTTCCTTACTCTTTATTCCGGTTACCCATTCCTGTCCCGCCACATTAAGATGGTAATTGAAATGATCCAGATTTAATCCGAAGTTGTTCGGATTCTTTACAGAGATTTCTACCTCCAGGTCCGCTGAAGTGAAGCCTAGATGATTTAATTTAATGCCCCTTAAGGATACAGCCGGGATTTTTACATTGGGTAGAGTTCCGCTTTTAGATACGGGAATCCGGGTCACTCCCAGGATGGGTAACTTAAATTTAAGACCGCTTTTAAAAGAGTAATGAATGCTGTCTTGATTAACCAAATTCTTATAGGCTTTGTAAACTTCATCAAAAGTTAATGAAACAGGAACCTTCACGGAAGATTTACCGTTGGCAAGGATTTTGAGCGGTTGATTTTGTTCCCCTTTGAGGAAAGAATGATCGTTCAATAAAAAGTTGTAATCAAAGCCGTTCAAATCGATGCCCAAAGAATTAGGATTTGAAATGTCAATATCGAAGACAAGATTAACTTTTTTAAAGGTAAAAGATCCGATTTTAACATCCGCTACCTTTACATCCGGTTCGCGGACATTTGCCGTTTCTATCAATTGATTAAGTTCAGCGCAGCCCGGCATAAAAAGGGTAGTTAAAACAATCAGGCCCAAAATAAATATATAGATTCGCTTTATCGACATGGTTATTCTTCTTTTTAAATAAATTTACAGTGGATCATTCCGATCCACTGTATTCTGTGGTAAAACTATTTATGCCTCCAACTGCGACGTACAATGGGGACAGCGGGTGGCATTGATAGGAATTTGCGTATGGCAATAGGGACATTCCTTGGTAGTCGGTGCAGCGGCAGGTGCCGGTTCTTCTTTCTTCTTCATACTGTTCATCGCTTTGATGACCAGAAAGATGGCGAAGGCAATGATAATGAAATCAATGATCGTATTGATCCACGCCCCGTAACGAAGCATTACGGCCGGAGTATCACCCACGGCAGCCTTTAAGGTAACGGCCAGATCGTTGAAATCCAATCCACCCAGTAACAGACCGATCGGCGGCATGAGCACATCCTTTACAAAGGAACTGACAATCTTACCGAAAGCGCCCCCTATCACAATACCGACTGCCATATCCACCACATTCCCACGCATGGCAAATTCTTTAAATTCTTTCATCATAGACATTTTTTTTCTCCAGATAGTTAGATGGTTGGTGATTTAATCTTGTTTATTTTGAAATAGGTGTACATCTTGTTGCGGAAAAGGAATGGATATATTTTCTTTATCAAAAGTCGTTTTTACCTTTTCCTGCATGTCAAAATACAAATCCCAGTAATCGGAACCCTTCACCCAGGCCCGGACCGCAAAATTGACGGAACTGTCGGCTAATTCGGAAACCAAAACCTGCGCTTCAGGTTGTTTCAGGACACGGGGATCCTGCTGAACTAACTGTTTCAGGATCGCCTTAGCTTTGGAAATATCGTCTTCGTAGCCGATACCGAAGGTCATATCCACCCGGCGATTTGTTTCCGTAGAATAATTTACAATACTCCCATTGGACAGCGGGCCGTTGGGAATTATGATAGTCTTATTATCGGGTGTCTTCAAAACCGTATTAAAAACCTGAATCTCTTCCACTTTTCCGATAAATCCCTGAGTTTCAATTACCTCGCCGATCCGAAACGGTCGAAAAATCAGGATTAAGACCCCGCCTGCAAAATTAGCGAGACTGCCTTGCAGGGCCAAACCCACGGCCAGTCCTGCTGCGCCGATGATGGCCACAAAAGATGTGGTGGCTATTCCCAACATGGAAGCAACACTGATTAACAAGAGAATTTTTAAAACGATATTAGTTAGGCTTTCCAAAAATTTCTGCAGTGAAACGTCCATTTTGGCCCGTGTCATACCCTTGTGCATAACCTTGATTATCAGCTTAATAATCCAGAATCCGACAAGGAGAATCACAATCGACCACAAAAGCTGGGGGACAATCGAGATCACTAAATCATAGGCCTTTTCATAGTAATACTGTAAATTTTCCATTTTTCTTTCCTGCGTTTTGTTGATTGGCTTTTAGATTATAAAATAAATTAACTATGGCTGCTAACGTAATCAACAAAATATTTATTCCTGGGATTATAAGTAAAAAAAGGTGGCGATGTAAAGGCCACACCGCCACCCGGATCGTTATTTTACTCTGTAAAACTCGATTCTTCTGTTTTTAGCCCGTCCGGCACGGGTATTGTTAGGAGCAATCGGATTGGCCGGACCATAACCGATCGCTTGAATCCGGCTGGCATCGATGCCGTTCTGAACCAGATAATCTTTTACCGCGTTGGCACGACGCTGGGATAGATTCATATTGACCTTGGAGCTCCCTCTGTTATCCGTATAACCGCGAATTTCGACTTCGATTTCCGGATTGTCCGTTAAAGTGCGGACAACTTTGTTAAGAATGCTTTTCGAATTCTGCGTTAGTTTGGCACTTCCGCTGGCAAAAGTAACCCCTTCCAGTACGATGGCCTGACCCTTTTCTACGGCTACTTCCGGCTTTTTATCCGGACAACCGTCTTTATCTTCATAACCGTTCATGGTTTCAGCTTGATTGGGGCACTTGTCGTTTATATCTAAAATACCGTCGTTGTCATTGTCCGCATCCGGGCATCCGTCCTCATCCTGGAAACCATCCATATCTTCTTTGGTATCGATTCCGTTGGCTACCGTAGAATCCGTTCCCGGACATTTATCCTTAATATCGGGAATACCGTCACCATCGTTATCAGGATCGGGAACCCCGTCTTTATCCATGTAATTATCATGGTCTTCCGCCTGCAAAGGCGCCTGATCCAACTGATCCGGAATACCGTCATTATCATTGTCCAGATCCGGAGCGCCGTCCTTATCCTGGAAACCATCAAAATCTTCAGGATGCAGAGGGTCTTTGTCGATCTTATCGGGAATACCGTCACCATCCGTATCTTTCGCTTTACCGAGATTCAAAGATAAACCGACGGCAGCGGAGACCCAATTGTCATTCTTACTTCCCTGTTTATAGCCATCCACATAGTCGATAAAGGAATAGTGAAGCAGCGCTTCGGCATCGACGGCAATACGTTCACTAAGGAAATAGGAGAATCCCAGACCAAAGGGCACGGCATTATTTACTTTTTTATAATCGCCGGAATTTATTCCTGCTGTAAATTCCGGAAGGCGGTGGCCGCTTCGTGTTTTAGGATCGATATCGAACCATTCGAAACCGACGGCCAGATAGGGGTTTAAACGGGAAGAGGGTATAACTTTAATCTTAAGCAAAAACGAATAATTCCATTCATCTGTTTTAAAATAAAGAGCATCTTCATTGGCCGTTAAATAACCTTTACCGTAATTGAATCCCAGACCGACTACATTGCTGATCCACCAGTTGGCATAAATATCATAATAACTGGCGAACTTGGCCTTGTCCAGATCACCGTAGTATTTTGTGGCCCCGCCTTTTATTCCGATGCCGAATTTACCGGCGGTCTCATCCGCAAAACTAAGCGATGCCAACAGGAAAACGGTTAAAATAATGATGAATAAATGTTTCATAAAACCTCCTTATAAATGATTGAGTTAGTGAAAAAGTAAATAATTTAGTACAATTTCTGTGCCATTGGTTTTAACAATTCAAACGAAAGCGGACAACCTAAGGGTATCGCTCTCCAATGCTCATTTTCTCCTGATAGAATAAATTTTTTCGGTAGTCTTCCTCCTTATTTCTTTATGATTCCAACGAACCAGTTTATGGCAATATTCACATCTATAATAATCACCTAATAGTTTATTGGGGACTATGTGCTGCACCTTCCCGCATTCAGGACATGTAACAGTCATCTGTGCTCACTCATCATGGATAAAATTTTAAATTGTGTCAACCGAAACTCACCGATCTATATGGTTTAACAGGAACTACTTTTTTTAAAGCCCTGGATACGGCGGATCGGACTAATTCAGACGGATCATTTTCCAATATTTTTAATAGATCCTTCAGGACTGATGTAACTTTCTCAGACCTCAGATACATCATGGTTAGAGTTATAACATATCGATCATATTTTTCATCACTGCCCGCTAAGATCAGAAAATCAGAGACAGGCAGAATCGACAAGGTATTATAACTAGAAGCAAGGTAAAACGCTAAAAATTCCAGAGGAAGCGGGTTATGATTCAAAGTAATGATATTTCTGATCTGGTCCGTTAGTTGTTTCTTTTTATCGAGAATGATCGGCAAAAGACAGGTGATCAGCCATTGTAATACCGACTTGGGGGATTGCCATAATTCAAAGAAGACCGATTCGGCCAGATCCTGCCTTTCTGTAAAATAATTTGTAAGCTCATCCCGGATCACCATAAAGTACATCTGATTATTACTTCCGGATATATAGGGGAACAATTGGTGGTCCAGAAGAAAAAGTAATTGTTCATGGAAAGTTTTAGGTGAAAGGTTCTGAACAAGAACTTTTTGCAGCTCGTTTTGAATATATTGAATAGACAAACCTGCTTCCTTTAAAATTTTAAAGATTTGAATTAAACCGCAATAATACAAGTAGTGTGCCATGGTATGGAAGTCTTATTAAAACAATAAGTTATGGAAAAACGGCAGATTTGTTTTGACAGATTGTGGGTGAATTAACCGATCTTTCGGTTAAATGACGCATCGTTTCAGTGACTCAGATCTTATCGGGAAATATATTCAGTCAATCTGATATTTTTCCAGCCGATAACGTAAGGTATCGCGACTAAGACCCAATAACCGGGCGGCCTGACTCTTATTGCCGTTACTGTTTTCCAATGCCGAGAGAATCAATTGTTTCTCAACCTCTTCCAGATCGATACCCGTGGCAGGAATCTGCCAACGGGAAGAGAGATTCACGGATTCTTTTGAAAAAACCAATTCACCTTCTTCAATCATATTTTTCTCGCTAAAGATCATGGCCCGCTCGATGCAATTGCTCAATTCACGTACATTACCAGGCCAGGTGTGTTTTAGCAACTTCTGCCTGGCAGCCGCCGTAAAGCCCTGTACTTCCTTTTTGAATTCAAGGTTAAAAACCTCGATAAAATGTCCGGCGATCAGCAGAATATCCTGCCCCATTTTGCGAAGGGGAGGTAATTCGATGGATATTACATTTAATCGGTAATAGAGGTCTTCTCTAAATTTACCTTCGGAAATTCTTTGAGGAAGATTGCGGTTCGTGGCGGCAATCAGGCGGAAATGGACTTCCTGTTCCCGGTTACTTCCCAAACGACGGAATCTACGGCTTTCAAGTACCGAGAGTAATTTGGATTGCAGGGTGAGCGGCATCTCGGCAATTTCATCCAAAAAGAGGGTTCCGCCATTGGCCTCCTCAAGCAGACCGGGTTTACTCTTTATCGCATGGGTAAAAGCCCCTTTTTCATAACCGAAAAGTTCGGATTCCAGCAAATTCTCGGGAATAGCCGCACAATTGATCTCAACAAAATTGGCATCCGATGAGCGGGATCCATAATGGATCACCTGAGCGGCTAAATTTTTTCCTGTCCCGCTTTCACCCAGCAAGAGTACGGTGGAGTTAGGTATTAGTGCTATCTTTCCAATTAATCTTCGTATCTCTTTAATGGGCGGTGAATTGCCTAAGAGACTGGATGACAGAAATTTTTTTCTGGTCTCACTGAGATGTTTCAAAAGATTGATTTCATGTTTTTGTTGGATGATTTTTTGTTTTTGCAGAGCAGAATTCGTTACATCCTGGATCAGACAGAGCAGCGGCCTGGATTGATCGGATAAATGGAAAAATGAGATATTGAGGAAGAGTTCCCTGCTCTCGTCGATTTGACGGCTCACATTTTCCAGAATAAGGTATTTTTCCTCTCCGGAAGCCACTTTGGCCAAAGGTTTTTCCAAACCAAAAACTTCCGGGATTATATTCTCTATAAAGGGGCTTTCGTCCAGGTGTTGTCCGGCAAATCCTGAAAAAGTGGAATTGTGTGAAATTATTATACGGTCTGCCGACAAATAGGCCAGTCCATAACCCTGTATGGTGAGGATTTCTTCACAAGTATTGTTCATAGTCGATTAGCCAGATAATAAAATAGTTTTTCCACATTGTATCCCGTTTTAGCGCTGGTCAGCAGATAATGGATTTTTAAATTATCTATTTGCCGCAATATTTTTATACTTTCTTCGGAATTTTCCTCATACAGGTCCCTTTTATTTGCGGCGAGGGTGAGACAGGCCCGGGGATTTATCTCTTGAAAAACTGCAATGGTTTTCTTCAGGGTCTGCACGGATTCCGGGCGGGTCAGGTCGGCTACGAAGATCCCCCCGGAAGCTCCCAGGTAGTAATTTCTAATCATGGTATTGAATTTATCGTGACCCTCAATATCCCAAATCAGAAATTTATATTGGATCGGCTTGTGATTGCTATCGAGAACAGGGGCTACTATTTTTTCTGTGACTTTTACGCCGATCGTCGAAAGATAATTGTCTTTAAATTCGTCGAATACGAAACGTCGTACCAAACTGGTTTTGCCCACTCCAAACGAGCCGAGGAGGCAAATTTTCTTTTTAATTAAATTGGATGATTCCATACGTGCACTCATCTGATCTCTAAGGTGACCCGTCGATTCTTGGCCTGGTTATTTGGATAATCCGTGGAGAATTCCGGATGGGTGCTGCCCATGGCTACAATTTCGATCTGATCGGCAGTGTATCCCATCTGTTCTAAATATAATTTTACGCTTCGGGCCCGTTCTTCGGAAATTTTCTTGTTGACAGATTCGGAACCGGTGCGGTCACTGAAACCTCTGATAATAATTTTATGGTTTTGAAGAGCCGCTTTTAAAGATAATAAAAAGGATAACTTGGATTTTTCATCTTCATTGAGCCGA
>Ga0256841_1001190_pt1 | contig 23411 bp, 9 predicted proteins | sample 356308metaG_FD_185971 | JGI IMG/M metagenome (GOLD analysis project Ga0256841, IMG submission 185971) | Hydrothermal vent microbial communities from Mid Atlantic Ridge, Atlantic Ocean - 356-308 | ecosystem: Environmental > Aquatic > Marine > Hydrothermal vents | place: Atlantic Ocean: Mid...
ATCATTTGATATGGAGAGTTCAGGGGTTTTTTACCCAGCATATGCAGTTGGATAGCCACCATATCTCTAGTGTTAACCCCTTTCAAATACGATCCATCATAAGAGGGTTTAACCGTATAGGTTTCACCGATAGGCACACGATCAAATCCATACTGCCCAAAGGCATCCGTCTTAGTATTGCGAGAGACGCCCCCTGTCAAATCGACAATCACCTCTTCCATTTTAGCTCCATTCTCCAGTTTAATTACCCCGACGATGGAACGATGCAAACTCGACGTGAAGCATACACTATCTTGATCGTGCAATTCAAACTGGCCTACACAAGAGTCAATATTTCCACTTTCGTCCTTAGCATACATCTCGATCTTGAATATCTTCTTAATTCTCCCTCCCAATGAATCACAATTATACACCCGAGTTGTATCCATGAAATCATTCTTATCAAAGGACACCATAATATCGTTCGTATCAGAACAGTTGTCTGACAAACTCCAGAGGAAGTTATGTATTGTCACCTTGATAGAGCCACTGTCCGGTAACACTTGGATATCCTTATGGCACACGATAGACGGAGGAACGGTATCCTTTACCAAAACTCTAACCTGGACAGAATCTGTATTACCACATTCGTCCGTAGCAAAGAAATAGAAGGTTGTCTCCCCCACCGGATATACCCCATCCGCTACATCCAATCCTGCATCTGCATGTGCACTATTATTAGTGATACTTGTTACGCTACAGTTGTCAGTAGCAGTTGCCGTCAATCCCGAAACAAATATCTGACATGAATCCGGATCTAGGAATATTGTAGTATCTGTTACACTAGGCATCAGAACAGGTGCTATCGTATCCAATACTTGAATGACTTGATTATGCATCCATACCCCTGCCATTGTCATCGTATCCAATTGACAACTATCCACTACCGTCCATTTTCTCAAAGTAACCTTACAATAATCCGGTGAGGATCCCGGTGTATCCACAAAGCTAATGCTAACATTCGAGCAGGAAGCTATACTCACATCTACTATGGGCACCCCTGTATGTGTCGTGTCTGTAGCATCACAAGAATCAACCGTAATCGTATCCATAGGCCAGGTAATATTGGCCTCAGTCACAGCAGAATCAATGACAATCGTAATCGTCTGCTTACAACTCATACTATTCCCCAGTGTATCTACAAAGGTAAAGGTGCGCATTACAGTTCCTACATTACAGGCATTGACATTAACCATACTATCCACTTTCATGCTATCTATACCACAGTCGGATGTCGCAGAAGCTGTACCAAACTGGGACAATGGGAATAGCGGTTTATCACAAGTGATCGTCGTATCCGCAGGACAGGTCACATGTATTATAGGCATACTGACTATGATGAGCTGCAAATGTGTCCATTTACCATTGACTCCATCATACTGACAAGAATCCACGACCGTCCAAGTTCTTTCAATGAAGGTACAAGTGTCTGTACCACTACCATTGCACAATGCCATATACATCGTATCCTTGTATGAAATGGTCAACTTATAGCAGCTCGCTTTAGATGTATCCACCGATGGACGACCTGTACTATCCGGTATAGTAGAGGCGCAACTCGGCACTTCGACCGTATCACTAGGCCAAGTAATATCTCTTATTTCTATAGCATTGTTATTGACAATATTAATCGTCTGAGTACAGGAAGCTGAATTGCCTACCGTATCCTCGACGGTAAAGATCCGGAGAACTGTCCCTACATTACAGGTATTAATATTCAATACAGAATCTACATACATCGTGTCTGTGCCACATTGTGATGAAGAAGTTGCCATCCCAAACTGTGAAAGAGGGAACAGTGCTTGATCACATGTAATGGTCGTATCCGCCGGACAATTAATGCTCAACATCGGATTATTTACAATGATAAGTTGAGTCCGCTTAAAGATCCCGCTTCCACTTCCTAACTGGCATGAGTCGATAACCGTCCATTCTCTCTGTATAAAGGTACACGTGTCTGTTCCATTGCAAATTCCGGTGTAAGTCGTATCTACATATGAAATAGATATTCTAAAACACGTAGCAACAGTAGTATCTACCATTGGTCTCCCCGTACTATCCGGAGAAGTAGATGCACAAGCGACTAACATAACTGTATCCGGAGGCCATATTATATCATTGGTGTCAATAGCGCCAGGATTATTGATCGTTATCAATTGCTCACAGGTCATGACATTGCCGGCTGTATCGACAGCTCGAATCGTTCTACGTATGGTTCCGATATTACAAATATTTAAGTCATAGATAGAATCCATGATTACAGAATCAATTGCACAATTATCTGTGGCAGATAACACTCCGAAGATATTGAGATTGCTGAGGTCCATATCGCATGAAATGGTCGTATCTCCGGGACAATTGACTTCTGGCTTCTGATTATCCCGCACTGTGATTAACATATCATCTGTCGCCGTATGCCCACAGGAATCGGTCACTGTAAAAGTAACCTTAGTAGTCCCGACAGGATAAACGTCACTAGCATCTGCACCACCCATATTGTAATCGTTTACAATCATAGGAGCATCTGTACACATACCTACAGAAACTGCCTGTAGACGTACAAAGGCACTACAGCTATCCTTGCCATTATCAACAGTAATGTCATCCGGAGCAGTAACGACCGGAGCGGAAGAATTGTGCAATAGAAGAATCTGATCAAAGGTGTATGCCGTATCATTTTCACAATGATTCACTACGGTCCACCTTCTTCTTACTGCACTACATGCATCTGCAGGATTTGAAACATCAGTATCAGCATAGGTCTTCGTAACTTCTCCGCAATACTCTCCTTTCCAAGTGGCTACCCCGGTAATCGTAGTATCTGTACTTTGGTTGCACCCAGTCAACACAACAGTATCCTTTGGCCAGATGATGCTATCTTCATTAAACTTATTGTCGATAATAATATACTGCGTATCCATAGCAAAAGTATCCCGACCATGAAAGTATAGATTTACCCTCCACACCCTTGACACCACCGTACACCTGTAGGGATCTTGCTTCCCGTCTAGGATGGTATCCATATAGAGAACTTGAGATGAATCCAGTTTACAATCCTTTGTATCCGGCGTCCCAAAAATGGAGGTATCCAAAGAAGCATGACAGTCATAGATTACAGAGTCTTTCGGAAACTTCACGCAGGGAATATCAAATGGACAACAATCCATTCCACTGTTATCCTGAACGACAATTTGTACGGTACAGCAGGATTGATTACCATTAATATCTGTGACACACATTTCTACATTATGAATACCGTCATCTCCACACTGGTACATCACAGATCTTACTGTAGTATCTTTTCCTATGGAATATTTCAATGGGTACCCACAAGGATGGCTACTCCCATCATCTAAGTCCTTAGCCCAGACTTCTATCATTTTAGCATCACAATTGCCATCTCCATCTAAATCCATTGGGTTGAGGTTCACTACGATATTCTTACAATAAGCGGTAGGTGCCTTACAGTTCTTTATTTCGAATTTTTGTATACAAGTTACTGTATTTCCACAACGATCCTTGAACTGCCACAAAATACTATGCTTTCCAACAGGATAATTTTTAGTAAATGTAGCCGTTCCTCCAATACCGGTATTGGTGTAATCAACACTTCCATCTCTGTCCAAGTCAATCTGATACTCCCATTGCAGGTCATCATTAGGAGTACAATCATCCTTAGCAGAAGCGGTCAACTCTAAAGGACCTCCCTTGCATTCAGCATCATATGTACAAGTAGAAACAGGACTACAGTCTGAAGTAATGATTGGGTTTACATTATCAATCACCTTGATTAACTGATCGTGATACCAACGGCGGTAGAACCCTTTATCATCCTTATGACACCAGTCTATAACTGTCCATTTACGTACAATTTTATAGCATACATCACTATTTGCTATGAATCTGTAGACTTCATCCACGTAATTTGCGGCAACTAACGAACATTCATCTTCGTTTCTAAATGTGGGCTTATCATAACCCGGTGGCAGATTCGAAGGAACATTAAAGTTTGAATCACAGGAATTGGTCTCATAGTCTAAGGGCCAAGTGATATCATTCTCGTTAAAAGGTGTGGGGTCATAAAAATATATATATTGGACACAAGCGTCTTGTTGCCCTCCCGAATTTATCGCTTGAAAAATTCGTGTAATGTAACCTAATCCACACTGATCTCTATTGTCAATATAGCGTTCCTTGACTTTCACATCACAATTACCTTGTGCCAATCCGTCCGTAAAAGTCTTTTCCTTCAAAGGAGTTTTTCTATTGCAATTCCTTAGCACATTGCCATACGGACCGTACAAGGTATGCTCCTGAATGTCATTCTTATCGGTTACTACTTTTCCAAAGTATTTGTCCAAACTATCGATTTCAAACTTATATGTACAAGGTACTCGAAGGCAAGCCGGACATGTGATTGTAGGGGGAATCTTATTCTGGACTTCTACACGTACCATACAGTCATTGTAGTTGCCTGCGGCATCCCAAACACGGAAAATAACCCTTACAGAATCTCCTACATCCGCACAACAAAATTCAACGAAGGAGGAAAAACCTTTTTGCACACCACATGCTGCACCTTCATCCATACGTTGGACTGCCATAGAATCTATAGCACAATCATCATAACTCCCTGCATCGAGGGCATTAGCATATAGATGCACAACACCGTTTTCATTGAGGGATATCGTAGTCAGAGAAGTACAAACCGCAACCGGTGGAATATTATCTTCGACTTTGATCATTATTTCACACGAATCCTGATTGTAACATCCGTCATACACCCGGTAAGTAACTTTATTGACCCCTAAAGGAAGTTGAATACGAGTAGCTCTTTTCATATCGGAGATAAATCCTCCCGGATAGGTTGCGGTAACTATAATTTTATCCGAACAATTATCTGATGTTTGAGGGACGGGCAACCATACATCTCCGGCACACTGATAACCCCCTTTGGTAGTAACAGTCATATTATCAGGGCACACGATCGTCGGTGCCGTAGTATCCGCTATCTCAATTTGTTGATTGTACACTTTTCGAACAAAAGTAGTATCGCATTTGAGTTCGAATACATACCATATTCTTTGATATTTCTTGACACATCCAGTCGTCCCCAAATCTATATCTACATATCCCGAACTGACATTACAATAGAATGGAAAGTCCGGATACAATGGATATCCATTGTACATCGGCACCCCAACAGACACAGCATCCGGGTGCCCCTTGGCATCTTCTTTATATGCTTTACAGATCAGTGGATTCCCCAAGGCATTGGTTCTGCTCGGTGGCCTTTGTAATGAATCAAAGTTAACCCGCTTTAGATAAATCGTCTGAGTACACGGAGCAGAAGTATTCCCATATTTATCCTTCGCGACGTACGTTCTGGTAATCTTCTTCAAAAAGACATCGTCACAGATTGGTTCGATTTTCTCATCTAAAACAGTTACAATAGGAGAAGGATCGCAATTGTCATGTACTCTCGGCCCTTGATACTTTCTAAAGACAACACAACTTAAAGTATCATCAAAACACTCAATGATAGGGGGTAGTTTATCTTCAACCGTCACCTTAGCCCAGCAGGAGTTGCCCGAACAAGTATTGATAACTTTAGCCGTCAACATCTGTCCCACATGATCGCAAGTAGCAATATTCCCAGCTATCGGATTACCATTAGCATCCGTCAGCATCACTGCAAATGAGTTGTAGTCATATCCATTTCCTTGAAGAAGACCTCTAGGAGTGATTACAGCACGCCCCAATGAATCCAATGAGACCTGAACAAAAGAACGACAGTTTACCTGTTGTGCCGGTTGGGCACCAACAACTACATCATAAGAAGCCGGCTCAAGACACTGCCCGGGTGCCTGCACCACCAAATTCAATTGAAAGGGTCCTCCTGCGACATTATTCCACTGCACTTGTACCTGTGATTGATTATCCGGCCCGACAATACTTCCGCCAGCACTTAATGTCCAGTGGTAAGTTGCGCCTGCAATTGGATCGGTATGAAAATCCTGTAATGACCCTTTGCAAGCTGCACTTAAGCCGTATATTTTGGGTGCACTATAGTACCGCGCCGGACTATGCAATGTCAGTCTATTCCCAAATTCATTCTCAAATACAATGGTAAAGGGCTGCCCATCTATTGATATCGCATTCAAAGAATAAAAACTGGAATACGAGTTGATTACCGTTTCCACCGGCAACAATCCGGCAGGGCCTGTAGCGATAGGAGTAGGTGGCGCTGGTGGTGCAGGGCTTGTCGTACTATACAATCCGCTTACACTATGAATAAACCACGATTGCGCAGTTGGGCCTAAAATGGTAATCTCCTCTCGGAATTGTCCATCATCCGGTGTAGTCGCATTGTATAAACAAAATGGATCAGAGGTGACTTCTGCCAAAAATACTAGTGCAGGGTCAGAATCATCTTCATCCATCCCAGCAGGGGCATTGGTCAAATTATCCGTGGCCCCACCGGGCTCTCCACCCGGGTCATTGGTCGGATCTGCATCTGGTGTAGAGTCGATATCCGGCTCTTTTTTCCCTTTTTCGTCAGTAGCACTTTCTATCTCAGCGACGTTCACCAAGGTCCCGGGACGTGCATCCTGTCTGACCACTAAATCAATCCGTACTTCTATAGAATCTCCGGGTAAAACCCCCCCCTGGGGAACAATGCCATTGACTGTGTTCATCACCTTGTGATACACCTTATCAATATCCGTAGGCTTCCACCCAAATCCGGATAAAAAGTCAAACCCCCTCGGGATATAATCTACAATATTGATATTATCAGCAGGGATGGTTCCCTGGTTAATAATTTGGATATAGAAAGGAACAGTATCTCCTCGATTTACCAATGTCCTATGTGTGTATTTTCTTAAAGCCAGATCAAACCATTTGGCACTGGTCACACCTACATCGTGGTCATCTTCATCGGTGCCGTCTCTCTTGTCAACCACATCATCTTCCAATGGGTCATTATCCCGAATACTATCAGGGGTAGAATCAAAATCTGAGACAGGATTCCCCGAGGCATCCGAAGCATAAACAATTTCTGCCGCATTGGTCTGCGGAATATCCTTAAATGCTTGTAAATACTTAGTCTTAATTTTTATACTTTTCTCCTCTCCAGGTAAGAGTGTACCCGCCACATCATAGTAATACGTCGAGTCATTAACTTTGACCCATCCTTCCGAAGCAGCTGTATCAGGAGCCCTTAGCCCGATAGGAAAATATTCCATGATTCGGATGTTACTAGCTGCTATATTCCCTTGATTGAACACCCGAATAGTAAATTCTACAATATTATCTTGCCTTATATTCCCAATAGTATTGCCATTGCTCTTTAGCAAGGCCAAGTCGAAAATGGGCACATAGGCCGGATCCTGATCATCTTCATCAACAAGACCATGATCGTCTATCCTATCATTGGTATTATCATCCGGATTACCTCCTATATCATTATTTGGATCGTCATCGGGTGTCGAATCAAAATCTCGATCAGACCAATCAACATTTCCACTTCCCTTCACACTCATAATTTCAGCATAATTCAACAAATTTGCAGCGGTTGCACGACTGGAAACTTGTACAGTTAAACGAATGGAAGCCATTGCACCCGGTTGTAGGGGTTCTACCATTTCATACTGATAAAAATCTCCATAACTAGACCAACCCGTATTTTTGCTCGGTATAAAATCGTAGCCCTCCGGCAAATAATCAACCAACGTGTATCCTTCGACCGGTACATTCCCTTGATTGTATACTTCAAGGGTGAAGATAACCTCTTGATTGACTTTGACAGGCGTACTTACATCAACGGTCTTCAACAACGCCAAATCCATAATGGGCACACGAGCCGGATCCTGATCATCCTCATCTAGCGTACCACTATCTGTAATCAAATCATCTGTAGAAGTACCAACCTCTCCTCCCAGATCATTAGTAGGGTCCATATCATAATGAGAATCAACATCATTCGCCGGTTGGCCTTTGTCGTCCCAAGCTGCACTTATTTCTGCAATATTGTCAATGTTGTCCAGGGTTGCGCTCCCTTTCAGCTTTACTTTTAATGGGATCTGAATAGACTGCCCGGCAGGTAGAGCATCTACAACAGTGTATTGCAGTAAACCTCCTGTGGATATCCAGCCCATATTGAGGGCAGGGACAAACTCAAGTCCTTCCGGCAAGTAATCTGTAACTTCAAACTTGCTAGCTGTTACTTCCCCTTGATTAAACACTTCTATATCGAATTGTACGATCTCACCTGGCTTTACAGGTGCACTTGGCACTGTTTTTCTCAATGCCAAGTCAAATACTTTTGGATCCACCGGTGGAGGAGTCCTATCTTTGGGCATTAACCCTATATCATAACTATATACATTGGAACCTCGTCCATCGACGTGAACAGAGATCCCGGGTTGTCCGGCAAATTCAGAACAAGTTGGAGTATTGAATAATTCTCCATCAGAGTCATTCTCGTCGGATAATGTCCCCTGCCCCTTGTCTGCTATAGTCAGTTTGTATTGTTTACCTGACAGGGTAAAACTATTATCTGCCGGGTCGTAAACATCACCTCCGATTAGAATATAATAATCAGTATTATGCTGTAATCCGTCCATCAGACCATCTCCATCAGAGTCAATATTACTTTCATTGAAAATATAGCGACCATTGGAATCGGTAACTGTCTTTCCTATAAGATGACATTGACTATCATATAACGCTAGTGATACACCCACTACCGGCAATTCATCCGGGTCTTGGACCCCATTCATATTATCATCAAACCACACATAATCCCCTATTTCAATAGCAGCATCTTGCATAAGGAATTCCACGTCCCCTATCCCGGAGGCCTTGCCAAAATACTGAGCACCTCGACCGTAGAGCTCCAATGCCCCTTGTAATTTTCCATTCTTTACGCTGTATCTCTGGATACCCCCTACGAAAGTGCTATATTCAGGGTCAAATACAGCATTCACCACATTATCAAATCCCGATACAGTAGCTACTGCTCCTACGGATACTTCGGGGTGATAAAATGGCCCTAGGATCCAGTAATCCTCACCAAAAAATTCGCCACCTCCTGGTCCTTGGTGATTCCTTATACCACTTCCATGATAGGCTCCGACACTTCCATTTGACTCCATCGTCCATGTTCCATCAGCATTAGGCGATGCAATGAGAATATCCCCATTCTGAGTGATTAATTGGGTAGATTTACAATATCGATCTCCTTTGCGATCTGCTATCCCTAAAATCATATATCCTTCATCAGTAAATGCAAGACTCGTCAACCAACTCTGGGTTTGATCCTGCTCTGAAGTACTATTGGTCCAAAAGGCCTTAGGAAAACTTGTGCTCAACACTTCCTTAAATTGCCCATCCTCAAGATTTAACGAATATACATGGAGCGACAGATCATTCTCATCTTTTGATGTTTCTGCTGTACAAGTTACTCCTACATACAATTTACCTCGATATGCTTCCAATGCAAATGGATGAGAGATCCCACCCGAGCAAGCCGGATGAGGAATATAAAACTCCCTTGTAGTAGCGATGCTAGGGTTAGTACTTGACATCTCAACAACAGAGTGTCCTGAAATATTTATGACATACAACTTGCTCTCATCTTCTGACAAGGCCAATTCTCCAAGTCCTAATCTCCCCGCTTGTGCTCCATATGTACATTTATCTGCATCCGCCTCTTCCAAAGGTTCCACTACAATACCCAAATCAGTCAAAGTAGCATATCGAGCTACCGAAGGATTATTAATATCCTGCAGATCAATCTTATATATTGCATCGTGTTTTCCGTCTTTCAGCCAAGCGTATTGTTTTATATACGCTGCCGCAAATAATGATCGTGTCGTCCGCTTCCATGCCAAAGAACGGACAGCACCCAAATCTTTGTTAAGTATCAAGGGACGCTTAGCACTTGAACTATTAAAGTCTCCCCTAACCTCATATAGACAAGCAGTATTTTGAGCCAACACATCATTTCCTTTCACTAATAGAGATACAATCATGGGAGGAACATCACCACCTGGATTCAACCTTGCTTCCGTAACACCAAGTTTTATCCCGCATGAAGGAGCGTTAATATTCCTTACAATTAAATTATTGCCTGCACTTGCATTTGTAGGCATCCAATATTGCGGAAGAACAAATTCAAGACGATAGGGATGTCCATCTTCTAAATGGTCTAATACAAATCTGCCGTCTTCATTGGTTATGCTTGATTCCACTAAGGCACCATTGGTGTCATACACCTTAACTTCAATATCCGGAACCCCTCCTTCGGGAACATTCAGATCTCCGGAATAATCCAAATCCTCGAATACTATTCCCTTAATTTGTGAGGAGACAGGGATGCATTGGGTCCATGCGCTCCCGTAAATGGCAGATAATAATAATAGGCTCAATGTAAGCCCTCGCCTAAGTTTTGATTGTAGTAATGATAGTAACATGTTCATGGTTTTTGTAATAGTTTTACGTTTTCTCATTGTAGTAATCCTAGTCTGTTATCTAATACAATAACACCACTCCACGCATGTCAACATATTCATTACATTGACAGGCGAAGCCAATAGGTCTATCATCCTTATTCTCAGATTGGAAACAGAAGTGCTCAGGTCAAAACACACTCCTTAGTGGTGCAAAAGTAAGAACTAATCTTGAAAACTAAATAATAATATAAAAATATTATCTATGTATACATATAATTATTAGCAATATAAATATTAAAATATTTCAAATATGATGTCATATTATATTAATTAATAATGCATTATCTATTATACACCAGTATATTAAAACGCATATAAGCAAATTAATGACACTTATGCTCTAATGTTGACTTTTTTATACCTTGCATTAAAGTCAACTAATGAACAATTGGTCGGAACCCTTCAGATCAGTGCTTGCTTTTAAGTAGTATTTCAGTGGCACTTCTAAATACTTAACCCAAATTGTGCAAAAGATTTCGCATCGAGGGGGTTTTTGGTAATAACAGCAAGTATTTCGCCAAGGAGGCATAGCGGGGGATGACGACTAGGGGAAGAAATCAAAATATATCTCAGTAGAACAACAATTTAGGTTAAGCGACGACAATAATTCTAATGCAGACTGAGAAATAAAAAGGACACTTGGCCGAAAGAAAAGGTTACAGGGATACTTCCATAATGATATAAATAAAAAAAGCAGCTTAAAAAAAGCTGCTTTTTATTGTATATCGGGTCTCCCTAAATCTTTATGAACCTGGAAAGGTAAATTTGGCCTGTATGCGTATTTTTAAACTGTAAGAGATACATTCCGGGAGACAAATTACTCACTGGAACAATCATTCTCTTTTCCGAAACAAATTTAGGTATCACCTCGTTCAATGCAAGGCCCATCAATGAAACAATGGAAACACGATAATTTTTCATGTCGGTAGAAGGATTCGGCAAAGAAACTTCCATAGCCTCGGACACCGGATTAGGTTGGACTACCAATGACCCAATTCTACTTGCATTATCAACTGCAGTCACACATTCATTATAATGAAGGAGGACCGTGTCTAAGGTTTGTTCCTTTTTGCCTTTGATCCAAAATCGCATTTGATAAACTGCCTTGCCCTCAATCCCTTTATCATACAGATCGAACAAAAACTTACCCATACCCTTCGGAGAAAACACATTAGGGGCATCTTCCGGACAAGCCTTAGTAAATGGGGCATAACACTGGTTGAGGTCACAAATACTATAATCCCATTGCTCTCCACACATTAACAACTTGGTATCCCAATAAATTAACTGCTCCTTATCTGTGAGATTTTCAACAAGAATATCAAACTCCTTCTTATCCTTAGTATCCGAGGGATGAACATATAGTGTATCCGGATTATTTGACGCGATTCTAAATAGCTTTTGTGCTTTTATAGGACTCATTAATAGAACAGTAAAAACTAAAAGTAAAATACGTTTCATATTATAAATTTATAATACGCACAGTCACCCTAAGATAAGGCGACTATGCGTAATGAGCATTAAATATTTAAGATTAATCAAGAATCACAATCTGCTTCGTCTGTACATTATTGTTACTGATAATACGTACAGAGTAGGTTCCGGCGCTCACGCCATTCCTTTTCCACACCAAAGTGTGTTCTCCCGGACTCATCCCTTGCTGATGGAGCGTATGCCCCACTTGCTTACCGGCCGTATTGTATACTTTTACAGACACATCAGAAACTTGAGATAATACAAAGTCAATGTTTAGATAATCGACCACCGGATTAGGTGTAAGGTGTACCCCTTTTATAGTCTCCTCTTTAAGCTGATTATAAGTAGCTAGCGTCTGAGTTCGAGTCACTTTTACATTGTCCATGTACCCATTAGAGATCCCATCTCCACCCGAGATCATTACAAATCTCAAAAGCACTTCCTCCTCCCCTACAAAATCATCAAGATTTATCTCAAAGGTCGTCCAGTCATCCTGACTAGGTGCGTAAAAACCATTGGGGTCTGCATCAACTGTTTTTAAATCGTCCCCTGTCGCACGCCAAATTCTCTTCCAGGTATCCCCACAATCCGTGGAGCCCATCAGTTGCAACACATTGGTATTATTTCGTACACTGCCCATCGCCCAATCAAAAGTCAATTCTGCATGTACAGCCCTTGTCAAATCTAGTTTCTGAATAGTCATAATAGCACCAAAACCAGCGCGCAAAATACGATAAAAATAAATCAGCGTGCGGTCTGATTTTCCATAGCCACCTACCTTTTGGGTTACACCTAGATTTTCTGCTTGGACAGAAGCTATTAACCTTGGGTCAAATGCCTCTGTAATAATGTGTTCCGGGATCTCTAAAAACTGAAGCCCTTCGAAACCAAATTCTGCCTCTTCCGCAAAACTATTCTCCTCATACAATACAATTTCAGGAGTTACAAAGGCATTGTTCAAGATGTTCTCCTCTCGTCGCCCCGAATTCGCCGGACCCAAATTCCCGGCATATATCACAGAAACATGTCCTGCTGGTAAGTTGGCCATATCAAATTCAACCTCCATACTTTCGCCCGGCGCCAAAGTATCTTCAACAGTCTTAGTAGTAAAATTTTGACCCCTATCTATACTGTAGCCCACAATAAATCCCGTTAAAGCTTCTGCTCCATTGTTCGAGACTGTCATTCTGGGGTTAAAGGTATGATCACAATAGCCACTTGTCTCTATTTTATCTGCCTCTACACTCATTTCTGCAAAACCATACTTAGATGGGTCAATCGGTGCACTTTCCCCTGCTTGTATGATCTCTTTTGAGGATCTGTTCTGTACCCAGGCTACGATCGCTACTTGCCCTACATCATAAATGTATTCGGGCAAATCCATGCTGAGATTGTACACCTTTTCTTTACCTGCGCTCAATGTGCTGAGTTTTGTCCCTCCTGTACCGGGTATCATTTTTCTCATCACACTATAAAACTCAGTCTCCCCATTAGACCCTGGGGCATAAGGCCACCTAATTTCCTTTTCGATAATTGCCACATAGAGATACATATTGGAACCACTAAAAGACTTGTTTGTCTCATTCTTAACTACTACGGATACATCTACCGAAGAGAAATCTTGATCAATATCATGCGACACCTGGACGGAGATCGGAGACATTTTGGATGTGAATTGATCGATCGTCCCTTGGTTCAAATTGAATGGTGCCCCTTCGTAAGCCCTGGGACCTGTGGGCCAAAATGTTCCGTCAAGATGCATCTTAGGCACTCCATCCACACCATAGTACCGCACCCAATAGTCACTTTCGCTTGGATCGGCATCATACATAGGATCAAACCCCGGCCAACTGGTTTGAACCTTAATAGATACGATATCATCCCCATTATTTAGAATCAGATCATTCAATGCAGGATTCTGCAGTGCACAAGGACCACAGGAGGCCTGTGTAAATTCCATAAGTAAGGGCACATGTTTTACTTGGGCATTTCCTGCCATACTCCAAGTAGCGAACAATAATAATGCGAGTAATTTTTTGTACATAACGCTGTTTAGTTTTGAATAATGATATAATATGGTTAGTTTTCTATTTGCAAAGCTATTAAAAAGTAGTTTCCCATCATTAATCCCCATAATATTTAACATATATAAAATATTTTAATATGTCATTATAGCAAGTATAGTAGCTTCTTCTTAATACACTTTACTTTTTGAGAAAAAACATAAACGCCTTAGAACATTTTAAAAACAATTTGCTCCCCCGGTTGCTTTTGAACGAACTTATCTATAGCATCGGAGGTCAATTGAAGAATTCGAGGATAGCCACCGGTAGCCTGTGCGTCTCTCAACAGTACGATCAATTGACCGGACGAAGTAGTTTGGACCGTACCCGGCAGAACTCCTGAAGAAAGTATAGAAGGCAAGTGATGAACAAGCCGTTGCTTGAGTCGATAGCCCATGCGACTGACCATCTCAGAAATAGTGAAGCTTGATTGCATCAGTACAGCTCGTTCTCTCAGTGACAGAAGAGACCATTCAGGACCTGGATTAACCTGTATTTCTTTTGATATGAAATGGTCGTCCATCTCTTTACAAATAACACTTGAAGGGACATCAACAAGGCCGTCTTCCAGTTTGCCCATTGGTAATACTTGCCCTTGATAGAGCTTCTGATGAGGAGTGATCTGAGTATAATAGCTTCTGCTTCCCAATACCTGCTTCGTACCGATACCGCCTCGAACACCTAAATAAGCCCAAACGCCTTGCAAAGGATTTTTAAAATAAACAATATCACCGGGACGAGCTATAATAGCTTCGTCATTTTTAATCGAAGTGCCATTTAGAGATACATTAAATCTGGCTCCACCTACAGCAATAACAGCCGGGGATTCAAACCGGAACTTCGCATTTCCCAGACCAACTTCTATCAATGCAGATGTCATGGGATTTCCCAATATGGCATTGATTTTCTTTGCGGCCCTTCTATCCATGACCCCGGATTGGGGGACACCCAGATGGGCATAGCCCACTCTTCCCATATCCTGAATAGTCGAATAATACCCCGGATGAAGTACTCGTATCATAATTCTACCATTTCATACTTGGGAAAATACTTACCTGTATCTAATAATAATCGTATTTTAAAATACTGCTCCCTGTCTATGGAAACAAAACGCAGTTGGTCACCGGGAGCCGCAAAGCAAGGTGGCTCCATGGCGGAATCAAAGAATTGCAAGGGCGAATATCCTAGAATATGCCAACCACCAGCACTCTCCTGTGGGTAAATCCCAGTCTGCCTTTCCGCTATCCCAACAGCACCTTGGGGAATGTGTAGCCTTGGCTCAGATCTTCTGGGCAATACTAGACGCTCATCTAATCCACCTAAATATAAAAATCCGGGCAAAAACCCAATGAAGTAAACCGTATATAACTGCTTTTGATGCAGACGAATTACCTCCTTCAATGGAACGTCCAATCTTTGGGCAATTACCTCTAAATCGTTTTCTAATTCCTTGTCGTAGCAGACGGGTATTTCCCATCGTTTTATACCCACAATCTCGTCACTTATTAAAGGGGCTTTCTTCAATAATTGTATCTCTTCTATCAATCCTTCCATGTCAATATCCTCCCCATCCAACACCAACAATAAACTATGGTAGCCCAAGACACTTTCACGTAGTAGCGAACCGTATTTCTTTTGAATTTTCACCTTATAGGATAGCATGTTCCTTAGCTGTGCTCTGCTGATTCCTTTTGGCCATTCTAAGAGAATACCCTGCTCTCCGTATTGTTTAACCTCTATAGGATGATCGCTATTGGTCATTGGATTACGATTTCATGCTTAGAAGCTGCCTGCACTATGTGTTGTAGTATTTGGACTGACATCGGGTGATCCCCATGAATACAGAAGGTCCTGGCGGATATGGGAGTAAAATCACCTTCTATGTTTGCCACCTTTTGATCCCTAATCATACTTAACAGTTGCTGTAGCACCTCCTCCGGAGAGGAGAGGATAGCTTCAGACGACCCTCTTGATACCAAAGACAAATCACGGTGGTACCTGCGATCCAAAAATCCTTCCGCCCAAACTTCAAACCCCTCATTTTTTGCCATTTCATACAAGACAGACCTAGGGGGCGCATAAATAATACAATGCCCCATAATTTCCTCAACTTTTCTTAAATAAACATACGCTACAACCGGATCCTGGGCGAGACGATGATACAGTGCACCATGTGCCTTGACGTGATGGAGAGCCGCACCTGTGCTCTTTAATCCAATTTTAAAATCCATGAGTTGATGGGAAATGGCGGATTCCAACTCTTCAATGGAAATATCCATTGGACTTCGACCGAAGCGCTTTCGGTCAGGGTAAGAAGGATGCGCCCCGATACGTACACCATGCGCTACCGCTAGTTCTATGGAGTTCTGCAGGGTCATTAGGTCTCCAGCATGTCCACCACAAGCGATATTGCAAGAGGATACCCAAGGCATCAACTCTGCTTCGTTTGGCATTCCCTCTCCTATATCCACATTAATATCAACTAAACAATTCATATATGAAATATTTGTCATATATATCTATAACACTTTATATCTATTATAGCCATATTCATGATTTACTTTACTCCAAGGCACTATAGCCATCCCAGCACACTCATCACACTTTTGGCGCCTAATAATATTACGACACCCAACAATACAATGCCACCTGCATTTTGCCATCGGCTATTGGTGTACTTCCCCATTATTGCCGGTCGGTTAACGACCCAAAGAAGAATCGCTGCTATGACCGGCAAGAGAATACCATTGGTGAATTGGGCAAACCGGATAATATCGATAGGCTTCCAACCTACAGTAGAAAAGAAAACACCCGAAACCAGGATGAAAATCCAAACCATCCTAAACCGCATGGATCGCATTCCACCTGGCCAACTCAAACTCTCCTTCGCAACCCAAGCTGCTGCTAACGGAGCAGTAATCGCCGATGTTACTCCGGCTGAGAACAATCCTATCGCCATCAAATAACGGGCAAAATGTCCGTATACAGGTTCAAGACTGCGTGCCAGATCCACCGCAGAATGAACATTTTCACCCATTATGGAAGAGGCAGCTACCACGATTCCCATCGATACGATTCCTCCAAGTAGAATAGAGAAAAAGGCATCTCGCCTGGCTAAAGGTATTGCTTCCGGCCCGCTCCATTTCATTTTGACCAAAGCCGCATGCAAAAACAAATTGTAGGGAACTACCGTCGTACCAATCAATCCGACAATGGTCAATAGACTGCCTTTCGGTATGTCGGGGACGATTAACCCTGTAACCAATCGAAGGATATCCGGCCGGGTGATCACAGCTGCTATCAGAAAGGATACACTCATCAATATGACCATACCTATCAGAACCCGTTCTATAACTTTATACCGCCCGACATACAGGAGTGCAAAACTAATTACTCCTATAATTAAAGGACCGATCTCCAGTTGAAATCGCCCTATAAGAAAAGGAGAGGCACCCCATAAGATTTGTAAACCCATCGCTCCTCCACTTATATTCCCTGCTTCATAAGCGGCATTGCCGATCACTATGGCTGAAAGCATTAAGCCTACAACCAACCATCGTACAATTGGCTGTTTCATCCGACTTTTGACCACTTCTGCCAATCCCTTTTGTGAGATAAGCCCCAACCGCGCTGCCATTTCTTGAAGAAGCAGGGTCAATCCCATAGACAACAAAAGTGCCCAGAGCAATCGGGGCCCAAACTCCGCTCCTGCAATAGTGCATACCGTCACCGTACCCGGTCCTATAAAAGCCGCAGCTACAAGCGCCCCGGGTCCCATTTCACTGATCCACTTAATTCGCATCCTGTGCAGCATTTAGTGCGTAAATGGCAAAGCTTCCCAGCCAATGCCCCCCTTCGTAATGCTCATCTACGATATTGGGCAAACTATTCGCTATATGCTCATACGCCACGTGATTAAGATGTTGAAACTCGGGCAAGCCCTCCGATATTTTAAAAAGACACCACGCACGAGAAAAATTGACCCCATCTAAGTGAACCAGCTTACCGTCTGAACGATCAGACACTACCCCCGGGGACAGTTTAAAATGGGGAGATGCCAAGGTCGGGAGGAACCAATGAATCCAATGAGAAAAAGAATCTATAGGTAATATCCGTTTCATCAAAGCAGCCTCTTCAAGGCATGGAGATAAAAAGTCAGACCCACCCGGCTCCCAATCTAATGGACAATCTCGATCCGCCCAATAAAAATCCCGCGCCCTCCTTCCGATGACTGATAATAGTGCAGTATCATTTAGTGTCTCGGCATAATCCCAGGCAAATGACATTCCGAAGGCCGTATTGGGATGCTCCCCTACCCGAATCGGATAGCGAAGTTTAGGTAAAAATTCCATATAATTACGGACAATAATTTGTGCCAATGGGCGCAAGTTCTCTTCCATAATCCGGGCATCCGGATCTTGCCATCGGTGCAATTCCTCCGATAATTTCAGTAACCATGCCCATCCATACGTCCGCTCGAATAGCTTATTTTGTTTTTGTATGAAATAGTTGGACTCCTCCTTAATGTTTTCAGCAGACAAATGTCGCAACAATTGGTCCTTAGCCTGTTCAGCGGCTTTGAACCTCGGAAATTGACGCAGAAGAGAGACCAAACTCCAATGTCCATGAACGGCAGAATGCCAGTCAAAACAACCATAAAAGGCAGGATGCAACACATGTGGCGGCTTCAGATCTTGTGGGCCGGACAGCGTTTGCCCCAAGCGATTGGGATATTCATTATTCAGACATTTCAAAGGGAGTGCAGCCAATCGCTCCGCTTCTTGAAGGGTTAGTCTGGGATTGTCAGCTAACTCTTCACGTGGGGGTACATCCCTCCCTTCCTGTTCGATTCCACCGCATCCCACGAGCAGGACCAAAATGAAAAACAAGGGCAAAGCTTGTACTTTTATGAATAAATTCCCCATAATTCGCATTTTCGCCGTTAAAAACGTAAGTTATCACATCAAATATACACCCATTTTGAAAATATTATCTTGAAACTCGATAGTAGAATAAAAAAATAGTTTTAAGACTTGTTCAGAATAAAAAAAATACGGACTTTCGCGCCCTGTATGGATCAAAATACTCAAATTAAAATACTCCTCAGTCAGCCCAAGGAGATCGTTATCACTTCCCACCGCAATCCGGATGGAGATGCCTTGGGTTCCTCTTTGGCTTTAGCCGCATATCTAAGGAAGCACCTCCACAATGTAAGTATCGTTTTACCCAGTGAATATCCCTACAATTTCGGATGGATGAAAGGAGTGGATGACATCATTATCTATGACGATGACCCGTCCATCGCCCATCGAAAAATCAAACAAGCCAATGTCATTTTTGCATTGGACTACAACGCATTGGATCGGGTAGACAAAATGGGACAGCACATCACGCTTTCTGATGCAGATAAAATCATGATCGACCATCATATTGACCCGGAGCCTTTCGTAGATTATATGATTTCAGATACCCGGGCAAGTTCGACTTGTGAACTGGTATATGATTTTATAGTAGATCAAGGAGGACATGCTGATATTGACGAGGAAATCGCAGAATATCTCTATGCAGGCATACTGACTGACACCGGAAGATTTAGACACAACACTTCAGAAAAACTATTCCGAATTGTCGCTGATCTTAAGCACATCGGACTCGATGATCTCCGCGTATATGATGCCATCAACAATAGCCAGTATGAAAAGCACATTCGTTTACTCGGACACTGTCTCAACAACCGCTTTGAATTTATTCCGGAATACCATGCCGGCCTTATATATCTCACCAAAGAAGATTACAAAAAATTCAATATAAAACGAGGAGATACGGAGGGGATCGTCAATTTTCCAATGATCATGAAAGATGTCAGATTGTCAGCATTTATTACTGAACAACCTACAATAGTTAAAATATCTCTGCGTTCTAAAGGAGATCTCTCCGTTCAAGAATTGGCGCGAAAGTACTTTAATGGCGGAGGACATAAAAATGCTTCCGGCGGCTATTCGCATGAATCATTAGAAAAAACCATTAAAAAATTCAAAGAAGCCTTACCTTTGACCCTCAAATAAATAACAAACAATTATATTTTGCACATTAAAGTTACTTATAAAATGAAATTATCAAACCTTTTAATTATTAGCTTTTTAATTCTGGGAATGTATTCCTGCAAGAATGATGGCACATCAGGCTCCGACAGTGGAAAATTAAAAACACCTGCCGGATACGAATACTCTCACGATATCAAAACAGGTGGAGTAACTCCTAAAAAAGGAGATTTGGTTCGCTTTCAATTTTCTGTCATTGACGACAAGGGCAAAAAGCGATTTGACAGCCGAGATGCCGGTCAACCTACAGAGTTCAAGATGCCCGACCAAAACGATCAGTTAGCCAAAGATCCGGTCATTTCCACTTTATTCTTAATGGCTACAGGCGATAGTATTACCCTCACTTATCCTGTGGACTCTATGCCGACCAAGCCCGCTGACATGGACGGGGTAAATGCCTTGTTATATCACATGAAAATGTTGGAAATCGTCTCCCCTGAAGAACAGGCTAAAGCCAAAGCTGCCAACGATAAAGTAGTGGCTGAGAAAAAGGTCATGGTAGACCAAATTATTGCAGACTACAAGGCCGGAAAGTTGAAAAACAAAGTCAAAAAAGAAAAATCCGGACTGGAAATATACATTGTAGAAGAGGGCGATGGACCTACCCCCAAGGTAGGCCAAAAAGTTAAAGTCAATTACTACGGGGTCTTAAAAGAAAACGGAGTGATGTTTGATAATTCCTATTCACGGGGTCAACCGTTTGAATTCACTTTAGGTAGAGGCCAGGTTATCGCCGGATGGGATCAGGGCATAGCCATGCTCAAAAAGGGAACAAAAGCAGTTCTTTTCATACCCTATCTAATGGCCTATGGTGAAGCAGGAAGTCCTCCGGTTATTCCGGCCAAAGCAGACTTGGCATTCTATGTCGAATTGATTGATGTCAAATAAAAAATTTCTCTGATCATCATTGAAAATTTTTAGAAAAAGGAGATGGGATGATATTCCATCTCCTTTTTTTATATTTGTACCTTTAACTGGAGCTATTAAGCCTAACAATTCATTCCCCTTTCTCCTTTTACGCAAGGGATAAACAAAACTAAAACTACAGATATAATGCGTCTATTTTTACTGTTCATCGCCTCTTTTATTGCAACCATTTCATACGGACAAATTAGACACTTTACCCCTTATGACTCGCTACCAGCAATCAATTTGCTCGAAAAACCAGCCTATAGTAAAGACTTTCCTGAATGGGCCAAAATGCTCTATCATTTTCCCGTCAATTACAACAAAATCTCAGAAGCATTCGAGGCAGACCAACACCTTCACCCCAACCATAAAAGCCCCATACGTCGATATTATTTCTTATGGAGAGAAGCTGTCAAAGAATTTGTTGACACGGAGGGTAACATACACCTGCCGGACACCAATACCTTATTTAACAAGAATATGTCGTCGTGGAAAGGCTCTAAACGCGCTGAAGATGGAATCGAACGTCGAGGTCAAACCCCTTCTAACTGGACGTTTTTAGGCCCAAAGGAAACGGTCTGGAGAATCTCTAGGCCCTCCGGTCAAACACCGGGACGCCCGGCTCCCTGGCAAGCAAATGTCTACTCATTTGACGTCTCTTTATCCGACCCCGACATCCTATACTGTGGTACTGAGACCGGATTTGTAAACAAAACAACGGACAATGGAAAACATTGGAGCTTGTGTGCCCCTGACTACAAATTTAGTGGAGGAATCACGGCGATAGCCATTGACCCCAGCTCCCCCAACACAGTATATGCCTGTGCTAACCAACAAATACATAAATCTACAGATGCTGGAGTCTCCTGGACGCCCATCCTCCCTTTCCCAATGGGAATAAACCGATTAAAAATCGCCACTAATAATCCATCGAATCTCATCGCAAGTGGCGGAAAGGGAATAATCATAAGTAAAGATGGTGGAGACACCTGGACTACTCCATGGAATAAACCTACTTGGGATATCGAATTCAAACCCGATAACAGAAAGACCCTTTTTGCTCTATCCTCTGCTAAAGGAGAATACTTCACATTGCTCATCTCCACTGATAGTGGCAAGACCTTTCATGCCGATCCTGATTTCCCCCGCAGAAAAAATAAAAGCGGTGGGCTCCTTGCTGTGACACCCGCCAACCCCAACCTTTTATATGTCACCCTATTGACAGAATCCGCAAGTGGAGACCCCTTGCCTGCTATCTACCGAGGCGTCTATCAACCAAGTACAAGCCATTTTCAATGGACACTGCAAAAAACAGGTGTATCCAATAACTTCGGAGGTTTTTCCAATGGACAAGGTTATTACGACTTAGTACTAGCGGTATCTCCTGATAATGAAAACATTGTATTTTGGGGGACAACCTCATTTTGGAAATCTAAAGATGGGGGCAAACAATTCATTAAAATTGGGGGATACGGGGGGGCCTTTGGCATTCACCCGGATATGCAAGACATCAAAATGCTTCCAGGTGGAAAAATGTGGATTTCTACAGATGGAGGCATGAACTTTTCGTCTGACTACTTCACGGATGAAAACCATTGGTCTCCGCGTATCAATGGGATTGTCGGGTCTCATATGTGGGGGTTTGACCAAGGATGGAACCAAGATATTATCGTAGGAGGAAGGTATCACAATGGCAATACTGCTATTTCAGACACCTATGGGGATAAAGCTTTACGCCTAGGTGGAGCCGAGAGTCCTACGGGTTGGATACTGAGTACACACCCGGGCATCGCCGTCTTCAAGGATATAAACAGAGGTAAAACAACAAGCATTCCTAAATCGATAGATCAGTATGCCCGCAGTGGCCAATACCTTTTCACAAAACAACCTAATATGAAAGGGTATGGTAAGTTCAGAAGTAATCTCGTCCATCACCCACTTTATTCATCAACTCTATATTTGGGGGAAGGGAATGGCTTGTGGAAAAGTGAAGATATGGGCGCTACCTGGGATCTACTTCATCAATTTGACAAAGACGTTATGTTTTTTAATATCAGTCATCAGAACCCCAATGTACTCTATCTCAATACGGAGAAGTCGGGGATGTGGATATCGACAGATGGGGGTTTGAATTGGAGTGAGATTAATAACGGAATACCGAGTGCATGGAAAAAGGGTTACCTGCATTTTGTCATTTCGCCTTATGATGCTAAGCGGGTTTACCTCTGCATTCAAAAGACCAATAATTCCCCTCCTACCAAAATTTTAATGACTCAGGATGGTGGGAAGCATTGGGAGGATTGGAC
>Ga0256841_1001191_pt1 | contig 23406 bp, 20 predicted proteins | sample 356308metaG_FD_185971 | JGI IMG/M metagenome (GOLD analysis project Ga0256841, IMG submission 185971) | Hydrothermal vent microbial communities from Mid Atlantic Ridge, Atlantic Ocean - 356-308 | ecosystem: Environmental > Aquatic > Marine > Hydrothermal vents | place: Atlantic Ocean: Mid...
CTATTCGCTCCATATCGGGTTGACCGACTGGAACGATAAAACCGCCGAAGAAATACCTAAAATCATCTCCGATGAAGGCATCCCCACCTTCAAGATGTTTATGATATACGCCAAAGAAGGGCTTATCTCCGATGATGACGCTTTATTCTCGGCTTTGGAGACAACCGCCAAATATGACGGGATGATAGAGGTGCACGCCGAATCGACGCGGGTGCTTGATTTGCTCATCGAGCGTTATCATAACGAAGAGGATATGAAAAAATACGGCGCTTACTGCCATGTCTTGAGCCGTCCGAATTTCATCGAAGCCGAAGCGATCTCCCGGGCTATAACCTGGGCAGAAGCCACCGAAGGCAAACTTTACATCGTCCATATGTCCACGGGCGAAGGGGTAAAAATCGTCTCGGAGGCGAAAAAGCGCGGCGTTAAAGTTTATGCGGAAACCTGCCCGCAATATCTTCTTTTAGACGATTCGGTGTTCAAACGGGAGGATGGTCACCTTTATGCCACCTGCCCGCAAATAAAAACCCTTTGGGATTCCGAACAGCTCTGGAAAGGGTTGGCTTCGGGCGATGTCTCCACTGTCGCAACCGACACCTGCACCTTCAATACGAAACAAAAAGCGATGTGGGAAGGCGATTTCACAAAAATCCCTTACGGCTTACCCGGGGTGGAAACGATGCTCCCACTGCTTTATTCCTACGGGGTAGACAAGGGCGCAATCACCATAAATAAGCTCGTGCAATTGGTCTCCGCCAATCCGGCGAAACTGATGGGGATGTATCCCCGTAAGGGTTCGATTTCAATTGGCGCCGATGCGGATATCGTTGTCTTCGATCCGAATGTGGAATCCGTTTTAACTTATAAAAATCTCCAGACCAATTGCGATTGGTCTCCTTATGAAGGTTTTGAACTCAAGGGGTACCCGAAGTTTACCATTAGCCGGGGACAGGTTGTCTCAGAAAATGGAAAATTTACCGGCAGGGTGGGATATGGACGGTTTGTGAAACGGCGAATAGTCTTCGATGAACTGTAATTATCACCCCCTGAAAAAGCAATTTGAAAATCACGGGGTGTTTGATCGATAGTTCTTATACGCTATTTTCGGAAAGGAATCGGTTGAGGCTTTGGAAACATAAACTTTGGAAGTGTCGCCGATGGTCTCCAATGTCAGCAGCATCTCATCCCTTACCGAGCAGAAATCGTCATAGCAGTTTTTGGGAACGGGCGAAGCGGACGGCAGTTTCATATTTAAAGGATCGATAAATCTGCCATCCTTTTTTACCCTATAATCCAAATGGGGGCCCGTCGCCAATCCGGTCATTCCCACATATCCTATGACTTGATTTTGCTTTACTTTCTTTCCTTTGGATATCCCCTTGGCAAAGCGGGATAGATGGCCATAGTAGGTTTGATAACCGTTGGCGTGGGAAATTATAACAGAGTTACCATATTCTCCTCTCCATCCCTTGAAAGCTACCTCGCCATCGCCGGCGGCGACAACAGGGGTTCCCGTCGGAGCGGCAAAATCCACCCCATAATGAGGTCTTCTGATTTTAAGGATCGGATGCATTCTGGAGCGGGAGAATTTCGAGGTAATCCTCCTGTAATTAAGAGGGGATTTCAGCAGCGTTTTTTGTAGCGCTTCTCCCCGAAGATTATAATATCCCGAAATCCCGTTTGAATTCTTGTAAAGAACGGCATAGTGATTGACACCGCTCAATATATAATTCGCAATGAGAATATCACCATAAAATACAGTCTTTCCATCCTCCTCGAACCCCTCGACAATAAAATCAAACTCATCCCCATCGCGGACATCGGTAAGAAAATCTATATCCCAAGCGAAGATATCGGCGAGTTTCCCAATCAGTGTAGGCTTTTCCCCCATTTCGACCAATGTTTCCCATAACGAATTTTTCACCTTCCCCCTGATACCTTTCAAGAAGCGCTTCAGGTTTTTACGGATTTTGATAACTACGAGGGAATCCTCTTTGGGCAGAATTAAATATTTATCCCTGCCGAAAGTTTTGTATTCGAAATTGACTATCGTATCGGGGGGAAAATATGCGAACTCAAACCTATCTCCCGGGCGGGAGTGCCTTAAATCGAAAGCGCCCTGCAATGTTTCGGTTATTTTATTTATACAATCGGCGGGTATCCCCGCACTTAACATAGAGGCGTAAAGCGAGCTGTTTTTTTTGATAACCCCGCAGATAGTATCCGGCGGCGAGATTTCACTTTCAGTATTTGGAGCTACGGTTTCCTCGTTGGGGGTGCTGCGGAATGCCAAAAGGTAAAAAAACACCCCGAATAAAATCAACAACGACGAAAGCCCTGTTATCTTAGAAATTAATTTATCTTTCCTTATTATGGATAAAAATGTTTTCATATCAAAACCTATCAATATTTTCGACAAAAGAAAATCAGTTATAACCTGATTTTAAATATAATTCAACCTTACTACTAAAATCAATTTTATTTCCGCAGTCGATACTAATTATATTTCATTTGGATAATACTATTCCATTCCGATTTTTGAGGGAAATTTCATCGTTTGGCAGCGCATCCCAGGTTTTGTCGGTTCACCGCCCTTCTTATATCTCAATTGCAGGCGGCAAATCCCCGTGGGACATAAGACTTTTCCCGGATCGCAATACACAAATTCAGTGGGGACATAATCCTCACAACTAAGCAAAGTCCATTTCAATCGATTACGACAAAGCATAAGACATTTACAATGCCTGCATAAAATCCCCTTTGCCTTAATTGTTTCCAAAAATCCCCCATTGTGGACTTAAATTCACCTAACGGTATAAACTCATTATCGCTATCGGCTACGGGGGTGACACATTCCGTCACAGTTTGTAAGAAAAGTGGATTTTTTATGGAAAAAACAGTTTGCGATAGGCACTTGGCATATTTATGTTATTGATCGCACATTATCAATCGAGGTAATTTATGGAGAATGGAAATATCAGAGAACCAGCCGTCGCCGGCGCTTTTTATCCCGCCGATCCGGTGGCGCTATCCAAAGCAATTGCCCAACTTTTTGCCGATGCCCCAAAAATGCAATTGGACGGCAGATTGGTGGGGATAATCTCCCCCCATGCAGGCTATATGTATTCCGGCCATGTGGCAGCTGTCGGATATAAGTTGCTGGAAGGTGAAAGCTTCGATACCGTCGCTGTAATTTCACCGTCACATACGGTTTATTTCGATGGCGTCTCCGCCTTTCCGGGGGATGCTTATAGAACACCTTTAGGTGACATCGAAGTGGATGGTGAGCTTGTCGATGAGATTTCAACCGATTCAAAAGTTACTATCAAAAATGAAATCGGACATTCGATAGTCTCCTCACAGGGTGAGCACGCCTTGGAAGTCCAATTGCCGTTTCTGCAAATTGCCTTGAAAGATTTCAAACTGCTTCCTCTGGTGATGGGTGACCAAAGTTATCCTGTCTGTGAAAATTTGGCGGAGGATTTATATCGGGTTCTGAAAGACCGTAAGGCGTTAGTGGTGGCATCAACCGACCTTTCCCATTTTCATCCTTCCGACAGAGCGAGCCGTTTGGACAGTATTTTTATCGAGCAGTTTGAGAAATACCGCCCGGAAGGGTTAGCGAAGCTTTTAGGCAGCCGTAGTTGTGAAGCCTGTGGAGGAGGAGGGGTTATTGCTGCTATGCTCTATGCGCAAAAGTTAGGCAAGCCATCGGCGAAAATGCTCAAATATGCCGATTCGGGCGTTGTCTCCGGCGATCATTCCAGTGTGGTAGGGTATTTAAGCGGAGCGATAACCCTTTTGGAGGATTAAGCGATATAGTTGCTTATCGGAGAACCCATACTGAATATTGCTGACCGGGTTCTCCGCTTTCTCATGAATGGTCCTCCTTTCGGTTAATTATTCAGCCGTGGAAGTCCGCGCATAGGGGGAACAGATAATCCCGCGGTTCCCTTCTCCGTCTGCGATTTGCGATTATATCTGAAAATTATGGCGATTTCATACCTTCGAGTTTCAATAACAAAATGCTCTTAAAGAAAATAGTGCCATAAGTTATGTGAAAGCAAATTTATTTTAACACCTGTTCTGTTTTTTTACAATTTTATTTATGATTTATCGGATCGGTTTCGTTTGATTTAAAAGATATTGACAATTAAGATGGTTTTCATTAATATCTGTTTTGTAATCGGGGCGTAGCGCAGTCTGGTAGCGCACACGGTTCGGGTCCGTGGGGTCGGAGGTTCAAATCCTCTCGCCCCGATTTTAAACGATCAGCTTCAAGCTGTTAAAAGGTTTATTTCGTTCTTTCTTTTGGGAGGTTATCGGGTTGTATAATATCGAATTGGCAATTTTGATTTATGCGGATAAACAGGGGGCATTCGATCGATAAAAACATTGATGAAACAATTAAAAGACTACGAAAACAGATCATATCTTTCGGCGATAGAAGCCGCTAAATTTTTAGGCGTTACTGTTGAAAGGCTTCCTTATGAGCTTCCGTATAGGCTGATTAAAGCTTTCAGTTATATCGGCGAGACCGTCCTCGATCCTTTTGTCGGTTCCGCAACTACCCTTATAGCCGCCGCCGATTTGAAACGCAACGGAATAGGATATGAAATAAATTCGGATATCGCGCAGGATGCCTTGAAGAATCTCAAGCATTATCAAACTAAATTATGTTGGGATTATGAGTAAAAGGAAAAGTAATTTAACAGAATTAATTTTAATTCTGTTAATAGTCCTATCCGCCCTTCCTATTTGGGCGCAAGTGAATAAAACAAACGACACCCTTCACCAAAAAAGCGAAATAACTACCCCTCAAAGTGATGTCGCTCAAAAATCATCAAATAAAAGCTCTCTCACAAAAGAAGATATTTATCAGGAAGCTCAAAGAAGCCTCGATAGGTCTATCGGTATCCTTAACTGTGTTGGTACACTTATGGGAGTCTTAGTGGGGCTAATCGCAATAATTATTGCGATAGCAGCTACCATAGGGTTCTTTAATTATAAGGATTGGCAACGTATAAAAAAGGAAGCAAAAGAATATAAAGAGAGAATAAAAGGATATGAAAAAGAAGTTAAACCAATTGTTGAGTATATAAAAAAGGCAAAAGCGGATATTGAGAGACTAAGAAGTAAAATCGGGACGCCCTCCCTTACGGAACCCCCCTCCGACGAAGAAAAAATGACATTGGACGAATATACCCGCAGAACTGAGATTTTAGAAGCTCTCGGATTACCTATAACGGCTGAGGATTTATTTATCCGCGCAGCGGATCTTTTTTACAAAGGAAAGTTTGAGTTAGCGCTAAAAGCCTACGATAAGGCGATCGAACTAAAACCCGATTATGCTGAAGCTTGGTCTAATAAGGGCGTAACACTTGGTAAACTTGAACGCTATAAGGAGGCGCTAAAAGCCTACGATAAAGCGATCGAACTAAAACCCGATTATGCTGAAGCTTGGTCTAATAAGGGCGTAACACTTGGTAAACTTGAACGCTATAAGGAGGCGCTAAAAGCTTATGATAAAGCGATTGAACTAAATCCAGATTTAGCTGAAGCCTGGTATAATAAGGGTATTACGCTTGGTGATCTTGGACGGCAAGAGGAAGCGCTAAAAGTCTACGATAAAGCGATTGAACTAAAACCCGATTACGCTGAAGCCTGGAATAATAAGGGCAATATGCTTAGTGAACTTGGCCGTTATGGGGAGGCGCTAAAAGCCTTCGATAAAGCGATTGAACTAAATCCCGATTACGCTGAAGCTTGGTCTAATAAGGGCGTTACGCTTCATAAACTTGAACGCTATGAGGAAGCGCTAAAAGCCTATGAAAAAGCAATTAAACTAAAACCAGATGACGCCGACGCCTGGTCCGATAAAGGCGTTATGCTTAGTAAACTTGGCCGTTATGAGGAGGCGCTAAAAGCCTTCGATAAAGCGATCGAACTAAAACTCGATTACGCTGAAGCCTGGTATAATAAGGGCGTTACGCTTGGTAAACTTGGCCGTTATGAGGAAGCGCTAAAAGCCTTCGATAAGGCGATTGAACTAAAACCCGATTTAGCTGAAGCCTGGTCTAATAAAGGCGCGATGCTTAGTAAACTTGGCCATTATGAGGAAGCGCTAAAAGCCTTAGATAAAGCGATCGAACTAAAACCCGATTTAGCTGAAGTCTGGTATAATAAGGGTATTACGCTTGGTGAACTTGGCCGACACGAGGAAGAGCTAAAAGCCTACGATAAAGCGATTGAACTAAAGTCCGATTACGCTAAAGCTTGGTCTAATAAGGGCGTTACGCTTAATAAACTTGAACGCTATAAGGAAGCGCTAAAAGCCTTAGATAAAGCGATTGAACTAAAACCCGATGACGCTGGAGCTTGGTATAATAAAGCCTGTACTTATTCGTTAATGGGCGATAAGGAAAATGCTCGCAAGAATCTATCCAAAGCGATAGAATTGGATCCAAAGTTAAAAGAAGAGGCTAAAAAGGATGAGGACTTTAAGAAACTTTGGGACAATGAGGATTTTAAGAGAATAGTTGAGAACTAAAAGAATCGAATGATTGGATAAAAATATTATTTAGATTATAATATGGATTATATTTGGAAGTTAATTAAAAGACAGATTCAACCTGATGTATGGTGGTAATGACAAGGAACTTATATATCGGAGTTTTGGGGGCGCATAGCTGTAATCGCGAAACAGCGTCAATCGCCGAAGCCGCCGGCGAGTATATCGCCCGTCACGGCGCCATATTGGTCTGCGGCGGTATGGGGGGTGTGATGGAGGCCGCCTGCCGCGGGGCGAAAAAAGAAGGCGGCATAACGATCGGAATACTTCCCGGCACCAATCCCAACGAAGGAAACGGCTATCTGGATTACCGTATAATCACCGGTTTGGGCGATGGGCGGAATATGATAATCGTGCATACAATCGATGCCGCTATCGCTATCTCCGGTAGCTACGGCACCCTTTCGGAAATTTCATTCGCCCTGAAAAACAGCATCCCCGTGGTCTCGTTGGGAAGCTGGGATATTCCGGGAGTGATATTGACAACCGACAACCCGGAACTTGCGGTGGAAACCGCTATTATCAAAGCCAACCGTTAAGCGAAAACGATGGGAAAGTTGGTCCATATCGAAGCTATAATCAAAGGGGTGGTGCAGGGCGTCGGGTATCGATGGTTCGCCACCAGAAAGGCTATGGAATACAATGTCAACGGTTATATAAAAAACCTCCCCAACGGGGATGTCCAAGCAGTTGTCGAAGGCGAGGAAGGGCTGGTCAAGGATTTCCTAAAAGAATTGCGCATAGGTCCGCCTTACGCTTCGGTCTCCGAGATTATAACCAAAGAGGGAGAATATACCGGTAAATATAATCGGTTCGGGGTGGCATACTGATACTCGATTAATATCGATTAATATCAAAACATAGGACAAGGCGAGCAATGGACTTAAAAACAGTTATTCGGAACATTCCCGATTTCCCCAAAAAGGGGATAGTTTTTCGGGACATCACTACCCTGTTGAAAGACCCCGAAGCTTTTAGATATGCATTGGACAGCTTCTATCAAAAATATAAATCCATCGATTTAAACGCCGTTGCGGGGATAGAATCGCGCGGTTTCATCTTTGGGGCGCCGTTGGCTTATATGCTCAAATTACCTTTCATCCTTATCCGTAAACCGGGAAAACTGCCGGCGGAGACAGTCAGCCAAAGTTACCAATTGGAATACGGCACCGATTCGATTGAAATTCACCGCGATGCGTTAAAAGATGATGACAGGGTAATAATAATTGACGATCTGCTTGCCACCGGAGGAACAGCGGCGGCAAGTGCTCAATTGGTCGAACAATTGGGCGCCGAAGTTGTGTCGTTTGCTTTTGTAATCGAACTATCTTTCCTGAAAGGGCGTGAAAAACTCAGCAAGTACGAAGTCTTGTCTTTGGTTGATTACCAATCCGAATAACTGTCCGATTGAACTTTTTTTGAAAAAAAGATTGCTAAATCTATATTATCCACTATCTTTAATGCACGAGCGTTAAAGGGTTGGGATGTTGGGTGTGAGGGATAAGCGAAGGGTAGTTTTTTCTACAGGCTTTTAATTCTTAATAATCTTCTGAAATATTGACGATAATAAATAAAGCGGTTCATAAAAGTGTTAATTTTTTCCCTTATGCGGGGAAATGTTTTTTGAAATCGGATATGCGTTAGATAGTTAAAAATATCGGAATAATTTTTAGCAACGCAGATCTACGGTAGTTATCGTATATAAATTTTAATTTTTTAGGAGATATAATATGAGAAAAGCCCTAATCGTTTTAGCGGCATCGCTTACGCTCGTTTTGTTTTCGAAAACGATAATGGCGGGGCAGAAAAATTCGGCTGACAACACGCCGACAAATCAATATAGCACTATGACCCTTAAGGAAAGAATAGCCAACCTTGGATTGGTTATCCCCGAGGATGTGAAGGAACGCTTTGAGAAATTGGACAAGTTGCCTCACCCGACCTTGCTCGATTCCTCACCGCGTTTCGACTGGAGGGATTTCGGACGGGTCACTCCGGTCAAGGATCAGGGTGGTTGCGGCTCCTGCTGGGATTTCGCCGCTACCGGCGCCTTTGAATCATCAATACTCATAGCCGATGATGTATCGTGGAACCTCTCGGAACAACAGGTCCTCTCCTGCAATAGCGGTATTTCCAGCTGTAACGGCGGTTGGATGGAAGATGCTTATAATCTTTTTATGGATTATGGCGCGGTGGAGGAAAGCTGTATGCCTTATCATGCGAGTGACACTATCCCCTGCATTCAGGATGAATGCGATGTGGCGGCTGTCCTTCAGAATTACGAGGATATCCCTTTCGATTTAAACTCGTTAAAGAACGCCCTACTCAACGGTCCTCTCTCGACAACCCTTATGGTTTACGATGATTTCAATTGGAATTGTTATGACCACCCGGACTGGAATGAACTTAACCACGCCGTCGTAATTGTCGGTTGGGATGACAACCTTTGCGGCGGGGGAGCATGGCTTGTCAAAAACAGCTGGGGTCCCCAATGGGGGCATATGGGATATTTCCAAATACCTTACGGATCCTGTGGCATCGGACGATATAGCCAATTGCCGATTTACGATGACAGCGCATTACCTGAAATGATAGTGGATAAAGATTCTTTAATCTTTAACCTCTCCAGCGAAGGCGAAGAAACCCAAACCTTAACCCTTGAAAATACGGGTGGGAGAAATCTCTATTATAACCTCATTATCAAGACTCCCACCAATCAGGATTCCTTCGGTTATTATTGGCTGGATTCGGAATCCCCTCAAGGTCCGGATTATTCTTGGATAGATATTACCACCAGCGGGGAGCAAATCGATTTCGGGTCTCATCCGGATAACGATAACTCCGGCAAATTGCCTCTCGGTTTTGATTTTACCTTTTATGGTGTTGATTACAACAGCATCTGCGTATGCACCAACGGTTGGGCATCGTTTACCGAGGACCACGCCACCACTTACAATAATTATCCGCTCCCTGCAGCACTTCCGCCGAATGCCCTTTTAGCTCCCTATTGGGATGATCTGACTTTGGAGGATAGCGGCAGCGTTTATTTATACACAAATCAACTTGACACCACTATCGTCTCCTGGGTTGGCGTGGATAATGTGGAGCGGGACGGAGAATTTACATTTCAAGTTATTTTGGTGGCTCCGGATACAATAATCTATCAATACAACGATATGGGTCCCGGCGGATTGGATAGATGCTCCATCGGGATGGAAAACGACAGCGGCCGTATGGGATTACAGGTCGCGAATAACGAGGAATTTATCAGCGGCCATCGAGCGATACAGTTTTTGCTCAGCGAACCGATGGATTGGGCGGATATAGAGAATAACGGCAATGGAATAATTCCGCCGTTGGAATCGACGGAAATACCGATAACCTGCTCGGCAGGGGAGCATTCTCCGGGCAGCTACGATGGGATATTGGTCCTCTCGGCAAGCGATCCGAATTCCCCCTATCGCGAACTTCCGATTATAATGAATGTCGGTTCCAATGCAGTCGATAACGGCGTCAATACTCCCAACGGCTTTATCGCTTTAAGGAATTATCCTAATCCGTTTAACGCCACAACTACAATTGAGTATTCGGTGCCCGCGAAATCCCATATAGAGCTTTCGATATACAACCTTTTGGGGCAGAAGGTCGCAACGCTTGTCGATGGATATAAGCAAGCGGGAACATATTCAGTCGGATGGGACGCCGAAAATGTTTCCAGCGGAGTTTATTATTATAGACTTGCTTCCGATGATTGGAATTTAGTACAAAAGATGGTTCTCTTAAAGTAAGATTGTTATGAATGCTTGGGGGCGGTTTTACGACCGCCTCCATTCTCTTTGCTTCGGACTTCTGTTTGTTATGACTTTTTGATTCGTTTTTATAAAATATTAGCTGTGAGGGTAAAATGAAACACCGCTTAATCATATTGATACTCCCCTTAATAGCCCTGCTGTTGATGGGCAATACAGCTTCCGCTGAAGCGTCGGCCTCCGTTCAGGATGAGGGTACGGTTAAGAATAGACCCAATGACGATTTATCCCAAACCGATCCCAACAGCCCCGAATATCTCAAAGAAAGAATGAACTATTTAGGATTGAAAATACCAAAGGCGGTACAAAATAGTTTTAAGAAACTTAATAAGCTTCATCCCCCTTCGGTGCTGTTGGATGATGATTCCTTCGATTGGCGCGAAAATGGAGGCGTAACACCGGTCAAGGATCAGGGGTGGTGCGGCTCCTGTTGGGATTTTGCGGGTACGGGGGCTTTTGAATCCGCAGTCTTAATCGCTGACGGTTTCGTATGGGATTTATCCGAGCAACAGGTTCTCTCCTGTAATGATGATGGCGCCGGTTGTGATGGTGGATGGACGGCTTCCGCTTATACGGTTTTCGCCGGGTATGGCGCGGTGGAAGAAAGCTGTATGCCTTATCAATCCGATGACACCGTTCCCTGCACTCAGGAAGATTGCACACCTGTAGCCAAGTTAGTCGATGTTATCAACATACCGAACAATGTCAATTTCATTAAGAACGCTTTGCTCAACGGTCCCCTTTCCACGACATACACCGTTTACAATGGGTTCCATTATCATTGCTATTATCATGATGATACCGACCCAACCAACCATGCGGTGGTTATTGTCGGTTGGGATGATAACCTCTGTAATGGCGGCGGCTGGATAGTGAAGAACAGTTGGGGAAGTTATTGGGGAGACGGCGGGTATTTTTATATCGGCTATAATTCGAGCGGGATAGGCCAATATACCCAATTGCCGATATACGAGAACACCCTTCTGCCGGAGCTGTCATTCAATACCGATTCGCTCACTTTCAATATCGAACCCGGCGATACGGTGGTGGATAACATAGAGATAGGGAATGTGGGTGATGGGGAAATGTATTATCGCCTAGAAGCCTCCAACCCTTCCGATCAGGATGAATTCGGTTATTACTGGAGGGATACCAGCACCCCCGACGGACCCGATTATAATTGGGTCGATATCTCCTCCACAGGCGAGGAACTCGATTTCAGCGGTTCGCCGGATAACGGCAATTCCGGACCTCTTGATTTGGGATTCGATTTTAATTTCTACGGGGAAACATACGACAGCATAAATGTCTGCACCAACGGTTGGGCTTCTTTCACCGAAAGCAATTCCACACAATCGAACAATTCCCCGATACCGAATGCGGCAACTCCAAATACCCTCTTGGCTCCGTTTTTTACCGATTTAACCCTCTATTACGGCGGGGATATATATTTCTATACCAATGGAGCCGACAGCGCTGTCATCTCTTGGGTCGAGGTTCACGACAAGATATGGGATGAACTTTATTCCTTCCAAATAATCCTTATCGCCCCGAAGACAATCATCTTTCAATATGACCTTATGGGGCTGAACGCATTGGACAGCGCCTCTATCGGGATTGAAAACGCCGATGGCTCTATCGGATTACAGATAGCCTATAACGAACCTTACACCTATGGCTATGAAGCCGTTAAGTTCTCTCTTGGCTCGGTGGTCGATTGGCTGACGGTCGATAATCCCTCGGGAACAGTAGACCCTGCGGGTTTTCTTAATTTAACCGTCAAATGCGATGCGGGGGAACATCCGGGCGGAACCTATCATGGACTTTTGACGCTTTCCACCAATGACCCCTATTACTTGGTAACTGAAATACCGGTTGTTATGCATATCGGCGGAACATCTGTCGATGGGCAGGAAAACACCCCCGACTATTTTTATCTACGACAGAACCAACCAAACCCGTTTAATCCTTCCACCGTGATCAATTATGGTCTGCCGAAAGCCGGTGAAGTTAGGCTCGATATCTATAACATAATGGGGCAGCGGGTCGAAACTTTGGTAAATACAGATCAGCGACCCGGTTTGCATTCAGTCGTTTGGAACGGTTCCGATTACTCGAACGGAATTTACTTCTATAAACTTCGTTTCAGAGGCAAAACGATTACAAAGCGTATGACCTTGCTTAAATAGTATATACGCTCGACAGGGTTTCCCCGATTTTCAATAGGGCGAAGCGCTGAGATCGGGTAGCTTCGCCTTATTATCACCCGGCTGGGAAATTAAAGATAAAATAAAAGAATATTAAAAAGCCCCCGAGATAAGCGGAGGCTTTTGTAAAAAAGGAGGTACTAAAACGAAAAAGTTTATTAAAAGAAAGCTCTTGATGCTCCGAAAACCGCGGAGATAACCGAGCTTGGGAAAACCCCTATCAATATAGTCCCGGCCAAAGCGATTGCGACTGCCACAGCCAAGGTCGGTTCAATTGAAATTTTGGAATCATCGTCTCCCGTTTTGAAATACATCTGATAAGCGACCGACATATAATAATAAAGGGAGACGACCGAAGTTAGCACCGCTAAAACTACAATCCAATAATAACCCTTTTGGATGGCGGCGCTGAACAAATAAAATTTCCCGATAAAACCAGCCATCGGCGGAATCCCCACCAAAGATAAAAGAAAGATAACCATACTTATCGCCAAAAACGGGGAACGCTTCGAAAGGCCGGCATAAGCGGTAATCTCATCGGAACCGATCTTATTGTAAAAAGCGATAACCACGAGAAAAGCTCCGATATTGGCGAACAGATAAGCGAGCATATAAATTACCATCGAAGTAACCGCCAATTCCGAATCCCCCAAGAAACCAACTAAAACATAACCGATTTGGGCGATGGAGGAATAAGCCAGCAGTCGCTTGATATTATGTTGCTTAATCGCAACTACATTACCCAAGACCATAGCCATTGCCGCAATAGCCATAAATAACGGTATCCATTGCGCCGCCGCCGGTTGCAGGGAATCGTAAAATATCCTTATCAGCGCCGCAAGTCCGGCAGCTTTGGACGCCACCGAAAGATAAGCGGTTACCGGTGTCGGTGCGCCCTCGTACACATCGGGACACCACATATGGAACGGGACCGCCGCCAACTTAAAGGACAATCCCGCAATCAAGAATATTATCGCCAATACGAACAAAGGGCTTAAAGTAAGCATTTCCTCCAAACGGAGGCTTATTATATGCAAGGAAATCGAACCGGTCATCCCATAAATCAGCGAGATACCGTAAATCATTATCGCGGACGACGCCGCCCCCAAAATGAAATATTTCATCCCGGCTTCGGTTGATTTTAAATCCCGCTTCATAAAAGCGGAAAGGATAAACAAAGATATCGTCGCCAGCTCTAAGGAAACATATAAAATCAACAGATCGTCGGCGGCGGAAAGGAACATCATACCAACGGTGGAAAACAGTATCAAACCGTAAAATTCGCCCTGATGCTTGAGATTCTTTTTGGCGAATTCGATTGAGGAGGCAACGGTCAATATCGCCGAAAAGATAAATATGATATTGAAACTCAATCCGAAAGTATCGGCGCGAAAAGCCCCATAAAATGTCGTTCCCTGTTTTGAACTTAAAGATAGTATGGCGGTAATAATCAACCCGATAAGGCTTAAATAGCCGATATTTGGTTTAGAATCTTCACTGGTAAAAAAGTCCGCTACCAAGACTACGAATGTCCAGACAAGGAGGAAAAGCTCCGGATAAAGCAATGACAAATCTATCGGTATATTCATATCGACTTTAACCCGTAATTATCTTAATGACATTATTTATGGAAGCGGAGATAAAATAACTCAAAACCTTTGGATAAACCCCAATCAAAATTGTTAATATCCCCAAAGGAACGACTGTGAAAATCTCCCTGCCGTTTATTTCGGTCAAGTTTTCCCAACGGGTGTTAAACGGTCCGAGAAATACTTTCTGAATCATCCGCAAAATATAACCTGCGGTCAATACGACCCCGAGTATGGAAACTATAACTATCCACCTTTGGATATATGGAGAATTGTATGAACCGACGAAAGTCAGAAACTCGGAAACGAATCCGGACATTCCGGGCAACCCCAAAGAACCCATACCGAAAAGAGTAAATACCCCCGCATAAATGGGGACTTTTGCGCCTATCCCTCCGAAAGCGGCTATCTCCCTCGTATGCGCTCTATCGTAAATAACTCCGACCAACAAGAACATCGCCCCGGTCAAAACTCCATGGCTGAACATCTGGAACATAACGCCCGAAAAACTGGCGGTGGTCAAAGCCGCCAAGCCAAGCATACAATATCCCATATGCGAAACCGATGAGTATGCCACCAATTTTTTCAAATCCTTCTGCGCCATCGAGACGAAAGCCCCATAGATAATAGCTATCATCCCCAAAAGGGCGATAGGTATGGCGTAATAAATCGCCGCTTTGGGAAACATCGGATAAGAAACCCTAAGCATCCCATAAATCCCCATCTTCAAAAGCACCCCCGCAAGGATGACCGATACCGCCGTAGGAGCCTCCACATGGGCATCGGGCAACCAAGTATGAAACGGCCAGACAGGAACCTTTACCGCAAAACCGAAAAAGAAGGCCGCAAATATTATAAGCTGGAATGTATGCCCATAGGAACTACTGCGATGTATCAACTCCATAATATCCAATGTATGCGGTTCGGTATAGAAATAAACGGCGATTATCCCCACCAGCATCAGCACCGAACCGAGCAGGGTGTAAAGGAAGAACTTGATGGCCGCATATTCCTTCCTCGGTCCACCCCATATACCGATCAGGAAATACATCGGCACCAACATAATCTCCCAAAAAACATAGAAAAGGAACAAATCCAACGCTGCGAAAACCCCCATCATACTGAATTCGAGCAAGAGGAAAAAGGCGAAATATTCCTTAACCCTTATCTTTATTCCAAACGAAGCTATAATCGAAACGAAAGAAAGTAGGGCGGTCAAAAAGAGCATCGGGACCGATATGCCATCGGCTCCCAAATAATAATGAATGCCAAGCGATGGTATCCAGCTGATATATTCCACAAACTGCATCTTGGCGGTAGAGCCATCAAACTCGGCGAGAAGTATAAAAGATAACAAAAGCGGTATCAACGAGAAAAATAATGATGTATATCTGGCGGCGTTGTCCGCTCCCTTTCTCAATACCATTACCGCAAGCATACCCACCAACGGGGTGAATACCATATATGTCAGTATAGGAAAATGCATATCTATAATATCTCCTCTATTTCCAAGTCATTTTTTTCTACATTACCCTGAACAATATCAAAAGCACCACGCCGAGAAATATCACAAAAGCGTAATTCTGAACTTGACCGGTTTGAATCTTACGCAATCCTCCCGATATCCAACGGGTCAAATAACCGGCTCCGTTGACAGCTCCATCGATTATATAGACATCGAATGTCTGCCAAAGCCTCGAATTGAACAGTCCGAAACGCCCCACAAAATTGACGAACCAATCAATAATTCCAACATCAAATCTATAAAGCACTTCCATAAACCAATAAACGAATTTAATAACGGTGCCCATATAAAGCTCATCGAAATACCATTTATTAAGCAGGAAAGTGTAAATCGGTTTGAAACGCTCGCCCACTTTCACCGGATCGATAGAGCGCTTGTAGTACATCAAATACGCCAAATAAATACCCGACAACGCAACGATTGTGCTGATTATCATCAGCCAGATAACGGGAGATTCGTGATGCGGATGCTCAAAGAACACGAACGATGAATACCCCTTGTGCAACCAAGGTATCCCGACCCAGCCGGCGAAAATAGAGAGGAATGCCAAAACCATCAGCGGATAAGTCATATTCTTGGGCGACTCATGGGAATGATCATACTTGTGTTGGTCCCTCGGTTTTCCCGTAAATGTCAGGAAGCATAAGCGGAACATATAGAAGGAAGTCATACCGGCTACCAAGACAGCCACAATCAAAAGAAAATAATGACCCTCGCGCATAACAGCGCCGAAAATCTCATCCTTCGACCAAAAACCGGATAGCGGGAATATCCCGGAAATAGACAACGAAGCGATATAAAAAGTTATGGCGGTAATAGGCATTTTCTTTTGCAGTCCGCCCATCTCATTAATATCGTTGGTATGAACGGCATGAATAACCGACCCGGCTCCCAAGAATAGCAGAGCCTTAAAAAACGCATGGGTCATCAGGTGAAAAGTCCCGGAGACATATCCGCCGACACCCAACGCCAACATCATATAACCCAACTGGCTTATGGTGGAATACGCCAATACGCGCTTAATATCGTTCTGCACCAAGGCGATGGAAGCCGCCATAAAGGCGGTGAAAGCTCCTATATAAGCGATAGTCATTGCAGCGGTATGACTGACAACGATAATCGACATAATCCTCGCTGTCAAATATACGCCCGCGGCAACCATTGTAGCAGCGTGTATCAACGCTGAAACCGGAGTAGGACCTTCCATAGCATCGGGCAGCCATACATGTAGTGGGAACTGCGCCGACTTCCCGACCGCCCCCATAAAAAGCAGTATCCCTATCGCTGTCAATACCCCAGCGGATATCTGATTATTCTCAACCAAACTGTAAAATGTTTGATAATCCAAAGTATGGGCGAAGAAATACATCACCAGCAATCCCAACAAAAAACCCAAATCCCCTGTTTTAGTAGTGATAAATGCTTTCTTGCCGGCATTGGACGCCGATGATTTCTCGAACCAGAAACCTATCAACAGATAAGAGGTAAGCCCCACCAATTCCCAAAATATATAAGTACCGACAAAAGATCCCGAAAGCACCAAACCTAACATCGAAAATGTAAACAGCGATAAGAACGAGAAAAATCTCGGGAATCTCGGATCGCCGTGCATATACCCCAAAGAATATATATGTACACAGGAAGAGACGATGGTAACCACCAATAGCATTACCGAAGTCAAGGGATCGAAATAAATCGACAGGGGCAGACTAAATCCAGGAATAACTATCCATTCAAATCTGATGATGTGCGGGCCCTTGTCCGCAAGCGTCTCGAATAACGCAAATACCGAGAGAACAAAAGAAATCAAAACCGCCGTAATCGCTATACCCGAGGCGACCTTATCCCTTTTGCTGAAGAAGAAAACTATCAGCACATAGGAGACCAGCGGCAGAAGCGCTATTATGTAAGAATGTTCAATCATCGATACTAAATCACCATCTCATAAAATCAATATAATCGACATCAACCACATCGAAATTGCGATACATCAACACAACAATCGCCAACCCCACAGCCGCCTCAGCCGCCGCAATAGTTATGACGAATACCGCAAAAGCTTGACCCGTCAAAGCCTGAGGTGTCAAAAATTTCGAAAACGATATAAAATTTATATTGGCGGAGTTAAACATCAATTCGATGGACATCAAAACGCCGATAGCGTTCCGTCTGGTCAATAACCCAAACGCTCCTATACAGAACAGCAAACCGGATAGGACCAAATAATGATCAACAGTCGGCATATATCAATCTTTCCTCGCAATTACTATGGCGCCTATCAGCGCAACCAATAACACTATGGAAACTACCTCAAACGGCAGTACATACGATGTCATCAGCGCTTTCCCGATACCCTCCACCGTGGGGGAAGACGAGATAGATTTAACCACCTCAAAACCTGTTTTCGAAAGCGAAACCACAAAAAGTAAAAACAGCGAGATGATAATTAACCCCGCCGGAACAGGCTGGTCGTTATACTGCCTGATCTTTTTGCCGCTTAACTGATGAGTAACCATCACGGCGAAGATGATTAAAATGGTTACCGCTCCGACATAAATCAATACCTGCACAGCCGCCAAAAAATCGGCGTTTAAGCTGGCATACAACCCTGCCACACCAAAGAAGCAAACTATCAGCATCAAAGCGGAATGAAATATATTCCTGAGAGTTACCACAAAAAGCGCCGACACCAAAATTACCGCCGCCAATATGTAAAAAACAGCTAAACCCATCTCTCTACTCTTTACCCTCTTCGGTTTCGTTTTTAGGCTTTTCCTTTACATCCCCATCATCCTTTGTGGAGCTTGTCCCCTCTGCTTTCTTGTCTCCCGATTCCGCCCTTGCTTCCGTAGTTTTCGGTTTCGCGGTAGCTTTTTTCACCGCCGTTTTTTTAACAACCCTTTTTCTCTTTTCATATTTGACATCCCTGCCCAACTTCTGCAGGAAATCCATATCGTAAATCAATTCGCTTTTGTCGTAAATCGACATTTCATATTTGCCGGTCAATTTTATAGCGGAGAAATTGCAAGCCTTTTCACATAACCCGCAATAACAACAAATCCCCATATCGATTGTAAAGCTCGTCGGCTCGAATTTTTTGGTCTCGGGGTTCTTTTCCCTCTCGATGGTGATAGCCGCCACCGGGCAGGCTTTCTCACACATCAGACAAGCGGTGCAATTGAGCTTGCCGGTTTCGGTATCCGAAAGCAAAACAACCGTTCCCCGACTGCGCTCAGGCATAGTCCACCGTTCTTTAGGATATTGGAGGGTTATGGCATGCTTAAACAGATGCTTAACCGTAACAGCCAATCCTAAAATAAGGTTGTAAATCCCGTTCGTTGTCTGTCTTACCAAACTCATTTATCAATCAAGCCTTACTTGAAAACAACAATTCCAAAACCGACCAAGATTATATTCAGAAACGCCAACGGCAGAAGAAACTTCCAGGCGAAATTCATCAATTGATCCACCCGAATTCGGGGATAGGTCCAACGGAACCACATCAAAACAAATACCGATACCAGTGACTTCCCCATAAACCATACCCAACTGGGTATGAACCCCAAAAACGAGAACAACGGCTGCCATCCCCCGAAAAATAAAGTGACGGCTATAGCGGAAACGGTGAACATATTCACAAATTCCGCCAAGAAAAACATAGCGAATTTCATCCCCGAATATTCGATATTGAAGCCGGCTACCAATTCCTGCTCGGCTTCGGGGATATCGAAAGGAGTTCGATTGGCTTCGGCGGTTGCCGCAATATAATACACCAGAAACCCCAAAGGCTCCCTGAAAACATACCAATGCCAAAAACCACCTGCCTGAGCGGAAACGATGCCGTTCATCGAAAGCGTTTGAGCCAACATAACCGCCCCGACGATAGCCAATGAAAGCGGGACTTCATAGCTTATAATCTGCGCAGCGCTCCGCATCCCTCCAAGCAACGCCCATTTATTATTCGACGCCCAGCCAGCCATCAAAAGCGACACCACCGTAAAGGTAGTAATAGCAATAATATATAGAATTCCTATATTTAAATCCTGAACTATAATCCCCTTGCCGAAAGGCACCACCAAATAAGCCATAAACGCCGCCCCAAAACAAATAATTGGCGCCCAAAAATAAACAATCCTATCCGCATCTTTAGGCATTAAATCTTCTTTTTGGAGAAGCTTGACACCATCGGCTATGGTTTGTAGAACCCCGTGCCAACCGGTGCGCATAGGCCCATATCTCTGCTGCATATGAGCGGAGATTTTCCGCTCCCACCAAACCAAAAACAGAGCCAAAAGGGATAAAAATCCCAAAACAGCCAATCCGGTGATGACGGCAGAAATAATCGTTACCCACACCGGCGGCAAAAACCCATTAAGCCACTTTCCAATCGCCTCGAATATACCGCCAAGTTCAAACATCACCTATCAACCTCCGGCAGTATTATATCCAGCGAACCGAATATCGCTACCAAATCGGCGATTAAATGATTTATCCCGATAATCGGTAAAACCTGAAGATTACAGAATGACGCTGTCCTTATTTTCATCCGATAAGGTTTCGTAGAACCATCGGAAACGATATGATAAGCCATCTCCCCACGCGGAGCTTCAATACGGGTAAATACCTCCCCCTCCGGCGGTTTCCAAGTTCTCGGAACTTTAGTTTGGATATCTCCCCCGGGCAGGCCGTCAATCGCCTGTTGGACGATTTTAGCTGATTCCCTCATCTCCCGCATCCTCACCCTATACCTATCCCAAGCATCGCCATTATACCCCACCGGAATATCGAAATCGAATCTATCATAAATCGAGTATGACTCCGCCTTACGAATATCCCATTTTACACCGGAACCGCGTAAAGACGGTCCCGAAACCGAATACTCAAAAGCCGTCTCTTTGGACAAAATTCCTATATTTTTGGTTCGATAGAGAAAAATCGGGTTGTTGGTCAATAAATCCTCGTAATCATCGACCCGACTCGGAAATATCTTCAAAAACTCCCTCAACTTAGGCTCAAACTCCTTTGGTATATCCCAATTCACCCCGCCGATACACATATAATTATAAGTAAGCCTCTGCCCGCAGGTCATCTCGAATAAATCCAAAATCATCTCGCGTTCCCGAAAAGCATACAAAAAAGGCGTAACCGCCCCCAAATCAATGGCAAAAGTAGCCAACCAAACCAGATGGGAAGCGATACGGTTCAGCTCCGCCATAATAACGCGTAAATATTCCGCCCTCTCGGGGACCTCGACACCACCCAACTTTTCAGCCGCTATTACATAAGCATGATTCGCATTCATCGAAGCGACATAATCTATACGGTCGGTATAAGGGACAAATTGCGCATAGGTCCTGTTTTCGCCTATTTTCTCAATCGAACGGTGCAGAAAACCGACATGGGGCGTAATTTCCTTTATTTCCTCGCCATCCATCTTGATGACCAATTTACATACGCCGTGGGTCGATGGGTGCTGTGGACCCATATTGACCATAAATTCTTCGGTTTTCAGTTCTTTTACCGTCATACTTTATTTGTCCGGTTTAGTTATAAAATCCCTTCCGCTCCAACCGCGTCTCATCGGGTATTCCCCATCCCAATCCTCATCGAGCATAAGATGTCTCGGATCGGGATGACCCACAAAAACGATACCGAAAAGCTCCGCCGTTTCCCGTTCAAACCAATCCGCCACAGGCCAAACCGCCGAAAGCGTCTTGATCTCCGGACACTCTTCACCTTCCGCGGGAAGCAAGGTTTTCATCGTTAACTTATGATTAAATTCATAGGAGAATAAGGTTATTACCAATTGATACCCCCCCAATTTTTCACGATAATCCACGGCCCCGTAATTCGATACGGACAAAAAACGGGTTTCCATATCACCCTTAAGATATTCGGCTATCGACTCCCAGTCCCCAGGTTTGACCTCTATTGTGGCAACTCCACCAACGATACCGCTATCGATTATTTTATCTTTATATTCTTCAGTTATATATTTCAGTAAACCTTCGCTGTCCAATCTCAAACCTGTTAATCACAAGTTAGTCGGTGGAAGCCGCCCAGTCGGCAAGCTTTTCCTTCTTTATCTTATCCTGAAGTTTTAAACAAGCCTCCAAAACCGACTCCGGTCTGGGAGGACAACCCGGTATATAAACATCAACCGGTATAATTTTATCAACACCCTTTAGGACACTATAACTATCATAATAAAACGGTCCCCCCCTGTTAGCGCATCCACCCATCGATATGACATATTTAGGCTCCGCCATTTGATCATAAAGAATCTTGACCCGCTTAGCCATTTTGTGGGTTAAGGTACCGGCGACAATCATCAAATCCGCCTGACGGGGAGAGGCGCGGAAAATCATTCCGAATCGGTCGAAATCATACCGCGACGCACCGGTAGCCATCAGCCCCTCAATGGCACAGCAAGCCAACCCGAAAAGCATATACCATATCGATGACGCCCGAGACCAATTAAGGAATTTCTCCGCCGAAGTTGTCATAATTCCCCCACCCGGAACCCTCTCCACATAAGCCGGAAGTTTTGATATTATACCCATTGCAATGCCTTCTTCTTCCAGGCATAAATCAACCCGAAAATCAAAATTGCCAAAAAGACCAACATCTCAATGAAAGCAAAAAGCCCCAAGGCTCGGAAAACAGCGGCCCAGGGGAACAGAAAAACCACCTCCACATCGAAGATGACAAAAATCAAAGCAAATAAATAATACTTGACATTATATTGTAAATGCGAATCCGATAACGGAAACTCTCCACATTCGTAATTCCTTGATTTCGTTGGATTCGGACGCTGGGGTCTGATTAACCGCGCAAAAAAGAAAGTAATGACCACAAAACCGATGGCAACCAAAACCCAAATCCCGGCATAAGCGAAATTTCCGATCATCTGTTCATCACCTTTACAATCACAACCTACAAATTCAAGTTATCAAATCATACAATCTCAAATCTATTCAATCAACCAAAATCTCTGTAATTTTAATAAAAGTTAAAATAGAATTTTGCAAACTCTTGTCAAGGAATATTTACAAAAAGATGTGATAACTTTCACAAAAATTCCGTTTTATGAAATATACGCTCATCTTGACATTAGTTAATCGCTTGGTATATGGCAGGATACAACTTATCGGCAGAGCATCGTGTAATGCAAATATACTTCTTTTTAATTATGTTTGGAATCCCTGAATACCCACATAATAATAATGATATTTATTAAAATAAGGCTTTTCCCCTATGAAGTCTTTTTGTAAGGGCGGACACACCGGTCCGCCCTTATTAGAATTATGGAAAATAAATCCCTATTTCAGCAAGGTCATCCTTTTGGTGAAGACTTTATTGCCGGCATTTAATTTGTAGAAATAAATACCGCTGGAATAATCGCCCGCATCCCAAACAACCGTATGCGAACCAGCCTCAATATTGCCGTTAACCAGCGTAGCCACCTTCTGCCCCATTATGTTGTAAATCTCCAATGAGACATTGCCTGCTGTCGGAACATCAAAGCTTATAGAAGTCTGCGCATTGAACGGATTCGGATAATTACCAACCGAATATTTTTTGGGAATTGATACCTGCGAATTATTACAATTGTTATCAAAAGAATAATACAGGATCCCCCAAGCATTATCACCCATCTCGCCATTTTTCGCCGAGCCGGTTATACTGAACGGAGCGCTTCCCT
>Ga0256841_1001192_pt1 | contig 23401 bp, 19 predicted proteins | sample 356308metaG_FD_185971 | JGI IMG/M metagenome (GOLD analysis project Ga0256841, IMG submission 185971) | Hydrothermal vent microbial communities from Mid Atlantic Ridge, Atlantic Ocean - 356-308 | ecosystem: Environmental > Aquatic > Marine > Hydrothermal vents | place: Atlantic Ocean: Mid...
GAGTGATGGAGAACCTGGCACTAAAAGCCTTTGGATCGGATTGCAACGACTTGATGACCTCACCGCTATGTGGAAGATAGTGATCAACTTCCATGTCCCATATCCTCAGTGACCCCCGGTGTCCAGCAACCCAGGTTATGGGTAAAGCACAGTTTCGTAAAGGCGGGTTGGGGGGGATTTGTTATTGGGACTTTCTATTGTAACTTGTTCAATATTTGTCTGAATTGCTCGAAGATGTCCCTGCGATGTCCAACATAGAGGACCTCTATGTAGTTGTCCTCTTCATTGATATTATACAAAATTCGGTACCTTTTTGCCCTTACAGACCAGAACCCTTGCAATTCGGCTTGAAGCTCAGTTCCGCGATATGGATTTTGCCCGAGTTCATCAAGGGCTACGCGAGCTATCTTCTTTACCTCTGGATGGAGTTTGGAGACATGTCTTGAAGCTTCACGCGTAAATCTTATTTTCACCAATTTCATTCCTGAAAGACCTCTTCAAAATCTATCCACCTTCCCTCACGAGCCTCCTTAATAGACTTGCGAATCGACTTCATGGCTTTTTCATCCGACAGAATTTCCAGGGTCTCCAGGAGGCCATTGAGCTTTTCCATGCTAATGAGCACTGCCTGAGGTACCCCGTTCTTGGTTATGGCAATTGCATCATAAGAATCTTTAATTCTTCTTATGAGCTCCAACAACTCACTCTTTGCCCTGGTAACGGGTATATAATCTCGAATCATTTGCATCTTATTTCCTCCCATATTTACTATGGCCATTATAATGACCATATTAAATATGTTAATACGCTCTAACAACGCGTATTCTAATCTCAAGTTTAGTTTCCCACCTCGTTCCCCCTCCCCCTAACGTCTTACTTCTCGCGTCTGACGTTTCACCTCTCACGTCTTACGCCTCACCTCACACTCTTCACTTACTCCTAAGTCCTAATCACTCAGTCCTATTTTATTCCTCACCACCCGCTCCCCTTGGTCCCTCGAGACGCGGAGACCACGGAGAAAGACCTTATATGATTTTGGAATGCTTCCCTTGCCCCCTTTTGCAAAGAGAGAAGTGGGAGGTTTTCATTCTAAGAGACCCTCATGAGTCATTGCTCTGCGAGCTCCCCGCCTGTCGGCAGGAAGGCGCGCTTCTACCTGAGATACAAATCCTCCGCATTTCCCTATTCATTCCTCATTCCTCCCGTCTCATCCTCCGAAGCTACCAGAGAAATATTGACAATATTGAGCTTATTTTATATGATATTAGCATGAAATTTGAGTGGGACGATACCAAAAGCCGCTCCAACAAACATAAACACGGTATAGATTTCCAGACAGCAACGCGCCTATGGTATGATCCCAATCGTGTAGAAATTGAAACTCCCTATCCACTTGAAAATAGGTATATTCTAATTGGCAAGGTTGACAAAAAATACTGGGCTGCCATTTTCACAAGGCGCGGCAAGGCGCTGCGGATTATCTCAGTGCGACGAGCTAGAAAAAAGGAGGTGCATTTATATGAAAAAGCTTGCCAAGAATAACGAGGAATTTGATCGACGATTTGACGATGGTGAAGACATACACGACCTTATAGATATTTCCAGGGCTAAGATCACCCGTCCTGGCAAGAAAGTCCGCATTAGCCTGGACATCGGCGAGGAGCTTCTGCGAGAAATCGACAGGATCAGGGCAGTCATTGGTGTGGACAGGTCTGCACTCATAAAGGTTTGGTTACACGAAAGGGTACAAAAAGAAAAATCGTTGAGAAGGGAGTAATAGTCGCGCCTTACGCCTCACTCCTTACACCCACTTAGAATACTTTCCTATAAACATGTAACACTTTAGCGTGTCTTAATCCTGACGGTATCGCAAAAAATCTCCTGTTTTGTCATTGCGAGCGAAGCGAAGCAATCTCACTGATTATGGCAGGTAAGACTGGAGTAGGGATTGATGGATTAAAGGGTAAAGCAGAAGCTGATTAATCCCTAATCCTCAATCCCTTACTGATGAGATTGCCGCGTCTCCTACACCCACTTCAAGCCATACATCTTGATATAAACTCGAAAACATTATCATAAAGTGGGTGTGGGATCCTCGCAATGACCGGTTTTAGGACTTTTTAGGAAACCATCAATCTTTATCCTGACTTTTGGTTGCGGCTTTGCTGCCTTAGAGGTTACTCTTACAGATATTATACACAGTCTTTCTTGACATCCCCAGTCTCTCGGCTATCTCCTTTTTCTGATACCCCCTTGCCAAAAGCTGTTCTATGAGATATTTCTTGGCCTCCCTTGCCTGTGGATCACGGATACCTTTATTCCGCTTAACTTTTTCAATCATGCTCTCAAGCTCTCCCAGGCTTGCCAAATCCACTCCCAACGACTCAGAAAAACTCTTCTTTCTCAAAACCTTATCCATCAAAAACGGGGCTACCTTCCAAAGTCTTGACAAGAAATCCTCAATAGCATCCGCCACCTCCAGCACCTCCTTCAACTTTATCCCTGACCCACGTCTCAATAATTCCATGTATAGGCTCCTTGCCCCTCTAATACTTTTCCCAGCATCAACCAAAAGCCCAAGCACTGGATCAGGATTTATAAACGACTTTGTCTTTGGCTCCCTTATATACAGCCCTGTGGAGGACCAGCGGAATCTAACAGCGTCCTTTACTATCCCCGCCCTTACGGGGTTGAGATGAATATAAAGGGATACGGCAAGCACATAGGCGTCATCAAGACATACTGCCTGGCGGTACGGACCACCGAATAAATGCCCTTTCCTTTCATATTTACGGTTGAATCTCGATGCATAAGCCGAAAATAGCTTCCTCATGGACTCTGGAAGGTTCCTCTCCCTGGTAGACAACAGCATGTGAATATGATTCGGCATCAGACAAAAGGCGTAGAGATCTATTTTTTGAGCGCTCAAAATATTCTTCATCAGCACAAGCATGGCCATATAGTCATCCTTTTCCAGGAACAATGGCTCCTTTCCTGCTGCCCGCTGAGTGATATGATGGACAAGACCAGGGGAGTTCAATTTCCGTCTAGATCTGAAGAATCGCTTGATCATCCCCTTTTCTATCAATTCGATGGGATCCATGTCTCCTCCCCTGCCCTCACGAATTCAAATAAACTGCCTACCAAGATACGCTGATCTCTAATGCGTCGAGCATATCAGACTTCCAGCGGTAACTCAAGATTTATTACCTATAACTGGTTTGACCAAATATGGGTAATTAAACAACGATTGATGTTGCCCTATTGGTGAAATAACATTTTTAGATATTCGACGAGAGGCGATATTGGATAAATAATTACCCTAAATCGGTTTGGCGAGAAATGGATAACGATATTGTCATGAATAGTTGATGAGGAAAGACAGTGCAGACGTTCCACGGAAGATCAGAGTACTAGATGGATCTTCAAATAAGGATTGGGTTTCGTAGATGCTGAGCCCCGATAAGTGTTATGAGTTTCTTATGTCATGATTTTGGGGAAAGAATATTGCAATTAATACTCAAATATGGTTTGACCATATATGGGTAAATCTTCCCGGGAATAGCTAACAATCGGAGTCAGGAAATTACCCATAAGTGGTTTGACCGCAAATGAGTAATGTTAGGATAGAGAAAATAAAAAAGAGGCCCGAAGGCCCCTTAGTTTGTTATTTGTTATACGTTATTTGTTGTACGTTATCCATCATTGCACGCTAACTCCTGTGGGGGCTGCGGGAGGTAGATCGTTTACGGTAACAGTGAGTTGCTTTGTTGAAATACCGCCATTTCCATCGGATACCGTCAATGTTACCGTATATTGACCCGCTTCAGTGTATGCGTGGGTTATAGTTGAGCCAGTGGCAGAATTTCCGTCTCCGAAGTTTATTTCGTAAGTTAACGTGTCTCCGTCTTCATCCGTGGCAGATGCGGTAAATGTAGCCGTTTCATACGGGTTGTTGATGGATGTTGGTGACACAGTGAAGCTGGAAATCACCGGGTTATGATTCGGTGGTAGAGGTTGCACGTCGATATGAGCCGTATGGCTGTAGTTTCCGGAAGTGTCATAGGTAAAAAAGGAATAATAGTAATGCTTGGTCGGGTCGAGGTTGTTATGTTCGTAGGTCATGTTGGCTCCGGGATTGCCGGTAATTTTTCCGTCATTTCCGTTTGGTACGGCATATCCGTCGGTCATATTTTGAGGATACGTACCGTCGGTTCTGAAGCGAATCATAACACCCGCAAAGTCGTTATCCGTCGGATTTGTCCAGCTAAACGTCACTTTCGCCGGCCCAGGCACCGCCTGTAGATTCGTCACATCGCCCGGTGGTGTGTTGTCTGAATTGGAGGATGTTACATAGATTGCTGCTATCGCGTGGAGGCGAGCGTTATACGTGCTATGCCCGTTTGTTGACCAGTCGACATCTTCGGCATGATCGGCACCGTCAAAATATAGCTCCTGGTAATAGGGGGGAGCGATTAGATAGACGGAGGGGCTTTCGAGTAAGTACGTGACGTAGTAGTCCTTGCCTGGTTGTATATTAAATGATACGGGATTGCTCAATTTTATACTGCCCGAGGGCACTGTAATTACGTCCGTGGCCCATGTGCTTTCGTCCTTTCCATCGAAAGTGACCTTGGTCCAGGTGGAGTCTATCGCGTCGCCCTCGCCGCCGTTAGGATCCCTTTCAGCGATTGAAACCTTTCTGATTCTATAATCGCCTGATGCTCTGCCCTGAAACCCAAGCATAATTTCATTGCCTGCCTGGCTTATTGAGTCCCCCTCAATCAGCACCCTAGCACACCATGTTGCACCCGAATCATCCCAGTCAGGATCACCAGTCTGTTCATTTGCATTCCAAACCTGCGTCGTACCCTCGGCATTGTATGTCACGGTAATTGTGTCTGTGGCTGTTTGGCCTGCTGTGTCTGTGGCGGTGACGGTAATGACATTTTCCCCTTCCTGGAGTGGAATATCCGCCACAGACCACTCAGTCCAGTCACCCGAGTCGTTATTAGCATTCCCTGACCCACCTCTGCTGTTCGACCAAGTTATTGAAGATATCCCATTGTCATCACTTGCATTTCCCGCTATCGTTATGTTGCCGCCAGAGGTCGAAAGCGTCTCTCCACTGGTAGGATTCGTAATGCTTACGCTGGGAGGATTATCGCTTGGCTCCCCACCACCCCCTCCGATCGTAATTGGATACCCTGGAGTGTTTATTTCGCCTTCTGCATTTACAACATATAGGTACACGGTCTGACCGGAAGCAAAGGATCCTTGATTTAGGGTAAACGTTATGGACGAATCGCTCCAACTCGAGCACACTTGGATTTCATTATGTGCGAAGTTGGGATAATTTAACCAATCACTAATGTCAGGTTTATCCGAAATAAAGACGTGTGCCATTGAGTTGTCCACGTAGATCTGGTCAAGAAGAATTGAACCACCATCCATATTATTTCCGCTACAAACACCAAACCTCCAAGCGTTCATTGTATGGCTACTGGAAAAATTAAAGCCATGCAGGTATCTTGCTTGTCGACCGTCAATCATTGTGCGTAGTGTGGTACCGAAGCCATCACTAGATCCGTGAGCGACAAGCTCTATATGATGCCAATGTTGATACGGTAACCACGAGAGGAAGTTGTCCCAAACCCCGTTGAGATTACCGCTATAGCCGTCAACACCCGCCATATAGGTGGTTGCTGTCCCCCCTGAGGAGCTCGCAGCCTGATAGGCCTCCATCATCTTAGATGTGCCATCTGAGTTCCAAGCCCAATACCATATTTTAGAATTTCCTCCGCCCCCAGCACAGGTAAATGTGGGGGCAGTGATCAAGTGCCAGAATGAGACATAATAATCTTCTGTCGACGTGTTTGCATCGGTATAGCCCACACGCTCGTATTCGCCGTTGTACCTGCAATTAACGTAGTGGTCGCTTTGATAAAGTCCGCTTCTTCTATAGGCTTCTGATGTTCCAAACGGTGGATCATCCCTTGTATACCATTTGCTCCCAACGAATGTCCCATTATGCCAATTGTTAGCAGGATTTGGGTTATCGTAACTCGATATCAGAGGAGATGCCTGCGTTTTTGAGCCAAAACCTGAGCCTGATATCGTCACTATGTTCCCATTCACAGCCGATCCACTGACACTAGTTATTGATGGCGCGGCAATGACATTGGTTGAACTTATCATGAAGGCACAAATGATGGCGAAAAGTCCCATTGTACGCATGAAAATGTCCTCCTGCTTTTTTTGATTTAGCTGCTTTAATATCTGACATCGGAAAATGCAAGCTTTGTGCCTTAATTTCTCTTTATCCCCATGCATTTTGTGTTCCTTGTAAAAGCACCCGCGTTAACTTAATACCCCAAGCACGCTGGCCTCAAAGTACCAGTGGTTTCATCTAGCAAACTCGACGAGATCGAGAGCCTCTAAAGCTTGGTTTAGGTTGAAATTTTTATTTAACTCCTCGGTCTTGCAGGACGCTTTCCTATATTTTGGATTTCCTACTTCAGAGAAATGCCCTTCGAGCAAGGGGCGTAGAGGGATAGAGTAGACCTTACCTTTATAGTGTCTCTTCCAATACATTATGCCTATTCCATGGTCATAATAGTACTTTCTTCTCCTATCCCGTTCTTTCTCATTGTTTGGACAGTTCGGGTGTTTCCATATATGTCTCCACCAGCCGCATCCGTGCTCAAACTGGCTTTTGCTCGCTCCTTTAGTGGTACAGCCAATGAGCTCCCAATATCTATGGGAACGCAAATTCAATAAGTTTCTAAATCCCCCTCTACTCAATACTGCAGCCATTTCCCCATCCTTTAAACGCTCGAATAAATCTGCGATTTTCTTGAGCTTTGGCAATCTAACTAAAAGATCTGCATGCCAAAAAGCAAGCTTTTCAGTCCACATAAAGGCGAACTCAAGAGGGACGTGTGGCCACATAACCTTCAACTTTAGGTGTGAGTTAAAGTCTATGGGGACAGCCCCGGATATTATTGGCGCACTTTTGCAAAGATTAGGGTCCCACCCCACTATTGGAGTCCATCCCAGGTGACTTACAATCTTTTGCTGCACAAGGCACCAGTCGTCATGAACGTTCCAGCAAAGCCAGGGCTTTTGAATTCCAGACACACTTTCAGCCCAAGACTGAGCTGCTTCCATTACCTCTTCAATGGGTCGACTAAAGTACGCCCAATTACCTGTTCCTGCTCGGGGATCCTCTCGCCTTTGGTTTTGTATAAATTCATTAGAGCCTTTCACTTGTCCTATCCTTACACTTAGATTCATTGAAAACGTTTAATCGCTCTTCGACCTAGACTAGGAAATAAAATGTTTGGCCCTAAGACGTATTTGAAAAATACGAATGAGCGAGACTGTGCGACCAAGGCCATAAGACATAAAATATGCACATAGCTTGAAGAAATCGTTATATGTAGAGTGTCTGTAACACCGATGGAGGCTCGCTCCGCAGGGCATTAACAAAAAGATCATAAACAGACAGACGGCCAAAGCGTACCACTTCAAGGCAACATTTATGATTATTGCAAGAGTTAGAACTAAATTGGCGATTGACCAAGCTAGCGGCAATGTGAACTTACCGTACCTCAGAAGATCTACCATGCCAAGTCCACACCAAACTTCTCGTCTAAATACGCCCAGCAACGTTTTTGGATTTCCGTGATGTATGACGCCTACCGAAGGATCGGCCACTATCTTGTAGCCTGCCGACCTTACCTTTTGGCAGAGAATATAGTCCTCTCCTGTGATAGCGGCTTCATCGAACCCTCCTACGTCAGTGAAAACCTCCTTTCGCATTATTATGTTCCCCCCGCTCAAATAAGGGACCTCCCTTCTTTTTCTTGGAGTACTATTATGGAAGGCTTCCTCTACCCATGAAGGATTACCAGGCAAAAGATAGTAGTCCCCTACCACCCCAATGCTTTGATCCTGTAATATTTTCCTCGCGTTCTCAAGCCATCCATTAGTGGCCTCACAGTCTGCATCGATGAATGCGATTAGGTCATAGTTCGCCTTGCTAACGCCGTAGTTTCGCAAGCTGGCGACTGTCGCGTCGGGTCTAGAAAAGACTTTAGCGCCTTCTCGTCTCGCAATGTCAACTGTCTCGTCCTCGGAGCCATTATCTACAACTACAATTTCAACTAAACTAAAATCTTGTATACAATTAAACACGCTTCTTATACATCGCTTTATGTTCTTCGCTTCATTCTTTGCAGGGATTATCACAGAATACATAAAAGCTAGATGTTTTCCTTTTTATATAAAAAACGCTATTGACGCTAAGATAGTCTAGTGCAGGTTCCTGTATACATCCACGTATTTCTCACACATGCGGCCTATGGAGTATTCGTTTCTCACTTTTTTGAGAGCACTAGTTACCAACCGACTCGCTAGTCTGTGGTCTGTTAGCACACGGAGAATACTTGATGCCAAAATCGTAGCGTCTGGTTTTTCTACCAAGAGGCCCTCCTTTAGGTGCTCGATGACATTTGTTATCTCCCCAACTTTTGTAGCTATAACAGGAACGCCTACAGACATTGCTTCCAGTATAACTATTGGCAGGCCCTCATCTCTTGAGCTTAAAACGAACGCGTCGAACAGACTAAGGACTTGAATAGCGTCATTTCTAAACCCTAAAAAGTGGACTCTCCTCTCTAAACCGAGACTTTTTGCATAGCTCTTCAAATAGTCCATCCTGTAGCCGTCACCTACAATCACAAACTCGGTATTTTTCAGGTGCTTTTGTACGATTGACGCCGCGTCCAGAAATGCTTCATGATTCTTTTGCAAGGTAAGCCGTCCAACTGTTCCCACCACTTTTGCATCATTCCTAATGCCCAACTCCTCCCTCAATCTAGCCTCTGCAGCCCGAGTGGGAGGTGTTGTGTATTTCGTCACATCTATTCCATTGTTAATAATCAGCGTTTTCGCTTTCAGGCAATTCCACTTGTTTATATCCATTACTATAGGCGCTGATACCCCTATAACTTTTTTGGCAGAGAGCATGCACAGCCTTTCGAAAAACGCATAGAGCTCCAGCCGACGTGTCTCTCTTGTCCACAAATGACATGTTACCACAAAAGGGAAACCATATATTAATTTTGCAAGCATGCAGTACACTGACGGCTTGTAACCGTGTGAGTGTAGTAACGTTAGACCGTTATGCCCCATGATCCGTTTAATCCTTGCTAGAGGTTTGTGGTCAATCTTTCTCCTGAAACTTATACATTCAACGTGTATTCCTCTTTCTCTCGCTTTTATTGCGAGATCTGGAAGTCTACTGTCATGATCGCAGAAGCATCCAATCACTGACCTATATCCGAGCTCTCTCAAGCCTAGGCAGAGGTTCAATATTACTGCTTCGGCTCCGTAAAATCTTCTGCTGTGTACTAGATGAAGTACCCCTTCATTCATGGCGTTCGCATTTGACTTATACGAGGGACTGATAGTATGTCTGAAGTTCCTCAGATTTGACCGACCAATCATATGCGCGTACAAAGTTTTTAGCTGTGTAAGCTATTTGTTCTTTTCTTGAATTTTTGTCCAAAAGCACTCTGACGATACAGGCGGCTAGCGATTCAGCATTACCGTGCTCAAACAAATAACCAGTAAGCTCATTTTGAATAAGCTCTTTGTTGCCAGGTACATCTGAAGCTATTACCAAAGTGTTCGAAGCCATGTATTCCAAGATGGAATTTGACAGACCCTCAGAGTCCGAGGTGATAACACCAATGTCCATAGCAGCGAGTAATTTTTTCTTATTGAAATCCTTCCCCAAGAAGATAACTTGATCCTGAATACCATAATTTTTAGCTGCTGACACTAAATGTGGCTTCAGCGCACCTTCGCCCAGTATAGCAAATTTTAAATTAAGATTTTTGTCCGATAATACCTTAGCAGCCTCGATAAAAAGGTCTACTCTTTTTACTCTCCTATCCATGTTTGCAATAATGCCAACTAACGTCTCTCCACTTCGCAAGCCAAGTTCGCGACGTGCATCTAATCGTTGCTCCTCTGTAAAGACAAATTCTATGGTTTGGATCCCATTAGATATCACGTCTACCTTGTGTGCATTAACTTTTTCTCTATAAATGACGTTTTCTCGTACCGCTTCGCTGTTGACCAGGATCCTGTCAGTAATTTTATTTAAAAAATTTAAGCAAAATAACAAGCGAGGCGTGTACCAAAAGCCCATATCTCTGCGACAGGAGATAACCGCGTTAACTCTCGCACATCGACCACATAACACACCAACAAAGGTGGAATCAAAAAAGTAGGTTTGCACTATCTGGATCCTCTTCATTTTGAGAATTGCCACAGCTTTCTTCATCTTTTTTATATTTGATAGTGACCGTAGCCTACTGATGTTAAGTATTTCCACAGGACAAGCCAAATCGATTTTCTCATGCTCATTGCTCTCATACAAACAAAAGAGAAGCTGCTCCGCGCCATTTCCTTCCAGCATGTTTATTTGTTGGACTAATTGCAGCTCGGTCCCGCCGTGAATCAGGCGGTCTATGAAGTAGGCAATTCTCAGCGGGTGCGACGACATATCAGTTGCATAAGCTCTTTCAAGTGCTTTGGACGTAATTTGTGGAGTCTTCTTGCCCTTTTTAATATACCCTCAATAAGCTTCCGTCTTTCGAACCTTCGAAGTTGCCGTTCAAAATGACCTTCGTACGGGTGCTGATTGAGTTGCTTAGACAAGTATTCTAATCTTCTTACTATTTTCTGCGAGCCAGGCAAGACCTCTCCAGATGAGGAGATGCAAGTTGGCTGAGCACCATATCCACATATCCCCTCCTCAGTGAAGTTGACCGATAAAATGACCCCCTGCCTTAATCGGCCAGAGAATTTATAGTATGTCGTTCTCCTCTCGCCATTTTCATTGAACCAGTCCCATCTAATGTCAGAAAATATAAAATTACCTAAGCTGTAAGCGATTAACCCATGTTTATATCTTTCGATTCCCTGCAACGTATGGGGATGGTGCCCAATAATCAAGGTCGCCCCTGAGTCAATCAATCTTCTAGCCTGTTCTCTTTGCACAGGTCTAGGAAGCTGAAAGTATTCAATACCCCAGTGCAACGATACCACTAGGATATCAACCTGTTTCTTGCAATTCTCCACGTGGGAACAGACTCGGTCTATTTCCAATTTTGCGATGCCTCTCGTGGTACCGGTTGCGTAAAAAGGAGAATCTATAACGAGATCCGTATAGCCAATAAACCCCACTTTTGTCCCTCGCACCGTGACCACGAGCATCCTTTCTGCATCGGCTATGTTTTGGCCATATCCGAAATACATTATCCTTTCTTGCTCAAGTGCCTTGACTGTACTGGCAACACCTATTTCGCCATAGTCCAGAATATGATTATTGGATAGGTTGAGGATATCAAACCCTGCCCATTTCAATGCTTCTGCGTATGCAGGATCTCCACGTAACGGCGTCTTCATCTTGAACGCTGGTGGGATCTCCCTTGGAAGTAAAGGGCTTTCCAGATTTCCAATTACTAAATCGGCACCTTGCAACTCATTCCTAATCTTTTTTAAAAGATAATATGCTCCGTCGTGAAACAGGGTCTCGTTATAAGCACCATTTAGTGAAATGTCACCAACAAATTTTATCTTTAGTGATTCCATTATCTTGGGCCTTCCAAGTTGCACACCGTGAACCGGTATTTCCCAGACTCCTCAAGCGGGATTTCGTCAACAAATTCAAATGTCACCTTCATTTTGTCGCCGAAAAGTCGTTTGACCGTACTTCGCTGGTACTCAAGAATTTGTCGCGAAGGCTTTGGATTTTTCGTCAACTTAATAATGATATGATCAATCCCATCTTGAATTATCTGCACCTGGCCTAGCAGGCCGGGGGCTTCGTCAACTAGGTATAAGACAAGAGAACCAGCGGTGACTAATTTGCCCTCGGGGGTATACAGACTGTCCGCGACTCTCCCTGCCACACTCTCCATAAGCGGTAGTCCTCTCCCACACGAGCAGAGTTTGGTTGAAAATCTAGCAAGATCTCCTATTTCGTACCTTATTAGTGGCATTCCATAGTTTAGCAGGTCCGTCACCACCACTTTGCCTATACCTGCATGATCTTGGTCTATGATCTCTATAAATACAGACTCGGCATTAATGTGCATCCCTGCGCCTGTCTTGCACTCTTGAGCTATCGGTCCTACTTCTCTCGTTCGATACGAGTCAAGTACTGTACATTTAAATGCGCGTAAGATTGTTTGGCGCTGATGTCGATAAAGCGGCTCACCGGTCGTAACTATGCCCTTTAGTTTAGGGACTTCGATCCCGTTGTCTAATATGTACTTTGCGATTTCATAAATTGGCGAGACGAATGCTCTAATCATTGTTGGCTTCTTTCTTTGTAGTAATTGAATGTACTTAGAGATCGCCTCTTCATCCATGACAGCCGCCGGGAAGACTATCTGTCTCAGTGTGAGCGCGTTTTTTATTTTGCTTTTGAGAGTCCAATGTCCTACATAATCCTGCTGTGCTGTCCAGACTATGCCCATCCTCTCACCGAAATCCCAACCGGTCCATTTGTCAAACCTAAACAAAGCTGCTTCCTTAGGGGTTAGACAAGAATTATCGCGATAAAACCTCATCTTAACACCAGTTGTTCCCCCAGTCTCGGCCATGTGAAGCTCGCTTTTCCTAAAGGTTTTAGAAATCAAGTGTTTCAAGTTATTTCTAATGTCTTGCTTTGAGAGTAATGGAATTCGCTTTAAGTGATTCAGATCTTCAATCCTGTGAGGATCAAGCCCACACTCATCGAACCTCTTTCTGTAAAATTCGGTAGTTAGGTAAGCATGGGAAAGGATCCTTTTAACTCTATCAAACTGTAATTCGTGAATTTGGCCCTGGCCAAGGTACTGTGACCTTTCGAGTTCTTTAAGCCTCCTAAAAAAATCCTTGAGCCCGTCTCTTCTAAAAACAATTGGGCAAGATATGTGCTTTATAAAAAAACCATGCAAACCCATAATAGGCTCCCTAAGTTGTGTCACAAGGACATTCTCTTTGTGCTCTCTTTAAAATCGCCACTGATACAGCGGCCATCGCATACCAAAAGAAGATATAAAGGCTCTGTGAGAACATCCCCTCAAAGAGCCGCACGGTCAAAGCGATCTGGACACCCGTGACGAGTAAACAAAGGTCAGTTCTTCTCTCTTTACTGAGTATTTCTTTTGCCATGAATAGATTTTTGTACACGTAATAGATGAAGTATCCCCAAGCTAGTGTACCAAGCAAACCGAGGTCTCCCATTACCTGCCCGAATTGATTATGTGACTCTAGTCCCCAGTGAAACCAGGCCTTCCTTGCCAGAGGATAGCACCCCGGGCCTACACCCAAAATTGGTCGCCTTATCATCATCTCTGCGCCATTGATTAGACCTGTGATCCGACTTGTTGCAGAATCGTCAGAATGACTGACTATCGACTCCATCCAACCCATGTAGTTTCCTTTTATAAAAGGCATAACTGCGAAGAGAAATATAAGACATACAAAAAGGGATAAGGCCTTTCTTTCAGAAAAATAGATGACGAGAAATCCTATTACAATTAGTCCCAGGAAACCGCCTCTTGAGCCGCTGGCTATCACCCCCAAGACCGAGAGAAATGAAAGTGATAGGGCCAAGGCTTTGGTAGTAATTTTTTTTTCGGCAAAGAACAAATAAATCATTATTGGGAGACACTGTAGCTGCATGTTTGCAGCTGCGACATGTCCGGCTGCAAACCCTTTCGATGCGATTGCAACATCTACCCCCTGGAAGATATAGGACTCCTTTCCGGAGAAATACAGATACAATCCTTCATAGTCGATCAGGATTGTCAGAAGAGCAAACATCCACAAGAACTGCTTAACTTGCTTATCGCTCTCGACGAACGCCAAAATCATGATGTAGAAGGCGTATACCTTTACAAATTCAATTACCACAGTGTTCCATGATTCCTTGTAGTCCCAAGCTTGCGCAAAAGATGCCAAGATGACCAAAAAAAAGAGAAACATATATTTGTTTACCCTGTTGTAGTCAAACTTTAATCTAACCATCCAGTCCTGCTTTCTGAGAAATATCTGGATTAACACTACGATTGCTATTAGGAGTTCAATCCTGATATTTGCTAGGTTGGGGTAATACAAGCCAGGCCTGGTCATCATCACTGCGAAATAGGAAAGTAAGCTGTAAAAGGGATTGAACAGCCCTAGGAATAAAAGCGCGAAGATGGCAATGAGGCCGATCATTCTTATTGTGTCTGGAGAAGGCATATCACCTGTATTTCTACAGCGCTTTGGCTAGTTTATGATAGTCGTTCGAGCCAATCAGGTCATGAAGCCATGTTTTGACTATTTGTTCTATCTTACACGTTATAAGCATGGAGGGAGTTAACAGCTTTCCAAATTCGGCCAGATCAGCATTCCCCGGTATCTCAATCCTTCTATAAACAAGCGGTGATTTGGAAAGGTCATTCACGCCTATTTCACAACCAAAGACCGCTTTGTACCCCAATTCCCTACTGATCTCGACTGTCCTTTCGTCAAACCAGCCACCAGGTGGAGCGAGAGACGTCACGGGACATTCAATGATATTTTGGAGATCATCTCTTGATTTTTTGAGCTGAAAACGAATCTGATCATCTGTTAGCTCATCAAGAAAGGGATGTGAGTATGTGTGGGAACCGATTTCCATTCCGCTGAGGCTCATTTCTTTTATTTGACTTGCTGTAAGGTTACCAGGTGCACCTATATATTTTGTTATTATGAAAAAGACACCATTAAAACCGTATTTCTGTAAAATGGGGAAGACTGTTGTATAATGGTCTTCTGTTCCATCATCAAAGGTGAGAATAACGGTTTTAGCTGGGTTGACCCGTGTGTGCTTTAAGACAATGTCCCTTGCAAGTGTCGTCTTGTAGCCATGGGTTTTCAAAAACTTCATTTGCTGTTCAAATTTAGCTGGAGATAGGACATACTTGCCCCCGCCACCTGTGCTGACCCGGTGGTAAAGTAGGACAATGACTCCGGGTCCGCTTAACTCGATATATGCCTGGACCACTAAGACACCAAGCAGTATTATGAGTATTGAACTAAGACCTAATATAGTTTTTTTTGCATTGATTTTCATAGACTTATCAACTGGTACAGCATCTTATAGCTGCTTTCTCCTGAAATTGAGACACGCCTCAGTCGAAATGGATCTTGTTTTTTTACGTTATTCCTGCCTGCTATAGTGGTTACGGCAGCTACGAATCCTGAATCCCTGAGAATATTTACAGCCCTTTGATTGAAATCCGCACTCCCGCCGTTGGGATAGCAGAAGAAAACGGTGTCCTTGTCAACCATTTTGTCTATCGTAGCCTTTGACGTCCTAATCTCGTGCTCAAGCTCTTCCTTGGTACATCTGGAAAGAATAGGATGCGAGCAGGTATGAGAGCCAAAATCTATGCCATTGGCATTCATCTCCCTTATCTGATCCCATGTCAAGGGAAGAAAATCGCCTTGGGTCTTTTCAGGGACATCTACCCTAAGCTCCTCAGCAAGCGTGTTTAGCAGAGTATCTTTCTCCCTATTTGGGAGCGTAGCACAATGGTTGAATATCCTTAACTGTGTCTTATGCCAGTTCGCAAAATTGCTTACATCGAATGATACCGCCTGTCCATCCAGCGCAAAACTAAATTGTTTGTAGTTGGTATTTTTAAGTATGTATTCGAGTTTATTTGCCCAAAGCCAGGCGTGTTTATCGACGAAATCTGTTGTGATAAAGATCGTCGCGGGTATAGAGTGCCTCTTGAGTATAGGGTACGCAATGGTATAGTTATCCCAGTAGCCATCATCGATGGTTAAGATAATAGAGTTGGGGGGGAGGTCATCTCTCCTTCCAGACTGTACATCGGCATAACGCGATAAGCTTACAAAATTGTACTTCTTTTTCAAAAATACTATCTGCTTTTCAAATACATCCTTTTGAACCTTGAAAGGTTCAGGTTTTTCCGAAAAGCGATGATACATCAATATGACCACTTTATTCCTCTGGATAAATCTAAGCAGATCGTATCCTCCAAAGTGATAGAGTAAAGTCTTTGTCATGTCTTTTATGATTTTTCTCATACTGGATATCGGTTTCCCGTTTCAAATCATGCGGCGCCGGGTGCTTCCTTTCCCATGATCGAAGCAAGAGCGAGTTTAGGTTGCCTTATTGCCTTCAAGATTGCGGCCTTTTCGCCATCAGTATAAAAGCCGATAAAGAAAAGGAGTATTGGGAATGTGCACGCAACAACGAACTTCACCGCAAGGTCGGTATATACTGTACCGATTGAAATAAACGAGCAGCAAAAGTAGAGGACCAGTGCCAGGCCAGCCAGCTTTAGCAAACGAAGGGTTTCAAATTTTATTCGGTAGAGCCTGTTGCTTATAGTATAGGTAATTAGAACTTTGTAAATGAAACAGGAAAGCGTGGCAAATGCAGCACCCCAGACTCCATATCGACTAATTAGAATGAAATTAAGGCAGATGTTCAAAATAGCGTTTGAGATGTTGATATAAGCCAAGTATTTCGTCTTTTTTGTGATGTATATGCCCATGTTAAAGTAATATTGAAAGCTGAAGATGATGTAGGAAATCAAGATGATCGGAACGATCTTGTACGCAGACCAGTATGCAGGATCTGACATGATCTTCAGCGCATCCTTGATCAGCACACTGATGCCAAGGCCTGTGAAAATTGTTAAGAAGCAAAGATAGGTGAATATTTTTCCAAAAATAATATGGGCGTCTTTCTCGCGGAAGCGCTTGAAAAATCTGACTTCCCAGATCTGCATAAATGGGGCGGCGATAAAATTGTTGGGGAGATTCCCAAACTTGTAGCCCAGAGAATATAACCCGGTTTGCGCAAGGCCAACATAGTGATTGATAAAAAAGCGGTCTGAGGCGTGTACAACGAAGGCTGCGATGTTTGTGGGAATGAGAGGAGCGCCATATTTCACCATAGCTTTGCATTTGTCTGAGGAAAACCTTGCGCCCACCTTCAAGATAATAGGCAAGACCAAAAGCAAGGAAAAAGTTATGGAGGTTATCAATGTGCTTAGGAGAACGCCGAGTACCCCGATCTTCAGTATTGCAACAAGGTAAATGTTGAGTGACAGTGCAAGAATCATCCTGGAGAGCGAATACCACAAGTACCTGACAGACTCCTCCCTTATCCGGAGGTACGTATAACCCATCTGAAGAATTGTATTGAACCAAAGAGAGCAGAAGGCTATGAGAAAGTAATAGTAATATTTGTCTGTCTTAAGGACCTTAATGGAAAGATAGTGGGAAGAAGATGAAAGGGCCAATAGCGAAACTAAGGCAATGACCCCAAAGGTCAATATGGCTGTGCTTATAACTTCATTCCTGTCTTTTGAGGAGTCATACTCAAAATAAAACCTGTACATAGCGCCGGCTATTCCAAGACTAATGACCATTCCTATTACATCGGTAGTGAGCCCGAGGATTTCCATAATGCCATAGTCAGAAGGCAAGAGAAACCTTGTGTAGATGGGTATCATCAAGAAGCTGACAACCCTGTTCAGGATGGTTGCCAGCATATACACGGAGGAATGCTTAGCTACGGCCTTTGTTTCTTTTTTGAGATTAGTCATGCGTGTTTATGATCAACAAAAGCGATAGTGTTTTACTAGATACCCACGGGCAAGCACGTGGAATTCTGCCCTTTGGGCTACTATACAGTAGTGCAGGAGGGAAGAGTGATTTCATACTCACCGTTACACTTTGACCAGTACCTCGAAATATAGTCTATCTTGTCTATTAACCACCCATAGTCCCTAAGTCCATATTTATACGCGAGCATGGCACTGGCAAAATACCACCTTCTAGCTAACGCGTGAGGGAAATTGTCTCGTTTTAATAATTGCCGGGCTTTTTTCAGACGGTTCTGTTTGAGCCAGGCCTCATGTTCAGGAATTTTATAGGCGCCATCCCATTGCCACGTGAGATCTTCTGGTATAGGATGCGGACATGGCTCATGCTCGGGGTAGCTCTGCCACGGAACGGAGTACACGGGCTCTGGGAAAAGTTTCAACCACCTGTGGTAAAGATGGTGGTTCAGGCATAAATCTATTGGGCTAGCCACTATGGCTTCAAAAAAGTGGCTATCGAGGAAAGGAGAGTGAAATTCCAGCCTGTGAATGTCAATTTCCTCGTAATAACCTGTGAAAAGTCCTCTTTGTTCATATAGCATAAGAAAAAGGTAGAAATTCCTTGCAGGGTCTTCGTGGTGAAGACCATTAAGAATCTCTTGGATGCCCACTTTCAAAACCTTTGAAAAAGACACTCGAATCTTGGGTTTGAAAATCTTGCCACCAATCCCGAAGCGCATCTTCTTTAAATAAAAATCGATGGCGCTTTCTGGTTTGTTATTTCGCATAAAATCTATTACCGGCTTGGTGGTGTATACGTGTCCTAACCCAACGCTACCTCCAGCACCACTCCATACCACAAGGGGCCTATCTGCGGGCTTCCGACCGCCAAACCGAGTCCCTTTCCACGCCCTGGAAAGTTCAGCTATAGGGGACAAGGGATCATCAGTTTGTGTGTTTAGGCTTATCTCCCGGTGGATTGAACCTATTTCCCTGGCAAACATTGCGGCCAGCACTGAGTCTTGAGTCCCAGGCGGAGCAAAGTTAAAGGTGTGAACGGTCACATCGAGGTCACGCAACACCCCAACAATACACCGAGAATCAAGGCCTCCACTTAGGGCGCATACTGTGACCTTATCGTCTCCTAGCCGCCTCTTAACCGCTAGGCGAAATCGACGATAAAGTTGTCTCAATTGCTCCTGCTCAGACTCTTTCGAGCATGGAACAGTGTCCCATCGCCAGTAGCTGGACATTTCTTTGCTTTTTGATGAAAAGGATATAATCTGGCCTGCCTCAATGCGTTTTATGTCAGCATAAGGCGTCCTGTCAGCCAGGGAGAACTTCAAGGTTTGCATCTGAAGCATCGATATAATATCCAGCCTCTTAGGAATGACATCGAGATCTTCGAGGATTCGAAGTGCAGTAGAAAATATTACGTATTTTTCATTTTCCCAATAGTAAAAGGGCCTCAGACCATGCTTGTCGCACAGTAACATCAATGTGTGAGAAACTGGATTGTAGTGAGCGGCACAGAATAGCCCATTGACGTGATTCAGCAAGCTCCAGTTTCCTTTCTTCCATTCCCTGTGAAGGAGTGCTAGGTCTTGTTCCCTATTCCTATTCTTATCTTGCCCGCTGATGTCGAGGAGGGGTTCTCCCGTTAACCCAGAAAAATACCCATCATCGTCTCTTTGGAAAGCTGGAGATCCGTACGCGCCAATATCCAGTTTGGCAACGAAGAAATGGTCATCCCAATATTCTTGAATGTTGTCTTCATACTTGCGTGATATGTGCTTCCTTATGGATTCCACAATATTACTTGGGATTCGGCTGGATCGGTTGCGGCTGAAAATTCCCGCCATGATGCTCATAAATAATCCTCCTAGTGCGTGACGTTTATCCTGTCAATGTTGTTTTCGATATAAGGAAGTTGTGACTTTAGTGGTATCGGACAGTTAGACTTAAAAGTCCCAGGGACCGTATTGGCGCACAACGCGCTTTTAACGGAAAAGCCCTGCTATTTTATTTCCCATGGCATGGTAATTAAAGACGTTTATGACCGAGGTAAGGTATGGAGATCCGGTGCTGTTGGTATGGACGAGATACTCGTCATGCACAAACTGGTAAAGTTTACTCGCATCATCCTCAAAGCAAGCTCCACATCCCAATTTGGCCAATATACCCGCGGCCTCGGTTTCCTTCGGACCAATCAAAAGGATTTTATTGCCAGTGCCCAGATATTCAAAAAATTTTGCAGGGATTTGGCCGTATCCATCTTTGCCAGCAGCCTTTATCAATAGTAGCAAATGAGATCTTACCATTATTTCTATTGCTTTTTTGTGTGGCACCATTCCAAGAAACTTTACGTACCTTTCGATCCCATATTCTGAAACTATGTCTTTTAACTTTTGGTCAACCATACCCACAAATAAGATCTGTAATTCAAGCTCTGCCGGTGAATACTTTTTCTCCAATCTCTTGATCGCCTGGAATAAGACGTCTGGCCGCCGAAGTCCGTACATACTGCCTACATGGGCTATGGTGAATTTTCTGTACTTTTTTCTATCGATGCCCTTATAGTCATCCTCATCGAAACAATTATATATACACTTCATGTTGTTGCGTTGATATTTCTTAGAGAGCTCCTCACGGTGCGTTTCTGTATTTGCTATAACAACGTCAGCTTTGTTGACTACACTCTGTTCAATGAAGCCCAGCAACCTTTTTTCGAACCTTGATATAGGGTCCCTTGGGTTGAGCAAGTTAACCTGGGCAACATTGCCCACAATCGGGTCTCTAAGATCCGCCAGGAATCTTATGTCTGCCAGTTTCTTCAACAAAATACCGCTCACAAGAGAAGATACAGGCGGGGAGGTTACCAGCACGTTTTTGATTCTATGGTCTTTTATAATGTGGAGACCTTGCCGTACAACGATTGGGACCCAAAAGATCTGGTGGTCCGGTATCGTTATGAGTCTCATAAATAAGGGCAGGACTCTTTTCGCAGGGCTCCCCCGCTTTTTGTTTGCTCCACTCTTTAACCACCGCTGGTAGCTGAGCCAGGGATCGATTATTGCGGTTCTGTGAACCATTACTTCTTTGGGGAGCTTTTTTAATAACTCAAAGTCATTTGGAATTCTTGGGTCGATATTGATCGTTAGAACATGTACCTCAACACCAAGCCTTACAAGACCCTTGCACATCCTCATAATGCGGTAGGTACCGCTATAGGGAATGGGTGGAAACGGATAGGATATTATGAGAAGTTTATTGCTTGATGCTCGTTGCATGGATATATCAGACGAATATTTCCTCAAAAACATGGGCTGTATCAGAAAGCATTTTGTCCACTGAGAATCTCTCTTCTACTGTCTTTCTTCCAAGGTTTCCCATTTGTATCCTCAGCTCTGGGTTTACTGCCAGTTTCTCAATCGCTTTTGCCAGACTTTCGGCATCTTTTGGCGGTACGAGAATTCCCTCCTTTCCGTTTGTAACTACCTCAGGAATTCCCCCAACGTCCGTCGCTATGACGGGCAGGCCTGCGGCCATGGCTTCAAGCAGACTATACCCTAGGGCCTCGTTTATTGAAGGCATACAAAATATATCCGATGCAGCCAGAAGATACGGGATATCATCCCTGTATCCCAGTAGCTCTACTTTATCGTTCAAGTCCAGATCGTTGATCAAGGTCTCGAGTTCTTTCTTAAGCTCCCCTTGGCCTGCTATAAAACATTTCATTGGAGCACCAACTAGTCTGGTAAGTCGGATGGCCTTAATTAGGTAGCCATAACCTTTTACCTCTGTTAGATTTCCGGCAGCAAATAAAACGATGTCTTTTGCGTTAACCCCTAGTTGTTCTCGCATTCGTGGTCTGACGCCATTGAGGTTCGAGAAGACATTCAAGTCAACGCCATTGTATATAGTTACACACCGGGAGTCTGGGACCCGATAAAGCTTGTTGTATGCGTCCCTAGTCATATTGTTTACGAATATAATTTTAGTGAGCCAGCGGAATGTGAGGCCCCTGATAAGGCGCGTTTTTAGTGAATATCTGCTCGGAACCGGAAACGGAAGACCTGGCTTCGATCTAAATATGGGAAGATCACTGGCTGATTGGGCCCAGTGCACTACCATTATGCGCTTCTTCACCTGCACAAGAGCTGATGCCCATATTGGGGCAAGTACCTTGTCTTCAGAACTGTTGAAGATAACAATGTGTGGGCGAAGTCCCTTAAAGAGCTTTAGACCAACCTTGATTGACCTTCGAAGGGGAAGGTGCCGCCAGTCGTATTCCCAGAGATTTACATTATGATCTTTAGCAATCTCCTCGAAAACCTTCAATCCATCTGCCTTCCGCAGACCGTAATGCAGTTCGTAGCGACTGCGGGGAAACAACGAGGCAATCTGTTTCAGGTAAAGCTGAGCACCTGCGATATTTTGGTGCCCTTTGCAGACTGTGAGAATCCTTTTTTTCATTGTGAATATTAACTTGGGGACCGGATCGGGTCGGTTTACTTACAGCTCCTTCTCTGGAGTAGTCACCGGATAGTTTCACTTTTCGTGAGCTGTTAGACGAATGCACTTGAACGTAAAGTAAGAAAAAATGGTGTGGTTAGCCGATACTTTCCTTCATATACCACCTCTTATCATTGATTTACCTCAAACACTTCAATCTCAGCCAGACCCACATTATATGTGTGACTGCTAACCTCATTGACCGTCAGCCTTACACTCGTCACCTCCTTGGGTGAAAAACTATACTCCACAGCTCCACCCAGATTGTCCAACGGGCCAACCTCTATGCTCGTACCATCACTAAAACTCAATGTACCACCTAGTATCTGATCACTGCTGTTGGGTCGATCGTATAACACCACCTTCCCTATCGTGCGCGGATAATCCCAACTTAACTCTATCCATGCTCCAGCTCCCTCCCCACGAGTCGCCCACTCACACGTGTGATCACCAGGATATCCATCTATACACCCATCCACTGCCTTCACCGCTAACTGATCCGTACTCGCACTCTCAGATGATGCACTCACCTCCGCCTGCCCCGCTATGTTCACACCACCAAACGCTACCGTTACACTCACCGAATCAGCAACAGAACTTAACTCACCATCACTCACCACCAACTCAAACGTCAGTACCTCATCGTCCGATATCCCACTGGGCGCAGTAAACGTAGGATTAGATGCCGTAGGATCAGATAAAGTAACCGACATACCTGACGTCTGGGTCCATTGATACGTTATCGCATCCCCATCAGGATCATAACTACCTGATCCGTCTAACTGTACAACTACACCCTCGTTAACCGTCTGATCCCCACCAGCATCGGCAACCGGAGCCCTGTTCTGAGGAGTAGCCGCTAAAACCGTAACCGTTACAGAAGCAGGATCACTGTCTAATTCACCGTCATTTACAACCAACTGGAAAGTCAAAACCTCATCCGCTGTCAGACTACTGGGCGCAGTAAACGTAGGATTAGATGCCGTAGGATCAGATAAACTAACCGACATACCTGAGGTCTGGGTCCATTGATACGTTATCGCATCCCCATCGGGATCATAACTCCCTGACCCATCCAGTTGAACCACTGTGCCTTCATCAACTGTCTGATTAGTTCCAGCATTGGCAACTGGAGCACGATTAGCTCCAGAGCTTACCTCAAACACTTCAATCTCAGCCAGACCCACATTATATGTGTGACTGCT
>Ga0256841_1001193_pt1 | contig 23389 bp, 21 predicted proteins | sample 356308metaG_FD_185971 | JGI IMG/M metagenome (GOLD analysis project Ga0256841, IMG submission 185971) | Hydrothermal vent microbial communities from Mid Atlantic Ridge, Atlantic Ocean - 356-308 | ecosystem: Environmental > Aquatic > Marine > Hydrothermal vents | place: Atlantic Ocean: Mid...
GGGGCCATCTCCGGATTTTCGGCAAAGCCATCTCCTGATTTTGCCCAAAGCCATCTCCGGATTCCGGAGACTAACCCTGTAAGGGAACCTTTAAGGGAACCAGTAAAGGAGGAGGAGGGCGCGCAGGCGCGCGAGGATCTTCCTGATGGATTTTTCGAGGACCTGTTGCAAGCGCTGGGCCTTGATGCCGAAGGCCCGCTGCCCGGCTGGTGGCAGGGGCAGTCTGCCCGCGCGCATGTTCGCCGCTGGCGCAACGATCTCGGCCTGTCGGAAAGCGCAATCCTCGAGGTGGCGCGTGAGACCCGTTCCACCCACCCTGCCCCGCCGGATGGCCCCAAGGCGCTGGATCGGGCCATGGAGCGTGCGGCCCAGCGCCAAGCGCAGGCGTCCCAGGAAGGGACCTGCAAGAGAACGCCCCCTGACAAGCCGCGCATGAGCCCGGACGAACTGGCGGCATTCTATGCCGGGCTGGTGAACTCCGACAAATACCTGCCGCCCAGCGCGATCAGCAACACCATACGCGATCTGATGCTGGCCAGGGGGCTGGTCACGCCAGAACGCCTGCGCATGCGGGGTGTGCGATGACCCGGCTGGAGCGTATCCACGGCAAGCGGCAGGAGCCCCGGGCGCTGGGCGTGCAGGCGATCCTGGAATGGGCCTTCGGGCGCGAAAAGGCCCAACTTGAATTGCCGCCCCCGGTTGTCGAGGCCGAGGCCCAGGGCTATGGCCTCGAATACGTCCTCTACCAGCGCGCCCAGCTTGGCTGCCAGATCGACGGCGGACGCTACAAGATTGGCAGCTACACCCATGAGGATGCCGAGGTGGTGGCCGCCACGGTTGCCGGCCTGCCGGACACGCTGGGCGGCAAGCGCATGGCGATCCGCATCGCGGAACTCGCCCGGGCCGGGCTGACACCGGACTGGATGCCCGGCGCGGTGCCCCGCTGCGTGCCCGTCGAGGTCAGGCGCAACCAGCATGGCGTGCGGGCCAGGACCGAAATCGTCGGAACAACGCATGTCACCTGGCGCGGCCGAACGCGCCGGGTCGACATCCTCGCCTGCCCCGTCACCTGGCGCCCGCACCCCGACCAGATCAGGGACGCGCGCCGCGCCTACGTGGCCTGGTGGCAGGCGCTCGACTGGGTGCGGGAGGGGTTGGTCACGGGCGGCATGCTGCGGGAGGTGGTGGTAAGTGAGGCGATGCCGAAGCGACGGCCGTGGGGGTGAGCACAGTGGAAGGTTGCCCTTTCCAAGCTGATGCCAGCCATGAAGTGTGGCGACGGGCTAATCATGGGATTGAATCGGTAATGAGTAAAGTTTATATACGGATCATTAAACGATTCGGATGGGTATTTTTTCCCGTCCTACTTCCGAGGTTTGGGCATGCGTTGGGGCGTCGAAAAACGACTGGAGTTCATTGAATTCCGCCTCTTCTGGGAAGGCGGGATCAATCGTGCGGACATCGTCAACCAATTTGGCGTTTCGGTACCTCAGGCATCAAAAGACCTGACGCTCTATGAAGAGAAAGCCCCAGGAAACCTGCACTACGACAAAAGTGCGAAGCGCTACCGTGCCGCCGACTCATTCAAACCGGTTTTCTTGGAACCCAGCGCAGCCTCCTATCTCGCACACCTGCGCGCCACGACCGAACCGGAGGTTGGTTCGTCGGAGGCTTGGCTGACGGCCGCTCCGGACTATGACACAATGCCGATACCCCACCGGCGTGTGGACGCCAATGTACTTCGAGATATTTTGAAAGCGATCCGTGAGAGGCAATCTCTTGAGATCCAATACCAGTCGATGAGCACCAACCGTCCTTCGCCGTTTTGGAGGCGGATTACTCCTCATGCCCTTGGGAACGATGGACTGCGCTGGCACATCCGTGCGTTTTGCCATATTGACCGAAAGTTCAAGGACTTCATCCTTTCGCGATGCTTGGACACCCAAGAATTCGGATCTCCGGGGGTGGGGCCTGACCAAGACACGTTGTGGAACGAATACTTCAACGTTGAGCTTTCCCCTAACCCTGCATTGAGTGCTGGCCAACAGGCCGTCATTGCCCAGGACTATGAAATGACGGACGGGCAGACTTCGGTGCAAGTACGCAAGGCGCTTCTCTATTACTTCCAAAAGCGATTGCGCCTTGATGTAGCTGACAAGCTCGACGACCCGCATGAAATACCGGTAATCGTCGCGAACCGCGCGGCTTTTGACGCGACGCTTGCGGAGGCCATGTCATGAAATCAGTCAATTTTGAAATCCTCCGCGAAAGTTGGCCGGAACTCGCTGGGCTGGGCGGGTTTGCGGAGTCATATGCATATGCTGACCCGGCAAGCGCGCTGGTGAAGCTTCGATTGTTCGCTGAGAACTTGACCAAGGACATTTACCGCGCACTTAGGTTGCCTAAGCCCGATCATTCGACTTTTGTTGACCTTCTGACGAACGATGCATTTGTTGCCATCACACCGAAAGTTGTCCTCGACAAGCTGCATGCGCTCCGCATGCACGGCAACAAAGCCGCCCATGGTGAGGCGGTACGATCGCAACATGCGCTCTGGCTCCTCAAGGAAGCCCATGATCTTGCCCGATGGATGTGTGTCCAGTTCGGCAAGGTGAAGCCTGCCCAATTGCCAACTTTCGTCCAGCCGGCAAAGCCAGGCCAAGTGGAGAAAGCAGAGCGCCGGCAAATCCTTGAGAAGCTTGCTGCCCAAGAAGCCCAGATGGAAGCTCTTCTTTCCGAGCTGGAAGAAACACGTTCAAAAGCAATTGCCGCAGAACGACAGGCAGCAGAGCTGCAAGAGCTTGCAAAATCGGCTCAAAACGCAGCGGACGAACTGCACTTCAGTGAAGCGGAGACCCGCATTCGTCTCATTGACAGCATGCTGGCGAGCGCAGGCTGGGATGTCGGCGAAGGAGAGAAAAGTACGGAGCAGGTCGGCAAGGAGGTTGAGGTTGATAGGCAGCCGACCCCTACGGGCATTGGCTACGCTGACTATGTTCTCTGGGATGACAACGGGAATCCGCTTGCTGTAATTGAAGCCAAGAAAACGGATGTAGATGCCGAGAAGGGCCGGAAACAAGCTGAGCTCTATGCAGATAGCCTGGAGGAGACATATGGCCACCGCCCTGTGATCTTCTACACCAATGGTTTCGATAACTGGATCTGGGACGATGCCCAAGGGTATCCTCCCCGTAAGCTTTATGGCTTCTATTCGAAAGACAGCCTTCAGCGCTTGGCAAATTTTCAGCGCCAGCAAAAGCAACCGCTAGACACGATCACGATTGACGAACAAATCGCTGGTCGCATCTATCAGCTTGAGGCCATTAAGCGTGTTTCCGAACGTTTTTCCCAAAAGCATCGCAAAGCGTTAATCGTTCAGGCGACAGGCACCGGCAAAACTCGGGTAGCCATTGCACTGACCGACTTGTTGATCCGGGCAAAGTGGGTGAAACGTGTCTTGTTCCTCTGCGACCGGCGGGAATTGCGCAAGCAGGCAAAGAATGCATTCACTGACTTTCTCTCGGAACCGGTCAGAATCGTTTCCTCGCGCGTGAAAACCGATGCCAACGAGCGTATTTTTCTAGCGACATACCCCGCGATGCAGAAGGTCTTTCAATCGTTCGACCCGGGCTTCTTTGACCTCATCATCGCCGATGAGTCCCACCGCAGCATTTACAACGTTTACGGTGACATCTTTCATTATTTCGATTGCCTGCAAGTTGGCCTGACTGCCACGCCGATTGATTTCGTCACGCGAAACACGTTTAGACTTTTTGACTGCGAAGGGCAGTTGCCAACCGCGAATTACGACCTTGAGCAAGCTGTCGAGGAAGGCTGGCTGACGCCTTTTGAGGTTTATGAACACACAACCCAGTTTCTGCGGGAGGGAATCACACTAGCGGGTCTTTCGGCCGAGCAGATCAAGGAACTGGAAGAGCAAGGTGAGGATCCGGCACAGTATGACTTTTCGTCGGAACAAATCGACAAGGTCATCTACAACAAGGGCACCAATCGGGAAATCCTGCGAAACCTCATGGAAAACGGGATCAAAGATCATACCGGTCAGATTCTGGGGAAAAGCATCATATTTGCGCGAAACCACCAGCACGCGATGCTGCTGCGCCAGCTCTTCGACGAAATGTATCCTCAATTCGGCGGCAAGTTCTGCCAAGTTATCGACAACTATGATCCTCGGGCAGAACAACTCATCGATGACTTCAAGGGACAAGGGACAAATGATGATCTGACGATAGCTATCTCGGTCGATATGCTCGATACTGGGATCGACATCCCTGAAATCGTCAATCTTGTGTTCGCAAGACCCGTCAAATCTCCGGTTAAGTTCTGGCAAATGATCGGCCGAGGCACACGGCTTTGCCCGAACTTGTTCGGACCTGGGCAGGACAAGAAGGTTTTCCGCATCTTCGACCACTGGGGCAATTTCGCCCGCTTCGAAACGGGCTACAAGCCGGCCGAGCCGACCCAGAGCAAACCCCTCGCACAACTGGTTTTTGAGGAGCGGCTGATGCTCGCCGAAACCGCGCTGCAAAAAAGCGAGATTCCGGTCTTCGACATGGCAATCGAACTTGTCGCGCAGGACATCAATGCGCTGCCAGACAACTCAATTGCAGTGCGCGAAAAGTGGAAGGAAAAACGCATTTTGTCGCAGCCTGAGGTTCTCAAGACCTTCGCGCCGGCAACGGTCGTCAGGCTGCGCCAAGACATTGCTCCTTTGATGCAATGGCGCAATATCCGCGGCTACGGCGATGCTTTGGCTTTGGATCTCCTTATCGCTCGCATGCAATTGGCAATCCTGCAAGCTTCCGGTTCCCTCGCGAATCTGAAGATCGAACTCATGGACCGACTTGCTGCCTTGCAAATGCACCTTAATCCGGTCCGGCAGAAGGCTAAGACGATCAAGCTTGTGAAATCTGATGCGTTCTGGTCCGGCGTAACCGTGCCCGATCTTGAAGAAGTACGCATCAAGCTGCGGGAGGTAATGCATCACCGCGCCAAGACGGGCTCCCAAAGCACCCCGCCGAAACTCATCGATATTACCGAGGATGCGGGCAAGGTGGAGTTTGCGCGGCGTTCCGCAAGCCTGAAATCGGTTGATATGAAGGCGTATCAGCAAATCGTCGAAGCCGAACTTAAGAAACACTTCGAAACCAATCCGGTACTCAAGAAAATAAGGGCCGGCGAAGTGGTTTCAGACCGGGAAATTGACACACTTGTTTCGCTCATACTCACCCAGAATCCAGATGTCCGGCGCGAAGATCTGGAAGAGTTCTTCAACGAAACCGCCGGTCCACTCTACCTCGCCATTCGTGCAATCGTTGGCATGGATCCCGAAGCAGTGCGAGAGAAATTCACGAGCTTCGTTCAGAAGCATCCGAAGCTGAGTGCGAAGCAGACCCGTTTTCTGGCGCTGTTGCAGAACCACATCGCGCGCTACGGCACGATCGAGGTTAATCGCCTATATGACGACCCCTTCACAGTGGTCGACGCGGACGGCCCGGATGGCGTGTTCGAGGATGAACACACAATCGAAGATCTCATTTCAATTGTGCGTTCGTTTGGCCTCGAAACCGGCGGCCGCAAAGAAGACAACCCGAACGAGAGGAAAGAATAAATGGTCACGGGTGAACTCAAACGCCGCATAGACGCGCTCTGGACGGAATTCTGGCAAGGCGGGATAACCAACCCGCTCACGGTGATCGAACAGATCACCTTCCTGATGTATGCGCGCCTGTTGGACATCAACGAGGCGCGGGATGAAAACCGTCAGAAGCGAACGGGCAAACCGTTCACACGCCGCTTCAAGGAGGATGAACAGCATCTGCGCTGGTCACAGTTCCGCCATCTCGGCGCTGACCAGATGCTACCCCTGGTGCGCGACGAGGTCTTCCCGCATTTTCGCTCCACGGTCGCGCGCGGCACGTCCTTTGCTGAATTCATGAAGGATGCGCAGTTGATGATCCAGAAGCCCGCGCTTCTGGTAAAGGCCGTCAGCATGATTCACGACCTGCCTCTGACCGCGGGTGATACCAAGGGCGACCTGTACGAATACCTGCTCAGCAAGCTGACAACCGCTGGCATCAATGGCCAGTTCCGCACGCCGCGCCATATCATCCGGCTGATGGTCGACATGCTGGAGCCCAAGCCGACCGAAGTGATCGGCGATCCGGCCTGTGGCACCGGTGGCTTTCTGGTCAGCACCATGGAATACCTGCTGGAAACCCACACCTCGCCCGAAGGCGTGATCAAGGAAACCGATCCCGATACCGGCGCGGTCGAAAAGATTTACACGGGCGACCTGCTGGACGATGAGGCGAGGAAACATATCCGCAGCGGCATGTTCCATGGTTTCGATTTCGACGCCACCATGCTGCGCATCGCCGCAATGAACCTGATGCTGCACGGGGTGGATGACCCCGACATTCACTATCAGGACACGCTCAGCACCGGTTTCTCCGAGCACTTCCCAGACCAGGCCAGCGAAGGGTTCGATGTCATCCTCGCCAACCCGCCCTTCAAGGGCCAACTGGATTTCGAGGACGTCCACCCCGGCCTGCTGCGCCAGGTCAAGACCAAGAAGACCGAGCTTCTGTTCCTTGCCCTGATCCTGCGCATGCTCCGGACCGGCGGGCGCTCGGCGACCATTGTGCCCGATGGCGTTCTGTTCGGTTCGTCTCGCGCCCACCGGCAATTACGCGAGCGACTTGTTGACCAGAACCAGCTGGAGGCCGTAATCTCGCTGCCCTCCGGCGTGTTCAAGCCCTATGCGGGCGTCTCCACCGGCATCCTCGTATTCACCAAGGGCGGGCGCACCGACAATGTCTTCTTTTACGATGTGCAGGCGGACGGATTTTCGCTCGACGACAAGCGCGACCCGATGGAGGAAAACGACCTGCCCGATTGCCTTGACCGCTGGCGCCAGCGTGATCCGGCAAAAGACACCGACCGCAAGGCCAAGGCCTTCTTCGTGCCGGCCGACGAGATCCGGAAGGAAGGCTATGACCTCTCGCTCAGCCGCTACAAGGAAGTGGTTTATGAGGAAGAGGAATATGACCCGCCCAAGGTAATCCTCGCCCGGATGAAGACGCTCAACGATGACATAGCCAAAGACCTCGCCGAGTTGGAGGGGAAGCTGGAATGAAGTCCGTTCCAATCCTTGAAGTGGCCGAAAGTGTCACCACCAGTCCATCAAGATACGTAGGGGATCGAGTGTATTACGCGACTGCTGATGTTAGTGGTAGTGATCTGCTTAAGGGAACCTTGGTGACATTTGACGATCGTCCTTCAAGAGCGAACCTCGCCGTCAAGAAAAATGACGTCCTGTTTGCGAAAATGCAGGCAACCAATAAGGTTATCCATGTGGATTGCGTGGCGGAAAACGCTATCTTTTCGACAGGTTTCTTTAATTTGCGCGCGCACCGTGGAACTCTCGCCCCCCGCTATCTGTTCTGGTTTCTACGAGGACCCCAATTTAACTATGAAAAAGATAAACACTGCACCGGTGCGACACAGAAAGCCCTCACGCTTTCAGGCTTACGCAATATCAATATTCCTCTACCAGCCAGAATAGAGGATCAACGGCGCATCGCGGCCATCCTCGACAAGGCCGACGCCATCCGCCGCAAGCGCGAGAATCTGTTAGACGCGATGAGCGGTTTTGTCAGGTCTGCCTATCTGCACACGGTCGGCCATCTCAATCCTAACCATGGCGACTGGGAACCGTTCACGATTGAGGCACTTGCTGAAGATCGTAAGGGTTCGATCCGGTCAGGACCATTTGGCAGTGCGCTGCGCCACGGTGAATTTGTTGACGACGGCATAGCGGTCCTTGGCATCGACAACGCGGTACGGAACAAATTCGCTTGGGGAGAGCGGCGTTTCATTACGCCGTCCAAGTACGAGGAATTGCGTCGCTACAAGGTTTTCCCGGGTGACGTGATCGTTACGATCATGGGCACTACCGGCCGCTCTGCTGTCGTGCCTGACGGCATACCCGAAGCGATCACAACCAAGCACCTTGCGACGATCACCTGTAACAAGGAACTGATTCACCCAGAGGTGCTCTCGTTTGCAATCCATTCGGATCCGCTGATCATTCGCCAGATCAAGTCCTTCAACAAGGGCGCGATCATGGATGGCCTGAACCTCGGGATCATACGGAAGCTTAAAATCAGCCTGCCTCCGATGGAGAACCAAATCCGGTTTGTAGCGATGCTCCATAAGGCCCGGGCTATCGAAGCGAAGTCACAGACGCCGGACGGATCTGGTGACGGTCTTTTTCAATCTCTCTCCCAACGCGCCTTTCGCGGCGAACTCTGAGGTGCCGCCATGCGTTTGACCCGGATCGAAATTGAAAACTTCAAGGGGATCGGCGCCCGCCAATCCATCGAACTCAAGCCCATCACGCTGCTGTTCGGCCCCAACAGCGCCGGCAAGAGCACCATCCTGCAGGCGCTGCATTACCTGCGCGAAATCCTCGAGCGCGGCAATGTGGACCCGGACCGGACCATCGCCGGCGGGCTTATCGACCTCGGCGGTTTCGCGACCCTTGTGCATGACCACGAACTTCACCGCACGGTCACGCTCAAGGTGGTGCTCGACCTCTCCGATGAACAGGGCGCCGAGGGCCTGCCGCTCAATTCCGGCCTTTCCCTTGGCGAGCCAGAATTCGCCGAACTGCCGATGCGCTACCTTGTCGGCGAAAGCACCGAATATCAGGATTACGCCATCGTCAAGGAAGTGGGTCTGCAGGTGGCGATCCGCTGGAGCGAGCTTGAACAAGCCCCCTATGTTGCTCGCCTTGAGATCGAAATGGATGGCGAGCGGGTCGCGGCCATCCTCTCACCCCCATCCGAGGGCCGGGCGCAACTTACCGAGTTCAACTTCAAGCACCCCCTGCTGCAGCGGGTTGTAGATCCGGAGGATATCGAAGAACTTGAGGCGGAGACATCATCGCCCCTTGAAGACGAAATCTGGACGTTGGCCCGAGAGGCTGCGGCAGATCGCACTGCCTTCCGGGATTCAGACGAAAACCTGCGTATCTCTGTCGGAACTGAAATCGGGGCGCTTCCACGGTTGGACCGTGATCTCGTTCTCGGTATCCGCGACCCCAATGTGAAAAAGGCTGAACTGGAAGAGCGCACTGCTCGCGTCAACGGGCTTCGCGCGCTGCTCTCTGAAATGATCCTCGGGCCTGCGAGGCTCATCCGTGACTATCTTGCGCAGATGACCTATATCGGCCCGCTTCGCGATATCCCGGCGCGCGGCTACCGCCCCCAGGTGAGCCCGGATGAAACCCGTTGGTCGCAGGGGCTTGCGGCATGGGATTTGCTTTACAACGACCGGCGCGGCGATTTGATGGACGAGGTGAATTCCTGGCTTTCCGGTGAAGAGCGTCTGCGAACCAGCTACCGCCTCGAGCGCGTGGAATTCAAGGAAATCCTGGTGCCCAGCGCAATGCACCAGATGTTCGAACGCGGTTTGGACGAGGACGATATTGGTGAGCTTCAAGAACTGTATCTCAGCCTTTCAACCCGCACCGAAATTGCCCTACGCGATTTCGAGAAAGGTATTCTCGTCGCCCCGGGCGACGTCGGCGTAGGCATTTCCCAGATGGTTCCGGTGGTCGTGGGCGCCTTGCGCAAACAGGACGGTATCTTGGCGATTGAGCAGCCCGAACTCCATGTCCATCCAGCCATCCAGGTCGGTTTGGGAGATCTGTTCATCGCAGCCGCGGTCGGGGACCCGGACAAGCTTTCAGCGAGAAAATCACTGATTATCGAAACGCACAGCGAACACATCATGCTTCGCCTTCTCCGCAGGGTCAGGGAGAAGTCTGACGACGAGCTGCCGCCTGGCACACTTGGTCTGACACCTGAGGACCTTTCCGTGATCTATGTAGAAAACGGGGTCGAAGGTGTCCAGTTCCGACCGCTTCGCGTTGGCCCAGACGGCGATTTCATGGACCGCTGGCCTGATGGGTTTTTCGAAGAGCGCGCCGAGGAACTCTTCTGATGCTTTCGGAATATGCTGTTGAACCTGCTGCTATCGGGGCCGATTGGGAGACGTTCCGGTACCTGATCGAAAAATTCGGGGCCGACAAGGGCAGGCTGATTTCCCGCCTGCCGAACAAGTGGGAGAGAAAAGTGATCCAAACCGCAAAGGCTGCCGGCGTACCAGATATTCGCATGGCTAGTATTGTTGAACGCTTGCACCGTTCCAAGCACGCGGTTGTGGATTTCAACCGGACCTATAATCCCGCGGAAAGCTGGATTGACAACACTGTCCGTGAGCATCGGGAGAGACCATTCCGCGCCATTATATGCAGCGATCAAGCAATTTCCTGCGCTGAGGCCATAATTCCAGATGATTGTTCCGATGAGAGCCGACTTTTCCACTCTCCAATAAGCCGTGGCGTGACAAGGACCGCCGATGAAATTTCTGACGCCTTATTATTGCTTGCGGCGGCGGCCAGCGAAATCGACATTGTAGACCCCTACTTCGATCTTCGCGTTGCACGGGGTGACTTTGTCAGCCCTTTGGGCGCGCTGTTGCAAAAGCTCGTCGCAATAGTACCTGATCCAAAGGTGATCAGAGTACATTTCCGGTCGCATGACTCGCGACCACCACCGGAAATCCTCGCTCGGGACGCACCGGCCCAGACAAATGGACTGCTCCCCGCAGACTTCTGCCTTGAACTCTACGAATGGGAGGAGTTTCAGAATGGCGAGGACTTTCACGATCGATTTTTCCTGACCGACATCGGTGGCGTCATGATCGGTGCGGGGCTGTCTGCAGAAGGCCCGACAGAAACGGCAACCTTTACCCTTCTTGACCTGCAACATGCTCAGCGGGTTCGCAGCCGATTTTCCATGGATTCAACTACTTACCGCATGGTAGGACCGGTTGTCCGAATCTATTCGGACGGATTGGTAGAAGTCATTTAGAGAGTAACACTCGATCAGGGTTGCGCCCAGCTCACCAACCCATCCCACTGAATTCAACTCAACATAACCCCATTGACAACCCTGCCCCTCTTGACTCATACATTCACCATCGAAGATTAGCGCCCGCAGGAAACGCCCTGCGGGCGTTTTTCTTTGCCATATCCCCAACCCATCCCCCTACCCTGGGTCCTTCCGGGCCGAGATCGTATACGGGGGGGCTTGGCGCGGCATTTCGCTAGCGACAGGGTGATGTTTTGGGTCCGCGGTCCGCGGGTCCGCACCGCTTGTTGGAGACAGGAAACCTCAAGTTTCACAGGGCCCTGAGCCAATCGCGACCGGGTGCGGACCCGGCATTTGGGTCCGCACTTCGGGTCCGCGGGTCCGCACCCGGGTCCGCGGGTGGTCCGCACCCCCACAGATACCGCCTCCCTGCTGGCAACTCCGGCCCCGCCTTCGCGCGGAGCCGTTTTCTTTCAGGGGGAGGCAAACGCAAGGAAAGACCGTGAAGATCAGGATGACGCCCGTGGGCGACCTCACCCCCTATGCCGGGAATGCCCGCACCCACACGGATGCCCAGATCGCCCAGATCGCGGCCTCGATCGAGGAATTCGGTTTCACCAACCCGATCCTTGCTGGCAGCGACGGGGTGATCATCGCGGGGCACGGCCGGCTGCTGGCCGCCGAGAGGCTCGGCTTGGACAAGGTCCCGGTGATCACGCTGGACCACCTCGACGAGGCGCAGCGCCGGGCCCTGGTCATCGCCGACAACAGGATCGCCGAGAATGCCGGCTGGGACGAGGATCTGCTGCGGGCGGAACTGGCGGCCCTGCAGGAGATGGAGTTCGACCTCGACCTGGTCGGGTTTTCCGACGATGAACTGGACGAGCTGCTGGGTGAGCTGGTGGACGATGAACCCTCGGGCGACCTGGCCCCCGCCCCGATACCGGAGCCGCCGGAAGACCCGGTCACCCGGGTTGGCGATCTCTGGCTGCTCGGCAACCACCGCCTGTTGTGCGGCGACAGTACCAACCTGAAGGACGTCGAGCGCCTGATGAATGGCCAGACCGCCGCGCTGTTTTCCACCGACCCGCCCTACCTTGTCGACTACACCGGCGCCGGTCGACCGGGTGGCGCGGGGCATGACTGGTCCGACCTCTACCGCGAGGTGGATATCAAGGACGCCGAGGGTTTCCTGCGCGCGGTGTTCCGCAACGCCATCAAGGTCACCCGCAAGGACGCCGCCTGGTATTGCTGGCACGCCCACAAGCGCGCCGCGATGATCGAGGCCGTGTGGACCGATCTGGGTGTCCTCAATCACCAGCAGATCGTCTGGGTCAAACCCGCCGCGATCCCGACCCACAGCTACTACCCCTGGCGGCACGAACCCTGCCTCATGGGCTGGCAGCAGGGCAACAAGCCGCCGCATCTGGGTGGCAACGATCACGATGTCACCAGCGTGTGGGAACTGGACTGGGAGGGCGCGGCCCGGCCGGCCGGCGCAGAACACCCCACCCAGAAGCCGCTCGAGGTCTTCGCGATCCCGATGCGCCGGCACACGAAGAAAGGCGAGATCTGCTTCGAGCCGTTCTCGGGCTCGGGCTCCCAGATCGTGGCCGGCGAGGCGCTGGGCCGGAAGGTCTTTGCCATGGAACTGCAGCCTGCCTTCGTGGATGTGGCCATCCGGCGCTGGCAGGAGGCGACGGGCAAGCAGGCGGTGCTGGAGGAGACCGGCCAGACCTTTGCCGATGTGGCCGACAACCCGCGCTGAGGCGATGGATGGCGTGGCTGTACGTTCCACCGGCTTGTTTGCCGGACCAGATGACCCAAGCCTCTTCGGCCTCTCGCTCTGCTCCGGCGCAGGCGGGCTCGAGCTCGGCCTGCACATCGCCTGCCCCGGATATCGCACTGTGTGTCATGTCGAACGGGACGCTTGTGCCGCGGCCATCCTCGTGGCGCGGATGGAAGACAAGGCCCTGGCGCCGGCGCCTCTCTGGGACGACGTTGCCACATTCGACGGCCGCCCGTGGCGTGGAACGGTGGACATCGTCACTGCGGGCTATCCGTGCCAACCTTTCAGTTTGGCGGGCAAGCGGAAGGGTGCGAGTGACCCCCGCCACCTCTGGCCCCATGTCGCCCGCATCATCGGAGAGGCTGAACCGCCCTTCGTCTTCCTCGAGAATGTCGCCCATCATCTCCGCCTCGGCTTTCCCGAGGTCGCCCGAGGACTGGTCGACATGGGCTACCGCCTTGCGGCGGGTCTCTTCACGGCGGCGGAAGTCGGCGCGCCACACAAGCGCGAGCGGCTGTTCGTCCTCGCGCACCGGGAGGGAGACCACCTGGCCGACCCCGCGCGCCTGCTCTGGCAAGAGATCGAGCGGCGGGAACCGGACGGAAATCCTGCGCCGCTGGCCGACACCGATGGCGACCGACGGCAACAAGCCCAGCGCGGGCAACCGCAAGGCGGCCGATCTGACGCACGCGAGCCGGATGTGGCCGACCCCGGCGGCGCGGGACGCCAAGGGCGCGAACAGCCGGGAGCATGTGGAGAGGAACGGCACAGGCCGGCGGCACATGGACCAGCTGGCGAACTTCACCGTGCATTCCCCCCTGGCCCCGGCGACCTCGGGGCATGGCGAGACTACCTCCGCCACGCCCCGCACGCTGAACCCAGCCTTCGTCGAGGCGCTGATGGGCTGGCCGGAAGGGTGGAGCGCCTTCGCCTCTGTGGCAACGGCGTGGTCCCCCTGGTTGCGGCGCATGCGCTCAGAGTTCTGGCGGCTGAATTGTGCGATGAGTGAGGGGGAGGAATGAGGCAAAGCCGGCTGATGTCCCTGATCGAGGCAATCACCAACGTCGTGGTTGGCTATGGCCTGGCGGTCCTTACCCAGGTCCTGGCCTTCCCGGCCTTTGGCCTGCACGCGACGCTGAACCAGAACCTGCAATTGGCCACCGTGTTCTCGGTCGTCTCGGTGCTTCGCTCCTTTGTGTTGTGAAGGGCCTTCGAGGCGGCACGTGTGCGCGCGACAGGCGCCACAACGAACAACGCCGCCCCGTAAGGGGCAGCGCAAACGTTTGGCCCCTGTGGGCGCCTGTGGCGAGAAACCTCGCCTTCTGGTGCGCCAGCCCTGAAATGGCTATGCTCAGGCCTGTTGACGGCATTTGTGCCGTCGACGTGGCGGGGAGTTCATTCGATGACCGGATACAACTACGACAAGTTTTCAACCGACGACTATGAATTCGAGCGGGTTGCAGGCCCGCCCCCGGGCGAAAGGGCGCCCGATTTCGAGCTGACCACGCCTTCGGGCGACAAGCGCCGCCTGCTGGATTTTGACGGCGATTTCCTGGTTCTCGAGATGGGCTCGATCACCTGCCCGCTGTTTCAGAGCCGACGGCCGGTCATGGAAAAACTGTTCGAGGAATTCCCCGGCGTGACATCGGCGGTGCTCTATGTGCGCGAGGCCCATCCCGGCGGCAAGATCGGCAGCCACCGCGATTTCAAGGACAAGAAAGAGGCAGCCAGGCGGCTGAAGGACGAAGACGGAGAAGGGCGGCTGATACTGATCGACGATTTTGACGGCAAGGCGCATCGGGCCTATGGCAGCATGCCCAATGCGGTCTTCATCATCAACAGGAACGGCTGTGTGGTGTTTCGCTCGGACTGGAACAACCCGGTGGCCACACGCAAGGCGCTGGCCGCGCTGGTCAAGGGGCGCAAGATGCGCGTCAGGAGCTATTTCCGCCCACCGACACCGGCAACCGCCCTGCGCACCCTCAGGCGTGCCGGCCCGGGGGCAGCGCTGGATTTCTTCCGCGGCCTGCCATTCCTGATCTGGACGAACCTGATCAAGCGCAATCTGCGCCTGTTGCTGGGCCGCCCGCCGGAACTGTCGCGCGATACCACCTGCTGAGGGCGGGCCTCACCCCCGGTCGGGGATGTTGTCGATGGCCTCGAGCATCGCCTCCAGCATGGCGCGCTGGGCAGCGGCCTCGGCGTCAGGCTGCAGCCAGCCCGCGCTGATCTCGATGAGGTCCATGAGGGTCGCCTGATCCCCTTCGCGCAGGGCCTCAGCAGCAGCGGTCATCAGGTCGGTGACGGTGTGGATCTGGCTGTGCATGGGGCGGTCTCCGTGGTGTGTCGTTTCGTGCCCACAGGATTGATCGTCCGGGCGCGTCTATCCACTATAATCGCAGCAATATCATGGCTTTATCGCGGTCAATCTGATTGTAATCGACCTGATCCTGCAGCGGGCAATCAATCGACGATGCGGTAAACCCGTCCACGCCGGGGATCGGCCTCGGTCACCACGCTCAGGCCCAGCCGCTTTTTCAGCTGGCCGGAGATGACACCGCGTGCGGTGTGTTTCAACCAGCCGGTTGCGGCAGCGATCTCGTCGAGCGTGGCGCCATCCTTTGCGCGCAGCATCTCGATCAACATCGCCTGCTTGGTGTTTCTGCGCTGGGCAGGGGTTTTCAGCGCCGGATCGGCAACCGGTTCCGGTCGGGGCGGGTCAATGTCGATGCCGATGGCCTCAAGCCCGGCGTCCGTGATGGCGAGCGTGGCAAACGTTCCATCCTGCCGCTGGCGCCAGAGCGCGCCGCGCTTGCGGGGGTCGGCATCGACCTCGGTCAGAAACCCGCGTTCGATCAGCGGCGTAACCACCTTCTTTGCGGCCGCCCCGCGTAGCCGGCTGGGCAGGGGCAGGGCAATGCGGTCATCGCGCTGGGAGGCGCGGGACAGAATGAGGGATTGGGTATCGGTGAGATTTGGCACGGCAACCTCCTGTAACTGGCCTTCGGATGCCCTCACGTTTGATCGACCCGCCGGGTGCATCAACGACAATCGCCGCAATATCATGGCGTTATCCGCGCCGTGCTGATTGCAATCTGATCGGAGGATTCCCATGGGACTTTCTCGTCGCGCCTATGCCCAGCACCGGGGCGTCAGCGAAAAGGCGGTGCGCAAGGCCATCGCCGCGGGCCGCATAACGCTGGAGAAGGACGGTACCATCGACCCGGTGAAAGCTGACCGGCAGTGGAAGGCGCAAACCGACCCATCGAGGCGGCACGTGTCCGGCAAGCCTGTCCCCCGCGCGGCCATCAAGGCGGTCGATGACACCCTGCGCGAGGCCGGCACCGCCGCCCCGGGCGGCGAGATGTCGTTCCTGCGCGCCCGCATGGCCAACGAGGTGCTGAAGGCCCAGACGGCAAGGCTGCGGCTGCAGAAGATGAAGGGCGAGCTGGTCGACCGGGCGAAGGCCACGGCGCTTGTCTTCGACCTTGCCCGGCGCGAGCGGGACGCCTGGATGAACTGGCCGCCGCGGGTCGCTGCCGACATGGCCGCCGAGCTTGGCGTTGACGCCCATCTGATGGAGCAGGTGCTGGAGCACCACCTCCGCCGGCACCTCGCGGAGCTGGCGGAGATCGAGATTGAGCTCGGATGACAGCGATGGCACGACGCGGATCAGGGCCGCCTGGCGGAAGGGGCTTGCGCCTGACCCGGCCCTGACGGTGTCCGAGTGGGCGGACCGACACCGAATCCTGTCCTCGCGGGCGGCCTCGGAAGCCGGGCCGTATCGCACATCCCGCACGCCCTACATGCGGGGGATCATGGATGCGCTGTCGCCCGGCGATCCGGCCCGGCGGGTCATCTTCATGAAACCCGCCCAGGTGGGCGCCACCGAGGGCGGCAACAACTGGATCGGGTTCTGCATTCACCGCGCTCCGGGGCCGATGCTGGCGGTGCAGCCGACGGTGGATCTAGCCAAGCGGCTCAGCCAGCAGCGCATCGATCCGCTGATCGAGGACAGCCCGGCGCTGAGGGACCTGGTCAGCCCGTCGCGCTCACGCGACAGCGGCAACACGGTGCTGGCCAAGCGCTTCCCGGGCGGGCAGCTGATCCTGACCGGGGCCAATTCGGCCGTGGGCCTGCGCTCGATGCCGGCGCGCTGGGTGTTCATGGACGAGGTGGACGCCTATCCGGGCGACGTCGATGGCGAGGGCGATCCGGTGCAGCTGGCGGAAGCCCGCACCAACAGCTTCGGGCATCGGGCGAAGATCTTCCTGGCTTCGACCCCGACGTTGACGGGGCTGAGCCGGATCGAGCGGGAGTTCCAGTTATCGGACCAGCGCCGGTATTTTGTGCCGTGTCCCCACTGCGGGGGCCTGCAATGGCTGAAGTTCGAGCGGCTGCGCTGGGAGAAGGGCAAGCCGGACACGGCGCATTACCTCTGCGAGCATTGCGAAGCGGAAATCGAGGAACGCTTCAAGACGCAGATGATGGCCGAAGAGAATGGCGCCTGCTGGCAGTCGACGGCCGACGAGGAAACCAGGGCCAAGGCAGAAGCCGCCGGCATTGTCGGGTTCCACATCAACGGGCTCTACTCGCCGCTGGGCTGGCTGAGCTGGGCCGCCATTGCCCGCAAGTGGGAAGAGGCAAAGGGGAATGACTCGGCCTTGAAGACATTGAAGAACACCATCCTGGGCGAGACCTGGGCGGAAAGCGGCGAGGCGCCGGACTGGCAACGGCTTTATGAGCGCCGTGAGCGCTGGGCGGCAGGCAAGGTGCCGGAGCGGGGCCTGTTCCTGACCGCCGGGGCCGATGTGCAGAAGGATCGGCTCGAGGTCGACATCTGGGCCTGGGGGCGCGGGCTGGAAAGCTGGCTGGTGGATCACGTTGTGATCGACGGTGGGCCGGCCGATCCAACCTGCTGGCAGGAGTTGAGCGCGCTTCTCGGCCGGACATGGCAACACGAGAACGGTGCCCTTCTTCAGATCGGCAGGCTGGCGATCGACACGGGGTACGAAAGCGCGGCCGTCTACAGCTGGGCCCGCCAGCAGACCGGCGCGCAGGTCGCCCCGGTGAAGGGTGTCGAGGGGTTCAACCGGGCAAGCCCCGTCACGGGGCCAACCTTTGTGGACGCCACCGAGGGCGGGCGGCGCATCCGGCGCGGCGCCAAGCTCTGGACCGTCGCCACCGCCACCTTCAAGGCCGAGACCTATCGGTTTTTGCGTCTGGCCCGCCCGACCGACGAGGAAATCGAGAAAGGCCAGGGCTTCCCGCCCGGCTCCATCCACCTGCCCGACTGGATCGACAGCGAATGGCTGAAACAGCTGACGGCCGAACAGCTGGTGACCCGACGAGATCGCCGCGGCTTTGCGAAACTCGAATGGCAGAAGATGCGCGAGCGCAACGAGGCGCTCGATTGCCGGGTCTACGCCCGCGCCGCCGCCTGGCTGTTCGGGGCTGACCGCTGGGCGGAAAGCACATGGCAATCGCTGGAGGCGCAGGCGGGGATTGCGCGGGAGAAAGAGGTGACCGGTGCCGAAGAGACGGCCCAGCCGCCCGAACCGACCGCCGGCCAGCCCCGCGCCCCGCGGCGCAAGCGGCGTGTCTATACGCCGAACATGATGAGGTAACAGATGACCCTTGCAGAAATGCAGGCGCAGCTGGACGCGCTACTGGCTGCGCGGTTTCGCGGCGTGCGCTCGACCAGCTATGACGGCAAGACCGTCACCTATGGTTCCGACGCGGAAATGGCCCGCGCCATCGCCGATCTCGAGGCCCGCATTGCCGTGGCGGGCGGGACAAATTCCAACCGCCGCGTGACGCGTGTAACCGCCTCCAAGGGCCTCTGACATGGCGGTAATGACAGGCCTGCGCAAACGCATCGGCGCCTTCATCGGCGGCTTCGAGGCCGGGCTGCAGGGGCGCCGGCTGCTGCGTTTCCAGGCGAGCCGGGCACACGTGAATACGCTGATCGCGCAGGCCGGACCGACGATCACGGCGCGCGCCCGGTGGCTGGTGAGGAACAACGGCTATGCGCTCAACGCGCTGGAAAGCTGGACCGGCAATGCGGTGGGCGACGGGGTCAAGCCGACCTCCAAGGTCGAGGACGAGGCCCGCAAGGCCGCGATCCAGTCCCTCTGGCAGGAATGGGTGGCCGAGGCCGATGCCGAAGGCCTGACCGATTTCTACGGGCTGCAGCGGCGCACCGCGCGCGAGCTGTTTCTGGCCGGCGAGGTGTTCTTCCGCTTTCGCCCGCGTCGGCCCGAGGACGGGCTGTCGGTGCCCTTGCAGTTGCAGATGATCCCCTCGGAAATGCTGTCGCTTGACGACAACCGTGATGTACCTGGGGGCGGGATGATCCGGCAGGGGGTGGAGTTCGACCCCATCGGGCGGCGTGTGGCCTATCACTTCCTGCGGCGGCACCCGGGCGATGTCACAGAAACCGGCCAGGCCGGCGAGAAAGTCCGCGTGCCGGCATCGGAATTGATCCATGTGATCGACCCCGTGGAAGCCGGCCAGGTGCGAGGCGTCTCGCGCTTTGCACCGGCCATCGTCAAGCTGTTCTTCCTCGACCAGTACGATGATGCCGAGCTCGAGCGAAAGAAGGTCAGCTCGATGTTTGCGCTGTTCGTGACCTCGCCGCAGGTTGATGCCCCGCTGGACTCGCCTGACGAGCCGCTGGCGGTGGAGCCGGGCCAGGTCGTGCGGCTCGATCCGGGCGAAGCCATCGACACGCCCTCGCCGCCCGATAGCGGGCCGACCTACGAGCCGTTCCAGTACCGGACGCTTCTGCAGGTCTCGGCGGCGCTGGGCGTACCGTATTCCTACGTGTCCAACGATCTGGCAAAGGCCAACTTCGCCAATTCGCGCCTCTCGATCATCGAGTTCCGCCGGCGGCTCTCGGCCTGGCAGCACCGGGTGCTGATCCACCAGCTGTGCAAACCGGTCTGGGCGCGATGGATGGATACGGCTGTGGTGGCGGGCGCGCTGGGTCTGCCCGACTACGCCGCCAACCGCCGCGTCTGGCTGAAATCCGACTGGCTCCCCCCGAAATGGGACTGGGTCGATCCCTTGAAGGACATCTCGGCCGAGGTGGCCGAGATCGAGGCCGGGCTGAAAAGCCGCTCGATGGCCATGGCCCAGCGCGGATACGACGCCGACCGGGTGGATGCCGAGATTGCCGCCGACCGGGCGCGCGAATCCGCCCTCGGCCTCGACTTCCGCCGCCCCGGCTCACCCGCCCAGGGCGCGTCGCGGCTGGTCGATGCCCCGAGCGATCCACCAGCCAACACGACGGAAACTTCAAACCCATGACCCGAACCGACATGCTTGCCCGCCGGCTGGCCGCCCGCCCGCTGGCGCTGGCCCCGCGCGCCGTCGAGGCGCTTCTGGGCGAAACCCCGGCGCCGCAAACTACCAACCCCGGCTGGCAGATGACCGAGGGCGGCATTGGGCATCTGCCCATTCTCGGCCCGCTGGTGCAGCGCGGCGACTGGCTGACGGGGATGTTCGGAATCATGAGCTACGATGACATTGCGGCGGCGGCCGAGGACGCCTTCACTGAGCCCGGCACCCGCGCGGTGCTGATGGAGATCGACAGCCCCGGCGGCGAGGTGGCGGGGCTGTTCGATCTCGTTGATCGCCTGGAGGCGCTGAAGGCCGAGACCGGCAAGCCGCTCTGGGCAATTGCCCGGGAACAGGCGTTGTCGGCGGGTTATGCCATTGCCTCGGTGGCGGACCGCCTGCTGGTCACCCAGACCGGCGAGGTCGGCTCGATCGGCGTCATTGCCGTGCATGTGGACCAGAGCGGGCACGACCAGGCGGAGGGGCGCAAATACACCCTGATCCATGCCGGGGCGAAGAAGGTGGATGGCAATCCGCACATCCCGCTGACGCCCGAGGCCCTGGCCGATATCCAGGCGGACGTGGACGATCTCTACGCCCCGCTTGTGGCCCGGGTGGCGCGCGCCCGGGGCATGACCCCTGAGGCCATCGCCGCCACCGAAGCCGCGATTTACCGCGGGCAACACGCTGTGGCGGCCGGATTGGCCGATGGCATCGCCACGCTGGAGCGGGCGCATGCCGACCTGCTGGCCGCGCTGGATTCCCCACCACTCACCAGAACCCCCACACGCAAAACCTTTGACACGGAAAGGACCGACACCATGGCAGTGAAAGGCAAGACAGATGCAAAACCTGCGGCATCGGAGGAAACGGCGGAGGCGGGAACGGCTGCGCCCGAGATGGGGGCAGCGCCCGAGGCAACCAGCCCGGCACCTGCTCCGGCAGAAGAACAGGTTCCTGCCCAGGCCCTGACGCCGGCACCTGTCCCCGCAGCACCAACACCCGACCCGGCCGAACAGATCCGCGAACAGGCGGCCGAGATTGCCGAGATCGCGGCCCAGGCCTCGCGCCTCGGGCTGACCATCGATGCGGCCGAGGCCCGGCGCGCCGGCACCCATCCAGATGCGCTGCGCCGTGCCGTGCTGGAACAACTGGCCAGGACCACCGATGCCACCATCGTCGCCTCCATCGCACCACCCACAGCCGAGCCCGCGCCGAAGGAAAGCCCGCTGATCGCCGCGGCCAGGGCAGCAGCAGCAAGCCAATCGGCCTGACCATCACCCCCAGAAATGAAGGAACGCAATCATGCCCGTTCTCACCCAGCCGCCCTCGATGGGCGATCTTCTCAAGTACGAGGAAAACCCCGACTATTGCCGCGAGACTGTGACGCTTCTGGCCGGCACGAACTACCCCCTCGGTGCCGTCCTTGGAAAAATCACCGCGTCCGGCAAGTACAAGCTCTCGCCAGATACCGGCACCGATGGATCGCAGGTCGCCGTCGCCGTGCTGATCGAGGCGGTCGATGCCACGGCGGCAGATGCCGTGGGTCTGATCGTGGCGCGCGGCCCGGTGATCGTCTCGAAGGCGCAGCTGAACTTTGACGCCACGGTTGGTACCGTGGCCAAGATCGCCGCCAAGGAAGGCCAGCTGGCCGCCGCCGGGATCGTGCCGCGCGATGCGGCCTGATCCATCCCCCATTCCCAACCGGAGAAAATCTGATGCCTGCCATCATCAACCCGTTCGACGCGGGCGGTTACTCGCTGGCCGAGATGACCCGCGCCATCAACATCCTGCCCAACATCTATACCCGCCTGGGCCAACTCGGCCTGTTCCGCTTCGAGGGCATCACCCAGCGCAGCGTGGTCATCGAGGCCCGCGAAGGCGTGCTGAGCCTGCTGCCCTCGGTGCCGCTCGGCGCACCCGCTACCGTTGGCACCCGCGAGGGCCGCACCATGCGCTCCTTCGCGGTGCCGTGGATCCCCCACAACGACGTCATCTTGCCGGCCGATATTCAGGGCGTACGCGCCATTGGTTCCGGCAGCGATGCCGACCCGCTGGTTGCCGTCATGACCCGCAAGCTGACCTTGATGCGCAACAAGCATGCCCAGACCCGCGAATACATGGAGATGAACGCGCTGCGCGGTATCGTCAAGGACGGGGCCGGCACCACGCTCTACGACTACTTCACCGAGTTCGGCATTGCCCAGCAGCAGACCGACTTCGTGCTGGGCACGGCCGGCACCAAGGTGCAGCAGAAGGTGCGCGCGGTGCTGCGCCAGATCGAGACCGAACTGAAGGGCGAGACCATGACCGGGGTGCGCGCCTTGGTCAGCCCCGAGTTCTTCGACAAGCTGATCGGCCATGCGACGGTCGAGACGGCCTACCAGTACTACGCCTCCGGCGCCCAGCCGCTGCGCGAGGACATGCGCCGCGCCTTCCCCTTTGCCGGCATCCTGTTCGAGGAATACAACGCCAGTGTTACCCTTTCGAACGGCACCACCGAGCGGCTGATCCCTGCTGGCGAAGGCATTGCCTTCCCGATGGGCACCATCGACACCTTCACCACCTATGGCGCGCCGGCCAACCTGATCGAGACCGCCAATACCGTCGGGCTGGAACTCTACGCCCGCCAGATGACCCGCGAGCGCGGCGACGGGATCGATCTGCTGACCGAGGCCTCGATCCTGCCGGTCAACAAGCGCCCGGCGCTGGCCGTGCGGCTGTTCTCCTCGAATTGAGGCGGGCCGGTATGACTGCCTTTGCCGCGGCCATGGATGCGATCTTCGCGGATATCAACATGGCGGTCGACGCCACCTGGTATCCGGCCGGTGGCGCACCACAGCCCATCCGCGTGATCCGCAAGGCGCCGGACGAGGTGACCACGTTCGGCTCTGCGCAGATCCTGTCGGACACCACGCTGATTGATGTGCGTGTCTCCGAGATGGCCAATCCGAAACCGGGGGATGGCATCGCCATTGGTGCCGAGAACTTCACCATCCAGGGCAAGCCGAAGCGGGATCGGGAACGGTTGCTCTGGACGCTCGAACTGGTGCTGGCGTAGACAGGTCTTGACGGCGCACTTTAATTTATTCTGGAGGTTTGGTTGAAACACGATTGGAGCCGGCTGAATCATCTGCAAATAGGCCGATACGCCGAATACTACACCAAAATGCAATTCGTGCTGCTGGGCCTCGATGTCTATTCCGCCGAAGTCGATGATCGCGGGATTGATTTCGTGGTACGGCAGGAGCCGGACAGATATTGGGATGTGCAGGTGAAATCCGTTCGAAAACTC
>Ga0256841_1001194_pt1 | contig 23382 bp, 26 predicted proteins | sample 356308metaG_FD_185971 | JGI IMG/M metagenome (GOLD analysis project Ga0256841, IMG submission 185971) | Hydrothermal vent microbial communities from Mid Atlantic Ridge, Atlantic Ocean - 356-308 | ecosystem: Environmental > Aquatic > Marine > Hydrothermal vents | place: Atlantic Ocean: Mid...
TAATCGGTATCGAGTTTTATATCAAAATCTTCATAACTGAACATTTAACTTCCTTTATATATTTGGTATGTTAATTTGACAGTAAATCTGACAAAATTTATATAAATATGCAAAAATGACATAGACTAAGTAAAAATGACAGTTTATTTAAAAAATAACGGGAAATTCATAACTTATTATTATACAATAACTTACGGCAATTATTAAAAGTTGGCATATCTATTGTAATTAGTTAAGCAAAAATACAAAAAAATCAACAAAAAAAGGAGGAATGAGCCATGACACTAGTAAAATTTGAACCTTTCAAAGAGTTTGAAACTTTAAGTGACAGAATGTTAAGAATTTTTGATGATTTTCCGACATTTCCATTCAGTTTAAATGAAGGCTTCTCACCAAGAATAGATATTAGCGAAGAAGGCGACAGAATTTTAATCGATGCCGAAATTCCCGGTGTTAAAAAAGACGATCTGAAGATTACTTTGCAAGACAATATTTTAACAATTCAAGGCGAGAAGAAAAAAGAAGAAAAGAAAAAAGACAGGAATTATTTCAGAACGGAAAGAGTTTACGGTACTTTCAAACGCAGTTTTACTCTTCCTGTTGAAGTAAATACCGATAAAATTGACGCTAAATTCAGAGATGGTATGTTACATATAGAATTGAAAAAATTAGAACCGAAGAAAACAAAAGAAAAATTAATCGAATTAAAATAAAATTTAATTAAACTGATTAAAAACGGTGGTTTTTATACCGCCGTTTTTTAAAACAAATAAAGGAGAAAAGATATGGGAAAGATTATAGGAATAGACTTAGGAACAACTAACTCGTGTGTTGCGGTTATGGAAGGTAACGATCCGGTGGTTATACCTAATTCCGAAGGTGGACGAACAACTCCATCTGTTGTTGCTTTTACTAAAAATGGCGAAAGATTAGTAGGACAACCTGCAAAACGACAAGCTGTTACTAATCCCAAAAATACGATATTTTCAATCAAACGGTTTATGGGAAGAAGATACGACGAAGTAACTTCGGAAATATCGGAAGTGCCTTATGAAGTTGTAGCCGGCGATAACGGAAGTGCCAGAGTGAAAGTTGGAGATAGATTATATTCTCCTCCCGAAATTAGCGCGATGGTGCTTCAAAAAATGAAAAAAACAGCCGAAGATTATTTAGGTCAAGAGGTGAATGAAGCTGTTATTACAGTACCGGCTTACTTCAACGATTCCCAACGTCAAGCTACAAAAGACGCCGGCGAAATTGCAGGTTTGACCGTTAAAAGAATTATTAATGAACCTACTGCCGCAGCTTTAGCTTACGGTTTGGATAAAAAGAATAAAGAAGAACTGGTTGCTGTATATGACTTGGGCGGCGGTACGTTTGATATTTCTATTTTGCAATTAGGCGAAGGTGTGTTCGAGGTTAAGTCTACTAACGGCGATACTCACTTGGGAGGTGATGATTTTGACCAGAGATTAATCGACTATCTTGCCGATGAGTTTAAGAATCAAGAAGGAATTGATTTACGTCAAGATCCGATGGCTTTGCAAAGATTGAAAGAAGCTGCAGAAAAAGCTAAAATTGAATTATCGACTTCTACTCAAACGGATGTGAATTTACCGTTTATTACTGCTACTCAAGACGGTCCTAAACATCTTAATATTAGCATTACACGCGCTAAATTCGAGCAATTGATTGATGATTTATTGGATCGTACAATTGCTCCTTGCGAAAGCGCTATGAAAGATGCCGGAGTAACCGCATCACAAATAGATGAAGTTATTCTGGTTGGCGGGTCTACCAGAATACCCAAAGTTCAAGAGTTAGTTAAGAAAATATTCGGCAAAGACCCACACAAAGGTGTTAATCCCGATGAAGTGGTTGCTATCGGAGCTGCAATTCAAGGCGGCGTGTTAGCCGGTGATGTGAAAGATGTATTATTGTTAGATGTTACCCCGTTGTCTTTAGGTATAGAAACTTTGGGTGGTGTAATGACAAAATTGATTGAGGCTAACACAACAATTCCTACTAAAAAGAGCGAAATTTTCTCTACCGCATCGGATAATCAACCTTCAGTGGAAATTCATGTATTGCAAGGTGAGCGACCGATGGCGGCAGACAACAGAACGCTCGGAAGATTTCACCTTGATGGAATTCCGCCGGCACCGCGTGGCGTTCCACAAATAGAAGTTACTTTTGATATAGATGCTAACGGTATTTTGCATGTTTCGGCTAAGGATAAAGCTACTGGTAAGGAACAGAGTATACGGATTACATCATCGAGCGGATTGAGTAAAGAGGAAATTGAAAAAATGAAACAACAAGCAAAAGAACATGCTGCCGAAGATAAAAAGAAAAAAGAAGCCGTTGAAGTTAGGAATCAAGCTGATAACTTAATCTTCCAAACTAAAAAGCAGATGGAAGAATTAAAGGATAAGATACCTGCAGATGCTAAGAATAGATTGGAATCCGAAATTCAAAAAGTTGAAGATGCGCTTAAATCTAATAATACCGACGCTATTAAATCTGCTACGGAAAGCTTGACTAAAGTTTGGAATGAAATTGCTCCTAACTTATATCAACAGCAAGGACCTGCTGGACAACCTGGTCCTCAACCCGGAGAAGCCGGTCAAGCCGGACCGACAGGCGGCGAGGCTCCTAAGGGCGAAGAGGATAAAGAAGTCCAAGATGCGTCCTACGAAGTTGTTGATGACGATAACGATAAATAAGTTTGTAAATAATTAATATAAGGAGGAACAAAAATGGCAGAGAACAAAGAAATGGTAAAAGTTCAAGAACAAAAAAGCTGGGAACAAGCTTTGGAAAACGAATCTTGGGTTGCACCTTTGGTAGATATTTATGAAACAGACGATGAATTTATTATGATCGCTCAAATGCCCGGTCTCAAAAAAGAAGACGTTAAAGTTAAACTTGAAGAAGGTAACTTGATAATTATGGGTAAAGTTGATTATGAAGAAGAATTGCACAGAAATTATGTGTTGAAAGAAACTGAGACCGGAAACTACTATAGAAGATTCAGAGTAGGCGATACCGTTGATGAATCTAAAATTGAAGCTCATCTGGAAAACGGTATATTGACTGTACGTTTACCGAAGGTCGAAAGAATTAAACCCAAGACTATAGAAATAAAATAAATATGGCTCACCCTGAAAAGCCCGCTCTATGCGGGCTTTTTGCTTTATAAAAATTTCAGAATTACCAAGATTCAATAATAACATGTTTATTTCCGGTTTGGATTTTATTTTTCAACATTTTTGTTGCTCTTTCTCCAAATTACAATAGATTTTCGTATTTTTCCTCATCCGGAAGTTGATTATTTACGGATAGTTTATTAAAATAACATGTCATTCAACTAACTTAATTTCTAGTTCTTATTGAAAAGTTGAAGTTAATAATAAAATAAAGAGGATTGAAATGGCAATAATGCCAATTACGGTTTACGGCGATAAAATTTTATGGACTAAAGCAAAACCGATATTCAAAGTTGATGATGAGATAATTCAGCTTATTCAAAATATGTTTGCTACAATGCGTAATGCTAACGGTATTGGTTTGGCCGCTAACCAAGTAGGAATTGATAAACAGATGTTTATAATTGATTTAAGAGAAGTGGAAGATTATGAAAAATTCAAACCTGTAGTAATGATAAATCCCGAAATTGTTTTACAATCCGAAGAAAAAATAGTGATGGAAGAAGGATGCTTGAGTTTGCCTAACTTACGTGCGGAAGTTGAACGTTCGGAAATAATAAAAGTAAAATATTTGGATACAGATGAAAATGAAAGGGAAATTGAAGCCGACGATCTTTTTGCACGTGTTATTTTGCACGAATACGATCATTTGATAGGTAAAATGATTCCGGATAGAGTTACAAGTCAACTTCGTAAAAAATTGGAAAAAGAGTTAATTCAAATCCGCAACCGTGAAGTTGAAGTAAGTTATCCAATTACAACTAAATAATTTTTTATCACGCTTCTTTTCATAATCTAATCGGTAAATATGAATATAATATTTTTCGGAACGCCCGATTTTGCGATTCCCACTCTGAATAATATTTTGCAGAGTCGTCATAAAATTCTTGCTGTTGTTACTGCACCAGATAAGCAGCGGGGAAGAGGGAAAAAAGTCAGTTTTACTCCCGTTAAGGAATTTGCAATCAAAAATAATATAAAAATATTTCAACCATTTAAATTTAAAGATGAATCTTTTATTAATAATTTGAAAGAATTAAACGCCGATGTTTTTGTTGTGGTTGCATTCAGAATTTTACCGGTTGAAGTCTTTACCATTCCGCCTAAAGGAGCATTTAATTTGCATGCCTCGTTATTGCCTAAATACAGAGGAGCAGCGCCGATTCAATGGGCTCTGATTAATGGCGAAACAGAAACGGGAGTTACAACATTTTTCTTAAAAGAAAAAGTCGATACCGGAAATATAATTCTTCAAAAAAAAGTTGATATTGACCCCGAAGATAATTCCGGTTCCTTACATGATAAATTAAGCTTAATTGGAGCGGATTTGGTCATTGAAACATTAAACTTAATAGAAAGCGGAAAAGTTATTCTTAAAGAACAAAAAAACGGATTGGCATCTCCAGCTCCTAAAATTACAAAGGAGATTTGTAAAATAGATTGGAATAACAACGCTGCGGAAGTGCATAATTTGGTGAGGGGACTTTCACCCCATCCCGGCGCATTTTTTATCCACAACAATAAAATATATAAAGTATTTAAAACTCAAGTTTTAACCATTTCACATTTAGCTCCCGGCGAAATTTACCAGACTAAAAAAGAACTGGTAATAGGAACTAAAAACGGCGCTCTTCGTATTTTGGAAATTCAACCCGAAGGCAGAAAAAGAATGGCGGTAACGGACTTTTTACGCGGATATACTTTAATTGGCAAATAGCTTACGGTTTTAAACTCATTCTCAGGTTAATTTATGTATCGAATGAAAAATATTTAAGAAAGGAATAATTGTGAATTATAAAAATAATATTCTCGAACTTATCGGGAATACTCCCCTTGTTGAACTGCATAAAATTAATAAAGGATTAAAACCTAGAATTTTTGCCAAACTTGAATCTGCAAATCCCGGCGGGAGCGTAAAAGACAGGATTGGTTTGGCTATGATAGAAGACGCGGAAAAGAGCGGCAAACTTAAACCCGGCGGAACAATTATAGAAGCCACAAGCGGTAATACCGGTATCGGTCTTGCCCTTACAGCCGCGGTAAAAGGTTATAAGTCGGTATTTGTCGTAACCGATAAAGTAAGTAGTGAAAAAATTAATTATCTGAAAGCTTTGGGTAGTGAGGTAACAGTTGTTTCCAACGCTGTAGAACCGGACGATCCGGAATATTATGTGAATGTTGCAAAGCGGTTAAATAAAGAAATACCCAATTCCATTTTCGCTTATCAATATTCAAATCCCGCAAACCCTGAAACGCATTATAAAACAACGGGACCCGAAATTTGGGAGCAAACCGACGGGAAAATTACGCATTTTGTTGCAAGTATTGGAACCGGGGGAACCATAAGCGGAACAGGAAGGTTCTTAAAAGAAAAAAATCCGGATATTAAAGTTATCGGCGCAGATCCGCTCGGATCGATTTTTAAAACTTACAAAGAAACCGGAAAAATAATAAAAGGCACACCCTACCTTGTGGAAGGTATAGGGCAAGATTGTCTTCCGGAAAATGTTCATTTTCAATATATTGATAAAATTATAAACATAAGCGACAAGGAATCTTTTGCCGCAGCAAGATTATTAACTAAAGAAGAAGGAATTTTTTGCGGCGGGAGCACAGGAACTATCGTTAAAGTTACTTTGGATTTGGCAAAACATTTATCGGAAAACGATGTAATTGTTTTTATTGTTTGTGATACCGGCGAACGGTATTTGTCTAAGTTCCATAACGAAGAATGGCTGCGCGAAAATAAAATGTTGGAATTGGAAATTAAAACTCTAAGGGATATTTCGTATAGAAAAAAAATGAGGGGATATGAAGAAATTATTTCTGTTCACGAAGACGATACGGTTAAAACGGCAATAAATTTAATGAGTGAGAACGGAATTACACAGCTTGTTGTGTTTAATCATAAACGGCAGCCTGTCGGCTCTATAATCGAATCCGATTTGTTGGAAAAAGTAAGAAAAGATTATTCCATTTTGAATAAAAATATCGCGAACATTATGTCCCGAACTTTTCCTAAGGTAGATGCGAAAACTCCGGTTGAAGAATTAGACCGACTTTTTGAAAATAATAAAGCAATTTTAGTTTCGGATTTTGGCAGAATTGTTGATATAATTACAAAGTATGATTTGATAAATTTTGAATAAAAAGAAATAGGAGATTTTTATGGGATTTTCAACCGATGCAATACATGCCGGACAAATACCCGATCCGACAACCGGCGCGGTTATTACTCCGCTTTATCTTACATCCACTTACGAGCAGGAAGAGCTGGGCAAAAATAAAGGATTTGAATACGGAAGAACACACAATTTAACCCGGGCTGCGTTGGAAAAAAATATTGCAACTTTGGAAAAAGGAAAATATGGAATCGCTTTTGCATCTGGATTAGCTGCAATACAAGCGTTGATGAGTTTGGTTAAGTCCGGCGATCATTTAATCGTTTCCAATAATGTGTACGGCGGAACATACCGGCTGTTTGAAACCGTTATGACAAACTACGGAATTGAATATAGCTGGGTCGATACAAGTAACCTTTCCAATATTGAAAGTGCAATTAAAGAGAATACTAAAATTGTTTACATTGAAACTCCTACAAATCCTATGCTAAATCTTACCGATATTGAAGGCACTGTAAACATTTGTAAGCAGAATAATCTTTTATCAATTGTAGATAATACTTTTATGAGTCCGTATTTTCAAAATCCTTTAATGTTCGGAGCCGATATTGTAGTGCACAGTTCAACAAAATACTTAAATGGTCACAGCGATTTAATCGGCGGTATTGTTATTACAAATAACGAAAAAGTAAACGAAAGATTAAAATATATTCAAAATGCGGCGGGAGCAATTCCTTCGCCGTTCGATTGTTGGCTGACCCTTCGTTCAACCAAAACTTTAGCCGTTAGGATGAAACAGCATAATGAAAATGCAATTCGAATTGCAGAGTTTTTATTAAATGATAGTCCGGCTGTAAAAGTTTATTATCCCGGCTTAAAAACACATCCGCAGCATGAATTGGCAAAAAAGCAAATGTCCGGTTTCGGAGGAATGATTTCGGTAGATTTCGGAGATGTTAATCTTGCTAAGAAAGTGTTAAAACAAACCAAAATTTTTTCACTTGCCGAAAGCCTCGGCGGAGTAGAAAGCTTAATTAGTCATCCTGCATCTATGACGCACGCTGCCGTTCCTAAAGAAGAAAGGGAAAAAATGGGTCTGACGGATTCCCTTGTTAGATTGTCTGTGGGAATTGAAGATGCGGAAGATTTAATTGCCGATCTTGAAAACGCTTGGAAATAGATGTTTGTTTTATTTAATGAAATGATCTTAGCGGTAAAATATTGAACGTTCTAAAAACTTATTTTTCAGCTCGCAATTTTTAAACGTGGTAAAAATTTAAAATGTTTAAAATTAAATGTGCTCAAAATGGAATTGGCTATTAGGAGTTATCATCCGAGTGATTTAGTATCAATTTATAATATTTGTCTTTTAACAGGTAATAGCGGGAAAGATGCTTCACATTTATTTAACGATCCGAATTTACTTGGGCATTTTTATGCAGCGCCGTATGCAGTATTGGAACCAGGGTTGTGTTTTATTTTAACTGTCGATAAAAAACCTTGCGGTTACATTCTGGGCACACAGAATTCGGAAAATTTCGCAGTCAATTCCGAAAAACACTGGTTTCCAGTATTACGTCCGCAGTATCCCTTAGATAAAAAATATAAGTCCGCAATGGAATCAAGAATAGTTCAGCTGATTCATGAAGGTTATAAGCCAAAACCCGGGTTGTTGAATTATCCTGCGCATCTTCATATTGATATTCTACCGGTTGCACAAAGGAAAGGAATGGGACGTAAAATGATAGAAACTTTTACGGGTAAATTACGTTCTCTTAATGTTCCGGCTCTTCATTTGGAAGTTGGCAAACAAAATAAAAACGCCGTTTTATTTTATCAAAAGGCAGGTTTCGAAATTATTCATGAGTATGAATTTTCGATTGCGTTTGGTATGAAGCTGGAAAATTAGCGGGTTTGACAATTTTTTATTTTTTTCCCGTCCGCATTCTGTAAAAAATGTTAAACATTAAAAAAGCGGATGAATGGTTTTTAATTATCTGCAGTAAATTAAAATTATAAGTTTATCTAAACTTTCCTTCGTAACTTTTCGAGAATTTAAAGAGCATGATCGGGTTTTTTATATAAAACAATTACAAAACAACTAAGTGTAAATTTTATGAAAATACTTATTTTAGCAATACTGCTGTTTCTCACATCAAAAACTCAGGCACAAACGGATTCAACGGGAGATAAATCCGTAAATTCCAAAAATGGATTTTACGGTTTAGTTCAAAACGGCAACAGGTATTTTCTTATTGACCGGCAAGGTATTTTGCAACTGAAAAAACAAGACGCCTTTCAAAAATACTACAGAAAAATTTATTCCGATTCTACAATTCAAAATCCAAATTTTATTATTGATCCGAATGGCAATTTGGAAAATTTCATGCCATTTATTTTTTTAGATTCTTCCGAATCCGGAGTTGGAACATATTTCCGGTTAAAATTAAAACCCTAAACTTTCATTAAATTTACCACCTCAACAAAACTTTTTTATAAACCAAACACTCGCTAAATTGCAGATTCACAAAATGGAATTTTATGCAAATTATTAGAAGCGCATTATTTGAAAATATTCCTAATATTATTTTCGGAATGAGTACAAAAATTGGATTGAACAGGGAAGCTCCGTTTTATTTTAATATGTCAATGTCTGTCGGCGACAATGAAAAAACAGTAACAGAAAATAGAAAGGCTTTCTTTTCAAAGTTGGGACTGAATTTGGGCAGCGTTGTTTTGCAGAAACAAATTCACAGCGATATTGTTACACTGGTGCATGATGCCGGGAAACAGTTTGAAAGCGATGCATTAATAACTGATAAACCTGATTTGGGTTTAGCAATTTCTACAGCTGACTGTGTACCGGTCTTTTTGTACGATAAATCAAAAAATGTAATCGGTGCCGTTCATTCCGGATGGCGCGGGACCGCAAAAAATATTACATCAAAAACTTTACAATTGATGCAAAAAAAATTTGGAACTGTTCCTAACGATCTGTTTGCATTCATCGGTCCGTCTATTGCTGCTAAAAACTATGAGGTTAGTAAAGAAGTTGCGCAAAAATTTGATGATAAATATTTATCGAAAAAAAACAACGGCAAATATCTGCTGGATTTAAAAATGGCTAATTACGATATGTTAATTAACTTTGGAATTCCCGCAAATCAAATTGAAGTTTCCGGTTTGTGTTCTTTTGAAGAAAAAAAATTATTACATTCGTACAGAAGGGACGGTAAAAAATCCGGTAGAGCTTTGGGAATTATTGCGATGAGAAATTTGTAAAATGAAAACCCAGTCTGTTAAAATATCAGCGGGATTTATTCTTATCTGTCTTCTTTGGGGATCGACTTGGTTAGCTATAAAAATCGGTCTTGAAGAATTTCCGCCGATGTTAGCAGCGGGATTACGGTTTTCATTGGCTTCGATTTTTATATTTTTCTTTATGCATTTCAGAAGCGTCCCTATTCAGAAAGATAAACTTTCTATAAAGCTTTATTTGATAATGGGAATTTTTTCGTTCGTCATTCCATTCGGATTGGTTTATTGGGCTGAGCAGTATATACCATCGGGTTTAGCTTCAATTTTGTTCGGGTCATTTCCATTCTTTGTTATCCTTTTTTCAAAGTTTTCACTTCCTAAAGAAAGTGTTGATATATTTAAGATTTTAGGGGTTACAATTGGATTTATTGGTATTGTTGTTATCTTTTCGGATGATTTAACTTTAAACTTCACTCTTAATTTATGGGGAATGCTTGCGGTAATTTTAAGCGCTGCCATGCAGGGCGGAATTGCCGTAATTATTAAAAAACATGGTAATCACTTAAATCCGTTATCAATGAATTTTATTCCTTTGGTTATCGGAGGCATAGTGCTTGTTATTCTGGGTTTGCTTTTTGAAAAAACTACAAATTTAAATTATACTATGCCTGCGGTTTTATCAATCTTTTATTTGGCTTTTTTCGGTACTTTAATAACTTTTACCACTTATTACTGGTTAATGAAAAGAATGAATGTGGTAATTCTTTCGCTTTCTTCTTTTATTAGTCCCATCGTCGCCGTAATTCTCGGCTGGTTGTTTATTTCGGAAAAATTATCGGAAAGAGATTTAATTGGCAGTTCTTTAGTGCTAATTGGAATATTATTTGCTAATTTTATTGGATTGAAGAATTATTTTATTGAGCATAAAAAAGGAAAAGATGACAAACATTATTAGAATAAAAAACGCTACTTTTTACGCTTACCACGGTGTAATGAAAGAAGAACAACATATAGGCGGAAAGTTTGAAGCGGATGTTGATATTTATACCGATTTCAGAGAAGCTGCGGAAAAAGATAATCTTAAATACACAATAAATTACGACGAAGTTTATCACTTTATAGAAAATATTGTTCATAGCAAAAAATATTATTTAATTGAAACCATAGCTACTGTAATTGCAGATGAATTATTGAAGCAATATCCTAAAATTCATAAAATAAATGTCAGGGTCAGGAAAAATAATGTTCCGGTCGGCGGTCTGATTGATCATGTGGAAGCGGAGGTAATAAAAGAAAATGAATAAGGTTTTTTTAGGATTGGGATCGAATAAAGGTAACAGGCTTGCCAATTTAAGCAAAGCTATTTCGGCTTTAAACCAAGATATAAAATGCGAAACGGTTAATATTTCATCTGTTTACGAATCATATCCTTACGGACCTGTACATCAAAATGATTACATGAATCTGGTTTTGGAACTAAAAACGGATTACGAACTGCTTGAACTTTTTAGAGTCTGTAAAAAAATAGAAGATGAAATAGGCAGAACTAAAACCGTTAGATGGGGACCGCGTGAAATAGACATAGATATTTTATTATTCGGCAGCACGGTTTATAACGGCGTACTGGTATCCGTTCCTCATAAATATTTGTGCGAAAGGGATTTTGTACTGGTCCCGTTGGCAGAATTGGACCCGGAAATAATTTTACCCGGTACAAACAAAAAAGCAAAAGAATATTTAAATTCCGGATTACCTAAATATATTTTTAAGAAGTATCCGAACACTGTGTTAAATCTTTACGGAGAAGCCATTGTCTGAAGTAAAATATATTGCAATTGAAGGCGTAATCGGCGCCGGAAAAACTTCGCTTGCAAAAAAAATAGCGGAAAGATTAAAAGCGAATTTAATTTTAGAAGAGTTTGAAAAAAATCCGTTCCTCGAAAAATTTTACGATAACCGTAAACGTTATGCATTCCAGACCCAAATGTTTTTTCTGTTTAACAGATATAAGCAACAACAAATGCAGGCACACGAAGACCTGTTTTCCAATTATGTAGTGGCAGATTACTTTTTCGACAAAGATCAAATTTTTGCTTATATTAATTTGGAAGGTGAGGAACTAAAACTTTACGAAAGTATATTCCCGCTTCTGAAAAAAAATCTTAGAAAAATTGACTTGGTTGTTTATTTGCAATCCACAGTGGACAGATTAATGTATAATATAAAAAAGCGCGGCAGAAGATTTGAGCGCGGTATTTCCCGGAGTTATATTCAAGAGCTAAACGAAGTTTATAACGATTTTTTCTTTAAGTACAACAAAACCCCTTTGCTTATAGTAAATGCTTCGGAAATTGATTTTGTAAATAACCAACGCGATTTTGATGAGTTATTTAAACAAATATTCAGGGAAGACAGAGGTTTTATAGAATATTTTAATCCAGTTATTAAGTTGGACGACTAATGTTTATTATTAGATTTATCATATACTCCTTCTTTTTTTATTTGGTTTTCAAAGCCGTAAAATATTTAACCGGGATCTTCAAGTCGATTGATGTAGAGAAAAAACCGAAAGTTCATAAAAACCCGAACACTCATTTGGATATAAAAAAAGACGACGTTATTGACGCTGATTTTGAAGAGATTGAAAACAATAAAAAAGATAAATAATCCGGTTTAATGAGAACCCCAAAGTTTATTTCGAATTCCATACTAACTGTTCTTAAGTTGTTTCTTTCGGTTAAAGAAAAACCGGTAAGCAAAATAGAAACTCCCGGAAAAGTTTTAATTGTAAGGCAGCACAATCAATTCGGCGACCTACTTGCAAGCCTTTCCCTTTTACGCGCAGTTAAAGAAACTTTTCCCGGTGTATTCCTCGCTGTTATTGCAAGTCCGCAAAATTATTATGCATTAACGCAAAATAAATTTGTCGATCAACTTTTTGTATTCGATAAAAAAAAATTATTTACACTTTCTTACTTAAAAAAATTAAAAAGGTTTCTAAAGCAAAATTTCGATTTGTCAATCACTCCTTCTACCGTTTCAATTTCGCTTACAAGTCTGTTGTTAATGCGTTTCTCTGATGCTAAAATGCGGATTGGTCCCAACAGTTTAAACGGGAAACAAAATAAATACCGTTTCCTTTTCGATAGAAGAGTGGATTTGGATTGGACGAAAAAACCGGATGCTCACGTTTCGGACTTTGGACTTGATATAGTGCGACCATTTGGAATTGACACCGAAGATTTTTCTACCGAAATTAATATTAAAAAAGAGAATCTGGATGTTGCGAAAGATTTTATTAAAAAAACGGGAATAAATACCGGTGAAAAACTCGTCGGTTTACACATCGGAGCAGGAAAGCCCAAGAATAGATGGTCGTTGGATAAATATATTGAATTAGTTAAAGCATTAAACAATGAATTCCGGTTAAAATTTTACCTTACCGGAAGCGACAGCGATTTAGAAGAGTTGAATTATTTTTCCGCCCATTGTTCAATAAATGCGGCAAAATTTATCAATAAAAAAATCCCGGATGTTGCGGCGCTTATTTCGCTAAGCGATTTATTTATTACAAACGATACGGGAATAATGCATGTTGCCGGCGCTACAAATACTCCTCAGATTTCTATATTCGGTCCTACAAATCCTTTTAATTGGGCACCGGTAGGGCAAAACAAATATTTTATACGGAAATCGGACTTGATTGACGATGTGAGAGTGGAAGATGTATTTACGCTTTGTAAAAAAATTTTAGGGAACTAATTATGAATTTGGCAGCCGTAGACATTGGAACCAATTCCTTTCATTTAATAGTTGTTAAAATTAAACGCGGCGGTAACTTCGAAATAATTGACAGGGAAAAGGAGGTTATCAGATTAGGCGAAGGTAATGTCGGCGATATTAAAATTATTAGTCCGGGCGCCCAAAAAAGAGCAATTGAAACCTTAAGAAGATTTAAAAACATTGCCGATTCACATAAAGCAAAATTAAGAGCCGTTGCAACAAGCGCCGTACGTGAATCGCTAAACAAAAATGAATTTTTACTTGAAGTATACGAGAAAACCGGGATTGAAATTGAAGTAATTAGCGGTTACGAAGAAGCGCGTTTAATTTATCTTGGCGCCTTGAAAGCTGTTCCTATTTATGATACCCAATCTTTATGTATTGATATAGGCGGCGGTAGTACTGAATTTGCGATAGGCTTAAAAGGTAATTTGAAATATGCAACAAGCCTTAAACTTGGTGCGGTTAGAATGACGCAAAAGTTTTTCCCCGATTTTATTGTTACAAAATCGAAAATTGACAAGTGTAAAAAATGGATTGAAGGTGAACTTTATCACGTAGCAAAAGAAATAAAGAAAATTGGATTTAAAACAGCCGTAGGATCTTCGGGAACAATAATGGCTTGCGGATTGATGCTTTATGCAAAGCAAAACAAAGAAAGTTCATTCTTGAAAATTTTAAATAATTATAAAATAACGGCAAAAAATATTTCGGAAATAACAGGAATAGTGTTAAATAGCAAAACCGTTGCGGAAAGGAAAAAAATAAAAGGTCTGGAACCTAAAAGAGCCGATATAATTCCCGCCGGATTATTAATTCTGCAAACAATTGTGGAAAAGTTAAATATTAAAGAAATTATAATTTCGGGATATGCTTTAAGGGAAGGAATAATTATTGATACTTTACAAAAAGAAAACCGGCTTTCTAAAAAACCAAAATTGCAGGATATAAGATTCGAAAGCGTTAAACATTTATCGCTGTCTTGTAAATACGACCAAAAACATTGTAATCACGTTGCAAAATTAGCACTTCAAATTTACGATCAATTAAGCGAACAACTTAAATTAAAAAATGAATGCAGGGAATATTTGGAAGCTGCCGCAATTCTGCACGATATTGGATATCACATATCACATTCGCAGCATCATAAACACAGTCAGTATATAATTTCAAACAGCGAATTATTGGGTTTTAACGAAAACGAGATTAGAATTATAGCTAATGTTGCAAGATATCACCGGAAGAGCCATCCGAAAGTTACGCACAAAGAATTTAATTTACTTAATAGAAAAGGGAAAAATATTGTTCGTAAATTAGCCGCCATTTTACGTTTGGCGGATTCATTCGACAGAATACACAAACAAATTGTTTCCGCCGTTCATGTTTCAGTTAAAGATAATATCATTATTTTTTCTCCGGAAGTAAAAAATAATCCGGATTTGGAATTGGAAAAATGGAGCTTTAACCGGCGTAAGTCTCTATTTGAAGAAGTATTTAAAATGAGCGCAAAAATCGAAGTTAAATCTTAAAGGTAAAAAAACAGACAATCTTTTAAGATTTAACAAAATAATTATTTGGAGAAAATTAAGCTTCTTGATACACAAACAAAAAGCAAAACATTTAATTTATATCCGCTGTCTTTTCTGGGCTGCATATTGGCTAATCCTACCGTTAGGTTTCATAAAATGAGCGGTTTGCGGTTAAAAAATAAGTTAATGAAAGTAATTCTTTTGCTTTTATTTTAGGGTGTAGGTATATTTAGCAATTCATTTTCTAAATTTAAATGTTACTATATGAAACCTGAAATTTATATAAAAGACTTGGGAAATTACGTTGGAAAAGAAGTTACTTTGCAAGGTTGGCTATACAACAAACGAAGTAGCGGAAAAGTTAAATTTTTAATTTTAAGAGACGGTACCGGATACTTGCAATGCGTTGTTTTTAAGGGAAATGTTTCGCCGGAAGTATTTGAAATATCGGATAAAATTACTCAAGAGTCTTCGTTTGCAGTTACCGGTAAAGTTAAGGAAGAACCGAGAGCGCCTGGCGGTTATGAGCTGGATGCCTTCGATGTGAAGTTGATTTCCCTTTCCCGAGATTATCCTATTACGCCAAAAGAACACGGAATTGAGTTTTTAATAGATCACAGGCACTTATGGGTCCGTTCCAAAAAACAAGTTGCAATATTAAAGGTAAGGCATAGAATTGTAAAGGCTATAAGAGATTTTTTTGACGAAAGGGGATTTACTCTTTTCGATCCGCCGATAATTACGCCTAACGCAAGCGAAGGAACATCAACCCTTTTTGAAATGGAATATTTTGATCTCGGTAAAGCTTATCTTACCCAATCCGGTCAACTTTATGCCGAAGCCGGCGCATTGGCTTTAGGTAAAGTTTACACCTTCGGTCCCACATTCAGAGCGGAAAAGTCTAAAACCAGAAGGCATTTAACGGAATTTTGGATGGTTGAACCCGAAATGGCTTTTTATGATTTAGACGATGATATGGATTTAGCCGAAGAATTTATTGAATATATTGTTCAAACCGTTCTTGCCGATAGAAGAGCCGAATTGGAAATTTTAGGCAGGGATATTTCGAAATTAGAAAAAATAAAACGACCGTTCCCCCGTATTTCTTACGATGAAGGCGTGGAAATCCTTAAGAAAAAAGGAGCCGATTTTACTTGGGGAGATGATTTCGGCGGCGCAGATGAAACTTTAATTTCGGAAGATTTCGAAAAACCGGTTATGATTCACCGCTATCCTGCTGCTGTAAAAGCGTTTTATATGAAGCGTGATCCAGAAAACGATAAATTAGCACTGGCCGTGGATGTTTTGGCTCCCGAAGGTTACGGCGAAATTATTGGCGGTAGTCAGAGGGAAGACGATTTGGATGTTTTGTTGGAACGTATAAAAGAACATAATTTGCCTCAAGAATATTTTGAATGGTATTTGGATTTAAGAAGATACGGTTCCGTACCGCACTCCGGGTTCGGATTGGGCTTGGAGAGAACCGTCGGTTGGATTTGCGGATTGGAACACGTAAGGGAGACCATTCCGTTTCCCAGAATGATATATAGAAATACTCCTTAGAATTCTTTGTGTTACAAGGGAATATAGTGTTAATTTTAATTAACTAAAGTTAAAGGAGACAAATTGAAAAAATTACTGTTTTTAGGGATTTTGTCCGTCCTTGTCTTCTACAATGCAAACAACATTCACGCATCGGAATTGGTCTCGCATACCACAAGCGTATCTACTGTTGTTGCAGCCGAAGAGGGAGCCGCGGAAGCTCAACATCAGCTTCCCGATACCATAATGGTTTTACCGTTTATTGTTCTTTTACTAATGATTGCAACAGGTCCTTTATTCTATCATCATTTTTGGGAACATCACTATCCTAAAGTGTCAATTTTATTAGGACTTGTTACAGTGCTTTACTATATTTTTCATCTTAACGATACCCACTCGCTTATTCACACTTCAGCCGAGTATATTTCATTTATAGCGCTTCTGGGGTCTCTTTTTGTCGCTTCCGGCAGCATTTATATTAAAGTCGATAAAAAAGCGACTCCTTGGTTGAATGTTGTTCTTCTATTTTTCGGCGCGATTTTATCTAATATAATAGGCACAACGGGCGCTTCGATGTTGCTTATTCGCCCGTTCCTTAAGGTTAACAGAAACAGAATACGCGCTTATCAGGTTATATTTTTCATATTTTTAATTAGTAATATCGGGGGAGCATTAACGCCAATAGGAGATCCGCCTTTATTCATAGGGTTTTTGAAAGGTATAGACTTTTTCTGGTTCGTGGAACATATCTGGTATATTTGGTTGCCTACGGTTGTTTTCTTGTTAATGATATTTTATTTTATTGATTCCAGAAATAAAGACGATGCAAACATCCCGGATGATTATTCCGGTAAAATAGAAGTTAAAGGTTCTAAGAATATCATTTATTTGTTGATAATATTACTCTCGGTATTTCTGGATCCTAATGTTTTAAGCTGGGTTCCCAGTTTCGAACCGGTTCCGATTGGTATAAGGGAAATAATAATGTTTGGCGTTATGTATTTTGCGTATAAAAACGCAGACGATGAGGTTCTTAAAGCAAACGAGTTCGATTTTGAACCGATTAAAGAAGTCGCATATTTGTTTGTTGGCATTTTTGCTACAATGATTCCCGCTCTGCAACTTATTGCTCACGAAGCTCACGTAATGGGAAATTCTTTGGATGCGGGAATATTTTTCTGGTCGACCGGAATATTATCGGGATTTTTAGATAACACTCCGACATTTATAAATTTCCTTAGCGCCGCAATGGGTAAATTCGGTTTCGATATTACCCAAAGCGCCAATGTGCTTACAATCGATCATCATCATGCAATGTATTTACAAGCAATTTCCACAGGCGCGGTTTTCTTTGGTGCTTTGTCTTACATTGGCAACGGTCCTAATTTTATGGTTAAATCCATTACAGAAAGAGCAGGCGTTAAAATGCCCAGCTTTTTTGCATACATGATTAAATATTCATTGCCGATTTTAATTCCAACATTTTTATTAATTTGGTTAATAGTTTATATGGGAGCAGGATAATGAGAACATTAGAAGAAGTTTTAAAAAACAAAATTAACGGGTTATATTACGGTTGCAGGGTTATTTTGCCATTTAGAGCACACATATTAAAAGCCGTAATAGAGAATGATATAATTACAAATTTCAGTTCCGATTCCAAAAACGCCGAATACAAAATTAATGATGATTTTACGGAAATTTATTTCTTCGATTACAAACAAATTAGCGAAGACGTGCACAAGTTCGAAACTATTAAATTAGTTGTGGTTGAACAGGGAAAAGATTTGTTCGAATTTGAAAATCACAAGAAACTTGCATTGCACGTTAAAGAAAATCATATCCTCGAAATTGAAGAATTGAACAGCGATATTTTATTTATTGAATAAACGCTTGCTAAAGTTATGATACCTTTATTTTCTGTTGAACAAAATAGAAATGCGGATATATACGCAATTGAAAAGTTGCAAATTCCCGGAATAGTTTTAATGGAAAATGCTTCGAGAAGTATAATTGAAGCATTTTTTAATAATTTCCCGGAAGTTAATATCTGTGATGAAATCGGAATTATTTGCGGTAAGGGAAATAACGGCGGAGACGGCTTTGCGGTAGCGCGTCAACTTGTTAACAGGGGTTTTAAAGTTAATGTTTTAAGTATTCCGGAAAGAAACGGGATTAAAGGCGATGCGCTAATTAATTATAACATACTTTCCCGCTTGGTTAAATATAATAGCAATCTGAAAATAAAACATTTTAAATCGCCGAAAGATTTATCCGTATTAGCTAAATGTTCGGTTATATTTGATGCGTTGCTCGGTACCGGAACAAAAGGAGAGTTGAAAGAACCTTATTCGTTAATTATAAACAAGCTTAATTCTTTTAATGCAATAAAGATTGCAATAGATTTACCGAGTGGTTTGGACGTTCATAATTCAACCGGGTCTGTAATTTTTAACGCTGATCTTACAGTTACCCTTGGTGAAGTAAAAACAGGATTGTTTTACGGAAAAGGTTATGAGAACGCGGGTAAAATTGAAAAGGGTTCGATAGGAATCGGGGAAGAATATTTCGACGGTTTACAAGTAAACAATTATTTAATTGAGCCGGAAGATGCACTTCAAGGGCTTCCCGAAAAGACCAAATCGATTCATAAATACAGCGCCGGTAAAGCCCTGGTAATTGCGGGCTCCGGTAGTTTTCCGGGAGCCGCGGCGCTTACGGCTAACAGTTGCCTTAAAGCAGGAGCCGGTGCGGTTGTACTTGCATTCCCAAATTCCATAAAGCAAATTATATATCACAAAATTACTTCGGCTACCGTTTCCAATTATGATGATAGCGGAACGGAAATGTTATCTAAGAAAAATATTGAAGAACTTAAACCTAAAATTGAATGGGCGGATGTTGTTGCCGTAGGTCCCGGAATAGGGCGTTCCCCGGAAACTGTTCAGGCCGTTAAGTTTTTAATCCAAAAATACCCTTCTAAAACATTTGTCCTAGATGCCGATGCGGTTTTTGCATTGAATTCCGTTTACAATAAAATTAATTTACGGAATAATGTTTTGACTCCTCATCATAAAGAATTTGCCGGTTTGATTGGTGTAAGCCTGCAGGAATTGGAACAAAACATTCTAAAATTGGGTAAAAAATTTTCAATGAGTACAAAAGCCTATTTAGTGCTAAAAGGGGCGCCGACAATTTTATTTAATCCGCGCGGCGAAGTTTTTATTAATAGTACGGGAAATGCGGGAATGGCAAAATTCGGAATGGGAGATGTATTGACCGGTATAATTGCTTCTCTTATTGCACAAAACAAAATTATTGAAGATTCAATAATTTCTTCGGTATATTTACACAGTTTAACGGCGGATTTATTGTTGGATAAATTAACCGAATTTAGTATTAATGCAGAGGATATAATTATTAATTTACCTGAATCAATTAAATTTTTAAGGCGGTCGATTGTACGAAATACTTAAACGGAAGAAAGTTCAGTTGGTATATATTCCGTTAGTTCTTTATTGGATTTTATTATTTATTGCAACTACAATTCCGGCTCCGGCTCTTCCCGATATTCTTGATTTTAGCGATAAAGTTAAACATTTCGGAGCTTATTTAGGTTTTGCGGTTTTACTTGCTTTAACTTTCCATTTTCAAGAGAAATATAAAGTTTTAGCAAAATATTTTCTAATTGCAGCGATAATTGCAATAATGCTTTATGGAGCGGCGGATGAAATACATCAAATATTTATTCCCAACCGAATGTGCGAGTTTTTGGATTGGGTGGCTGATGTTGCCGGAGGCTCTATCGGAGCTTTTTTCGCTTTTTTATTTATTAGGAAAAGCCAACCGGAATAACTTTATTTTGTAAATTTGGAACAGATAACAAACTTATTTGTAAAAAAATTACGGCATTGATTGACAATTCCGATTTCATTTGTTAACTTTTAATATTAATAAGGTTTTTTATTAGGAGGATAAAGTGGCGTTAAGAAAAAATCCTAAAGCGGATTTAAAAAAGAAATACACAAGAGTATTTGAAACAAGTTTAATTATTGTTTTGGTTTTACTTATTGCGGCTTTCAAATATTTCCCGCGTATTCAAGGTCAAAAATTAAAAGTACAAGGACCGCAGGAGCTGGTTGACGTGGAAGATATTGTAAACACTAAGCAAGAAACAGCACCGCCTCCGCCTCCTAAACCTCCTATTCCCATAGAGGCGCCTTCGGATGAAGTACTGGACGATGTGGAAATTGAAGATACCGAATTGGATGAAAACGCACAAGTTAATACTCCGCCGCCGCCTCCGCCAAAAGTAGAAGAGGAAGAAGCCGCTCCTCAATTCTTTGTTGCCGTTGAAGAAATGCCTAAACCAATCGGCGGAATTGCAGCAATTCAAAAAAGAATAGTTTATCCCGAAATTGCAAAAAGAGCAGGCGTTCAAGGCAGAGTTTTTATTAAAGCTTTTGTTGATGAAAACGGCAATGTTGTTAAGGCGGAAGTAATAAAAGGTATTGGCGCCGGTTGCGACGAAGCGGCTATTAAAGCCGTTATGGCTACAAAGTTCAAACCCGGTAAACAAAGAGGTAAACCTGTTAAGGTTCAGGTTTCTATTCCTATTTTGTTTAAACTAAATTAAAATTTGAAAGGCGTCTTTATAGACGCCTTTTTTTTATGCCCGGACATATCTTCCTGAATTGATTCAACCTTTTCTATAAATACATCCCGGAACTTTTTAATATTTGAATTGTTGTAAAAAGAAAATCGTTTCTCTAAGATTCAATATTTCTAATTAATATTATATCTAACTTTAAGGAGGAAAAGGTGGCGAAAAAAAATCCAAAATTCGATTTAAAACTAAAATATCAAAAAGCTTTGGAAATAAGTTTGATATTGGGTTTAATTTTATTAATCTCGGCTTTCAAGTATTTTCCAAGTATAAAGATTAAAGGCGTCAATAAAATTTATCATAACGAATTTATTAAAGCCGAAACGGTTTATAATACAAAACAAGAAGCGGCACCGCCTCCTCCGCCAAAACCCCCAATACCTATAGAAGCGCCGACCGATATTGTGAATGACGATGTTATTATAGAAAACAGCGAAATAGATTTTAAGGCTAATTTAACCCCGCCTCCGCCTCCGCCGGTTGATTCCGGAAACGAAAACTTTCCCGATAAGTTTGTTCCTGTTGAAGAAATACCTCAACCGATTGGCGGAATTCAAGCAATTCAGAAAAAGATAGTTTATCCGCAATTAGCCAAAAGGGCAATGATCGAAGGAAAAGTTATAGTAAAAGCATTTGTCGACGAAAAGGGTAATGTTGTTAAAGCCGAAGTAATAAAAGGAATTGGCGGAGGCTGCGACGAAGCGGCTATTAATTCTGTATTGGCAACTAAGTTCAAACCCGGCAAACAAAGAGGAAAACCGGTTAAGGCAATAGTTGTTATACCAATCCAATTTAAACTTTATTAATAATTGCAGGCATCGTTATGATGCCTTTTTATTATCCCGTAAATTTAATTGAACCAATTTCTAAACCTTCACAAAATTTACATCAGGAAAAGAGTAAATTTATTTATAAATAAATTTAAATTATTTGTTCGGCAAAAATGATTAAATTTGTAGTAAAAAGAGAATTATTAATTGAAAATACTTGAATTAAATAATGTGGAATTTCACTATCCCGGCAGCGAATTCCGGCTTGCAAATATAAATTTAACATTTAACGAAAATGATTTCGCGTTTATTTTAGGTCCTAATGGCTCAGGTAAATCCACGCTATTTAAATTAATTCTCGGATCGAAAAAGCCGGAAAAGGGAACAATTAAATTAAAATCGAAAAATGTTTTTGAGTATTCCGATAAAGAGAGGGCAAAAAACATTGCATACGTTCCGCAATCTTCGCTTACCGTTTATCCGTATTCCATTTATGAAATAGTTATGATGGGCAGAACGCCGTATTTTAATTTTACCGGATTTGAAAGAAAGCGCGATATGGAAATTGTTGACGAAGCTTTGGAAACGGTCGGGCTTTACGGTTTAAGAAACAAAGGTATTAACGAAGTTTCCGGCGGCGAAGCTCAACGCGCCTTTATCGCTCGCGCTCTCGCACAAAAATCGGATTTGATTTTACTTGACGAACCCACGGCTCATTTGGACCTTAAGCATCAGTATTCAATAATAAAATTGTTGAGAAAACTGAACGAGGAACAAGGTTTAACTATTATTTCAATTATTCACGATTTAAATTTAGCCGGTAATTTTAACGGCAGGGCAATCTTAATGAAAAACGGAAAAGTTTTTGCGGATGACAAAATCGAAAAAATTCTAATAAGTGAAAGAATAAAAGAAGTATTTGACGTGGATTCCGAAGTCTCAACCAAAACGTTGGACAGCGGCAAAAAAATTTTTATTCATATTCTAGATAAACAAAAATTTTAGAAAGAATATATTGAAGAAATCAAAACTCATTGTTTTTTTATACGTAATACCCGTCGTTGAAATACTAGTATTGTTTATAATAAAATATTTTAACGTAAATAGCGGTTTAAACGGTTTCAAAATTACTTATACAGGTAATGTTGTTGAAATAGTATTAGCTTTATTGCTTTTATCGGGAATCTTTTTCCTTTCGTTGAAGAAAGATATTTTTGATAAAAGTTTAAAGTATTTATTGGCAGTATCATTGATTTATTTAGGTACTGAATTAGTCGCTTTGTTTTTTATTTTAACAAATATAAACGTTAGCGATATTTTCATTTTAGGTTATCCTTTCAAAAAGGTGTTTATTGCCGCTTTGCTGATTTCGTATAAATTAATTTATATTTATCTAATAATTTTTGTGTGGCTGTCCGCCTTTTCAAAACGGCGAAACATTTTTGTAACTTCTGTAATCATTACTTTATTAACTACGGTAATATTTATATTGTTATCTTATGT